>ERZ780223.4040-NODE-4040-length-10261-cov-3.140995_pt1 | contig 10261 bp, 5 predicted proteins | sample MGYA00511016_ERZ780223 | MGnify/ENA primary metagenome ERZ780223 (study PRJEB29588, sample SAMEA2159032) | human gut metagenome | biome: human gut; feature: human-associated habitat; material: faeces | place: Denmark | collected 2008/2010 ... | reverse complement strand
AAGATCCTGCCCGCCTTCCATATGGCCCGCAGCGAACGGGCCTGCGGGGTTCTTTCCCGGGAGATTACTTGGATTCAGGCAAAAGCACGGCCATGGCCTCGATGAGCGTCGTGGCACTCACCTGCGGATTGAGTTGTCCGTCCCACGTCGAACCGGGCGTCGTCCAGTCCGAACCGAAGAACCACTTCGACTCCTCCGAGCGGTCCAGGCCCTGCGTCCAACAGATCAGGCCGTTATAGATGATGAAGTCCTCGATCTCCTTGCGCAGCGTAGCATCGACCTTATCGACCTCAGCATCGCGCCACACGTTCATCGCGTAGCGGATGAAGATGCCCTTGAACAGGGCGTTGTCGCCCGTACCCTCGTTGTTGAGCACGCCGTCCGTCGCCATCGAGGTCATCGTGTAACGGGCCGCACGCGCCGCCTCGACCATGTACTTCGTATCGCCCGTGGCCTTGTAGAGCTCATAGGCCACACCGAGGAACGTACCCTGGTTGTAGGTAAGCGGGCCGCCGTTGATCACGCCGCCCTTCATGTTGTCCGACACGGCGCCCGTCTCGGGATTGTAGAGCGTGGCACTCAGCCAGCCGTAGACCTTCACGGCATCGGCCAGGTACTGTTCGCGCTCGGGTCCATCCTCCGTATTGGCCCACAGCCGCATGGCACACAGAGCACCGGGACCGTTCGAGCAAGCGTTCTTGCTGTTTTCGGAGGTCATGCACCAGCGGATGCCGCCGCCGTTCTCGTCCTCGGTCCAGCGCGAGATGACCGTCTCCTTGTAGGTAGCCGCAGCGGCGTCGAGGTAGTTCTGCACGCCCGTAGCCTCATACATGCGGATCAGCGTCAGGATAATCCACTCCGAGTCATCGGTATAGGGATTACCGAAGCCGTAGGAGCCGCTGTAGGAGCCCGTCTCGTAGTTGTTGCCCTTGTTCTGGTACCACAGGGCCATGTAGTTCCTGTATTCTTCGCGACGTGCGTCTCCCTCGGGAATACGCAGGTAGGCGTCGATCAGCACGTCCATTGCATGTGCCTGCGGCCAGTAGCAGTTCCACGAAGAGCCGGCGCGGTCGCCGTCGGTCGAATAGAACGTACCCCGGGCCTTGTTCATGAAGTTCTCGATCAGTTTCTCGTCGAGCTGGTCGGCGTGGTCCGTCCAGTTCTCGGCATAGGCGGGTTCCAGCTTCTCGGCCGAATCGACCACCTCTTTGCCGTAATATTTGTCCTCCACCTCGCAGGCGGTCGCCATGGCAGCCACCGCGATCAGGGCGAAAATCGTCTTTTTCATAAAATCTTCTGTCGGTTATGCAGCCGGGGAACAGGGGCCCGTGACCGGGCTCCCCGCTTCGGCCGTTCGGTTAATCAAGGTACTCGATGTAGTTGTAATACTCCTCCGTATCGGGCGACATGTCCAGCGTGATGTTCACCCGCTTGGAGGTATTGCCGCGGTACGAGTGCAGCATCTTGAATGCGCCGGCATCATCGCCGTTCACGTCGGCAATCGGCCAGTAGACGCGGAAACGGGGATCGCCCTTCTCCGGCGCGGTGTTCAGATCGCCCGACATGCCCGGATCGGCACCGAACTTCGTTGTTTCGCCATCGACCTCCGCCCAGAAGAAGTAGCGGTCGTCGTCCCAATCGGTCAGGTAGGGAACCACCTCCTCGGCATACCATACGCCGTTGCCCTGATAGGGCAGGATGATCTGTTTCTCGGTGTGCTGCGTCTTCACGTTCGGCGAGAGGTAGCGCATGTTCTCGATCTTGTTGTAGGTGGCCTCACCGGTCAGGAAATCAAGCAGGATGTAGTAGATGCCCTCCTCGCTGCAGGTGATCGCATCGGCGCTCTCCACGATCGCACCATCCTCGACCACGAACTTGCGCGCACCGTCCTCGGTCCCGTCGGTGAAGTTGTAGGAACCGGCCGACAGCTTGGTGAAGATCTCGAACTTGCCGGTTCCCACCGACTTGAGACGCTGGAATCCGTCGCCGAACTCCGAAGCGGCACCCGTGATGTAGGCGGCCTGCGGCACACCCTTCAGGCGCGTAACGGTCAGTTTGCGGATTTCGGATACGGCGGTCGATCCGAGCAGTTCGCTCTCCACGGCCCAATAGAGGTCACCCGTGGCCTCGGCTGCGATACCGGCCTTGGCCGCATGGCTCTCCAGATCCGCATGGCTTACCGAAACCGACTGGTTCATGCCGGCATCCGCACGGGCGATCTCCGTTGCGGCGGCCGCATCGCCGTAGAAGATGACGGCATAGGTGGTCAGCTGCTTCTCGGCCGTAGTCATATCCTCCGGAAGTGTCCACGAGAAGGTCTCCGAAGATCCGGCAATGGCGCTCAGTTCCACGGCGGCATCGGCTGCGGGCTCCGTCGGCGAAACGACCTTGGCCACAGGCTCGAAACCGAACTCGAAGTAGTGGTAGTAGTTGGCGGCCGACGGCGAGCAGTCGAGCACGATCGTGCACTCGATGTTCTTCAGGGCGCTGAAGAACTTGAAGCCGTAGCTCCACTGGTCGATATCCTCCGTCTTGCGCATCGAAATATTGTAGCTGCTGCCCGTAAGGCTCGTCGGAGCGCTGCTCATGTCCGAGTTCGAGTAGCCCCAGATATAGTCCACGCCGTCGATCACGACATCGAAACGGTAGCGCGAATCGTTCTCGGTCCAGCAGATGTCGTACTTCCAGACACCGTTTCCGGCATACTCCATCTCGGCCGACGGATCGGGCGTCAAGCAGTAGTGATACTTCACGCTCTCGATCCGCTCCATCGTGACGGTGCTCTCGTTGAAATCCACCACCACATGGTAGATGCCGTCGCCCGTACCCGCAGCGTCGGCAGCCTCGACCAGGCGGCCCTCTTCCGAAACGCCGAAGGTGCGTTTGTTACCTGCCTCGTTGCGGTTGATGAAGCTGAACGCTCCGGTAAACTTCGTATAGATCTCGAAGCGGCCGTCGCCCAGATTGCGCATCTCCTGCGCCTGCGCGGGATCGTCCGTAAACTCGGAGCCTTCGCCCGTCACGTAGAGGCGGACCGGGGCGTCGATGGTCGCATAGCGCGTCACCGTAAGCCGGTGCGGCTCGTCGGTCGAGAGTTTCTCGGCGCCTCCCAGGCCGGCGCACACCGTCCAGTAGAGGTCACCCGTTGCGTCGGGTTCGATGCCCGCATCACCGGCAACCTGGTTGAGCTGGCTGTGAAGCATCTTCAGCGAGGCCTTCTGACCGTTGTTGTCAGCCAGGTAACGGCCCACTTCGTGCTTCTCCGCGTCCATGAAGACCACGGTGTAGACCGGGGTTCCGACCTCGGAAACCTCCCACTCGAAATAGAGATTCGCATCGGCCTGTTCGATCAGATCGACCTGGTCGCCGTCCGAAGGATAGAGCAGCCGCTCCACCGCGCTGAAGCTCGTATCGTCATATTCCGTCTGCTCGGAACATGCCCCGAAGGCAATACCCGCGAGCAGCAGAGCAGTCCATTTATTGATGATCGTTTTCATAATTCAGCTTTCGATCGGGTGAGGGAGTCCGCACCGGAGACCGGTGCAGACCCCGTCCGATTTATTTTACATAAGTTACCGTGTGATAGAAGAAGTTTTGCGTGTGGTCCATGTGCACCTCGATCGTGACGACCTTCTTTTCGGCCCACTCCGAGTCGATCCACTTGAAGGTGTAACCCCACCAGCCGTCGGCCGTGATGTCCTTGTTCATGTAGATCTCCCACCAGTCGAGAGAGGTACCGGTCGTCGGGGCGTTGTTGTTGTTGTAATTGACGCTCGACCACTTCTCCTGATAGCTCGTCGCACCGCTGATGTTGGCCAGGAAGCCGTAACGGTTGTCCCCTTCGGTGGTGGTGTGGTTCTCGAGCTTCCAGACGCCCAGGCCCTGGTAGGTCAGCTCGACGGCATTGCCCACGTCGTCGCGCTGGTAGAAGGCCAGGCGCGTCACCTCCTCGACGATCGTCGAACGCGTGTTGAAATCGACATAGACGCGGTAGATGCCCGTCTTGTCCACCGAAGCCAGCGACGTGGCCGGCTTGACGTCGGCACCGAACTCGCGGAGCTCGCCCTCCTCGATGGTGAAGTGGCGGCTCGAGGCATCCGTCGTCTCGTACATCGAGTAGGTCTTGCCGGCCTCGAGGCGCATGATGGCCGTGAACTCGCCGACATCCTCGCCCGTAGACTGGAACTGCATGGCCAGCGAAAGGTCATCGCCGACCTCGGTGGCCTCGCCCGTCAGGTAGAGCGTCGAGGGGATCACGTCGAAACCGAACAGACGCTTGACCGAGATGCAGCGCGGCGTCGCCTCGACGGGGGCGGTCGTCACACCGCGGCTCGATACGACCGACCAGTAGAAGTCGCCCGATGCGCCGGCATCGATCCCGGCGGCCTTGGCCGCCAGGTTCAGCTCCTTGTGGGGAACCGCCACGCTGGTCTTCGAACCGGCGTCGTAGCGGTAGACGATCTCGCCGTCGGGCTGTGCGAGGAAGACCACCTCGTAGTGCGGAAGTTGTCCGTCGGCAGCCAGAGCGGGTTCCCACGAGAAGGTCTCCGTGGCCGACGATGCGCTCTGCAGCTCGACATACCAGTTATCGGCAGGCAGCAGCAACGCCTTGACCGGAGTCACCCCGCCCGGTTCGTAATCCAGGTCGCTCGAGCAGGAGGCGCCCCAGACGGCAAGACCTGCCGCCATCAGCATATTCAATATCTTTTTCATCTTTTTCCGAATGCTTTTGATTGACGATTAATATCCCGAGTTGTTGGGCAGCAGCGACGGAACGAGCTGCGTCTCCGAAAGCGGCAGCGACCAGAGGATGTCGCGTCCCGTATCGAACTTGAACTGGTCGATCTGCGTGCCATTGTACATGTAGACCGGACCGTTGAGCAGTTCGGCAACGGCCGTGGACTTCTCGTCCTTGTAGTTGATCCAGCGGATCAGGTCGAAGTAGCGCAGACCCTCCAGGGCCAGCTCCACACGACGCTCGTCGCGCACGATCTGCGTGTAGTCGCCCGCCGAGGGGAACTCCGTGCCGCCTACGCCCGCACGCATGCGGATCGGGCGGATCGTCTCGTTCCATACCGTGGCATCCAGTTCACCCAGGTAGGCCTTCGCCTCGGCGTACATCAGCAGCACGTCGGCATAACGCATCATGATGAAGTTGGTCCACATCTCGAGGTTCTTGCCGTGGTCCGGGTCGAAATACTTGCGGGTGTAGAAGCCCGTGGGCGAGCCGTTGGCCGTGCCGGCCTGGTCGGAACCCGACGTGACGTTGAGCGTGAACTTCTTGACGTACTCGCCCTTGTCGTTCAGGTCATACCAGTCCATCCCGTTGTATGCCACCGTATACTTGAGTCGCGGATCGCGGCCCGTATAGGAGTTCAGGTCCGTGGGGTCCGAGCCGTCGGACATCTTGTAGCTGTCCACGAGAGCCTTCGACGGAGCCTTCTGGCAGAGGTTCGCACCGGCCGAGAGGGGCGCCATGTTGTACATCAGGCTCCACTGCTTGTCGAGTTCCACGGCCGCATAGTCGAGGATCACCTCCGGATTGTACTCGGCACCCGACGTGAAGAGGTACTCGTAGGGGCTCAGATAACCCTCCTCGTTACCCTCGGTCAGCAGGCTGTAGGTGCCGTAGGTAGCCTGGTCGTGCATCAGCTTGTCGCAGATGTCGGCCACCTTGCGCATGTTGTCCGACACGCTGTTGCCCGTGCGCGACGTGTTCTCGTAGAGATACATGCGGGCCTTGAGCACCATGGCGGCAGCCTTCGTGATGCGGCCGTTGTCATCGGCCGACAGGTCGTCGCGCTTCGGAAGATCGGGAATGATCTCGTCCAGCTCGCGGTGCAGCTCCTCCATCACCTTGACGTAGGAGGTGCGGGTCATCTGACGCGACTCCTCGAGCGAGATATCGTTCAGGAAGAAGGGGATGTCGCCGTAGAAGCAGGCCAGACGGAAGTAGAGGAACGCGCGGATGAAGCGGATCTGCGCCTTCATGTAGGACAGATTCGAGGACTCGATGCCCGGCACGTCGTCCACGAAGGTCAGGAAGATGTTGCAGGTCTTCACGCCCTGGAACACCCACTGCCACTCGCTCTTGAAGAGCGACGTGTTGGGCGTGGCCTGTCCCGTGCGGATGGTGCGCGTGTCGGGGTTGCCGCGCTGCTCGTACATGTTGTCGCTCAGCGCCTCGTCCTGGAACATCTTGTCGTGGCTGTACATCTGGCTGTAGGCCATGTTGAGCACCATGTTGGCACGCTCGGGCGAGGTCCAGAACGCCTTGTCCGTAAACTTGTTGGTCGGCTCCTGGTCCAGATCGTTGCAACCGGCCAGCCACATTGCGCCGGCGGCAACGGCAACGGTAATGTATTTAAAAATCGAGGTTTTCATATCTTCTCGCACCTTGAATTAGAATGTGACATTGAGGCCGACACCGTAGTAGCGCAGGTTCGGGTAGTTGCGGGCCGAGTTGGCACCGCCCGAGTTCATGTTGCTGCCGAACTCCGACGACTCGGGATCGACGAACGAGCACTCGGTGAACGTCAGCAGGTTCTCGGCATTGAAATAGATCTTGAACTTCTGCACGCCGAACTTCTTCGAGATGCGCTCGGGCAGCGTGTAGCCCAGCTGGATGTTCTTCAGACGCAAGTAGCTGCCGTCGAACATGTAGATATCGGATCCCATGCGCCAGTTGTTCTGGTTCGACGGGTCGGAGATGTCGGTCAGACGCGGCCAGCGGGCATCCGTGTTGGTCGGCGTCCAGAAGTCGAGCTGGTGCTCGTACATCGTGTAGCCGTAGTTCGAGTGGAACGGCTCGACCATCTCGCCGCGGATCATCATGTCGCGCTTGAGCACACCCTGCAGGAAGATCGACAGGTCGATGCCCTTCCAGGCCACGTTGTAGGTGAAGCCCACCGTGTAGCGCGGGAAGGCGTTGCCCAGATAGTAACGGTCGTTCTCGTCGATCACGCCGTCGCCGTTGCGGTCCACGAACTTCACGTCACCCGGCTTGACGGTCTTGCCCGTCGGGATGGCCGAATTGGCGATCTCCTCATAGCTCTGGAAGAAGCCGTCGGTCTTGTAGCCGTAGTAGGAGTTGAAGGGCAGGCCCTCGCGCGTGATGCGCCAGAACTCCTCCTGGTTGGCGATCGACTCGAAGCCCTCGTAGTGGAGCACCTCGTTCCACGAGTCACCGATGTTGAACTGGAAGAAGTGCGACCAGTCGCGCTTCTTGAGCGCATAGCTGATCGAAAGCTCCCAACCCTGCGTGCGCATCTCGCCGGCATTGTAGTTCTGGAGCTCGGTACCCAGCATCAGCGGGGTCTGCGGCTTGACCAGGATGTCGGTCGTATGCTTGTTGAAGTAGTCGAAGCCCAGGTTGAGCGTACCCTTGAAGAACGAGGCGTCGAAACCGATGTTGAAGGTCTTCGAAACCTCCCACTGCAGGTTGTCGGTACCGAGCTGGAAGCCGGCGCCGCCGACCATCGCGTTGTTGAAGGCGTAGATGTTCGAGTAGACGTTGTAGGTGGTGAAGTACTGGTAGTCGCCCACCGACTGGTTACCCAGCGTACCGTACGATCCGCGGATCTTCAGATCGCCCACGTTGTCGCGGTAGCTCTCCATGAAGGCCTCCTCCGAGAGGCGCCATCCGAGCGAAACCGAAGGGAAGAAGCCCCAGCGCAGGTCGGAACGGAATTTCGACGAACCGTCGTAACGGAACGAGAACTCGGCATAGTAGCGGTTGTCATAGTCGTAGGAGGCACGTCCGAAGAGCGAGGTGAGCGAGGTGCGGGTCGTGGCCTCGGGCGTCACGGTCGAGCTGCCCAGCACGGCCTCCGTACCGTCGCCCTTGATACCCAGATCGGGATCGGCCCACTTGAGCGAAACCTGGTTCGCCTCCGAGGTATAGGACTCGTTCGAGGCACCGAACAGCGCGGCCACGTGGTGCTTGCCGAAGGTGCGGTCGAAGTCGAGCATCAGCTGCGAGTTGATCAGGTAGGCACGCTGGTTCCAGTCCTCCGACTTGTCGTCGTTGTTGGCCGAGCGGCCGTCACCGATCGGGTTGCCCGCCGCATCGGTGTTGTAGAAGATCACCTCATGGGTGCGCGTGTAGCGGTGATCGGCGAAGATGTCGGCACCCAGCACGCCGCGCAGTTTCAGGCCGTCGATGATCTTCACCTCGGCCGAGAGGTTGGCGTTCACGTAATCGTTGCGGTAACGGTTGTAACCGCCCTCCTGGAGCAGACCCAGCGAGTTGAAGTCCGTCAGCTTGTCGTTGAGCAGGTATTTGCCCGTGGCGGGATCATACTGACGGTAATAATAGTAGGTCGGGATACGCGATGCGTTGGCGATGGCGTTGCCGTCGATCGTCGTCTTGCTGTTCTCGTGCGAATAGGAGAGCAGCGCCGTCACCTTCACGCGCTTGTACTCGGTCGTAAGGTTCGTACGGAAGTTGTAGCGCTGGCGTCCGTAGTCGGGGCCCACGTAGTTGCTCTCCTGATCGAAGTAGCCGGCCGACACCATGTAGGTCGTGTTGGCACCGCCGCCCGATACGCTGACGTTGTAGTTCTGCTGCATGGCCGTCTGGAAGATCTCGTCCATGAAGAAAGTGCCGTTGCCGTGTGCCTTGAGGTCGCGGATCTGCTCGGCCGTGAAGGCGGGCGCGAGACCGGCGTTGGCCTTGGCGATGTTGAGCAGCGTGGCGTTCTGCCATCCCTCGACCGGCGTGTAGAGGACATCGGGCTGCTGCCAGCCGACCTGGGCGGTCAGCTCGACCGTCGGAGCCTGATTCAGCTTACCCTTCTTGGTCGTCACGAGCAGCACGCCGTTGGCGGCACGCGAACCGTAGATGGCGGCCGTACCGGCGTCCTTGAGCACCGAGACATTCTCGATGTCCGAAGGATTGAGCTTGTTGAACGACGAGTTGTCGGAAACCAGTCCGTCGATGACGATCAGCGGCTGGTTGTTGTTCATCGTACCGATACCGCGGATGTTGATGTTGAGCTGGTTGTCGGCCGGGTCACTGCTTCGCTGCTGGATAACGAGGCTGGGCGACGTACCCTGCAGCGCCTGCGTGAGGTTGGCCACCGAACGCTCGGCAATGGCCTCCGACTTGATCTGATCGACGGCGCCCACCGTGCTGCGGCGCGTCGTCGTACCGTAACCGATGACGATCACGTCGTCCACCATCTGCGAGTCCTCGGCAAGCGTCACGTCGAGCAGCGTCCGGTTGGCTACCGGAAGCGTCTGCGACTCATAGCCGATGAACGAGAAGGTCAGCTCGGCATCGGGAGCGCAGGAGATCTCATAAGTTCCGTCGATTCCGGTCGAAGTTCCGGTCGTGGTGCCTTCGACAAGGACGGTGACGCCGAGCAGGGGCTGGCCTGCAGCGTCATTCACGGTACCCCGGACAGTCACCTTACGGTCTTGTACCGAGGCACTTGCATCGGCTGTTTCGGCCGCAAACCCAAGGGGGGGGGTAATCAGCAGCGCCAAAACCGCCAGAATGATTTTGTGCCCAAGTTTGATCATAGGTATTGAAAGTTTGGTTAATGTTTGGTAAAAAATAAGACAAACCCGTCCGGAAGCGCAGGCTCCGGATACGGTCGGATTGTTCAGAAAAGAAGAGAGGAGAGGAAAAGAAGAAGTCGGGAAACTGTAAAAAGAGGCCGGCCGGCCAATGCTCGGCCGTCGATGAGTCGGGAGCAGAGTTTTTCCATAGGTTCGTGGTTTTCAGGTTTGGTAGTTTCGGTGCGACAAAAGTAAAAATTAGCCCTTATCTGAAAAATGAAAAGCCCTTCCATTTTATCGGAGAGGCATCGGCCCATACTATTTTGTCAGGAAATCATACTTTGCAGCCGGATACCCAAACGTACTTTTTCCCCTATTCAGGCAACCACATCGGGTCGATTCATACCAAAACGAGACATCCGCAGCACAAAAGCAGACAAAAACAGACCGGACACAGTCCGAACGGCCGCAGGGTACCGGAACATCGGAAAAACCGGGCAGCGACGCCAAACAGGGATTGCAACAGGTCCCGTATCGACAGGCTGGCGACTCAAGACACGCCGCGCAACACAACGACCGATCGGAGCGCCGCTTCTGTCCGGCGGAGTTCGTCCGAAGGCCGCAACTTCGGCCGCAAAACGGAAACGGAAATCCGGCCGTCTTGTGAAGACACCGGAGTTGCGGTCGCGGACAAAACGGACCGGCAACCCCGGGCTCCACAAAACAGCGAGTGCACAGATAAAACAGTGGCGCGGAA
>ERZ780223.4018-NODE-4018-length-10325-cov-2.871081_pt1 | contig 10325 bp, 9 predicted proteins | sample MGYA00511016_ERZ780223 | MGnify/ENA primary metagenome ERZ780223 (study PRJEB29588, sample SAMEA2159032) | human gut metagenome | biome: human gut; feature: human-associated habitat; material: faeces | place: Denmark | collected 2008/2010 ... | reverse complement strand
AAGCGATCCAGTCCGCCATGATCAAAAGCCCCGTAAGGATCACCTGCGCTTCCATACTGATATCCGGAAGTTCTTCTACACTGGAAAATCCACTTTTTTCAAGTGCTGTATCCAGCCATTCTTTCCATATAGCTTCCCACTTGCCTCTTTGTTGTCCAAAAAATACATCTTTACCATAGTTTTCTATTTTTTCTTCTATCTCATCCGAACACTCATCGGGTGTCTTACCATGATGGGAACCAACAATTACCGAAATTCCGATTGGTACCCCATACTTTCTCAAAATGCCTTCTCCACACAAAGAATGAGATATCCTATTAGTCAATTTTTTCGGGTCAATAAGTTTTATTCCTTCCTGGATGATTGCCTCACGGATTATTTTCACTCCCTCAGAGATGTTTGATTGAAATACATACGTCATTTTAGCCGTATCATGGCAATATGCAAGAAACAGGCATACCTTCAATCCCATCTCTTCCCCCATGTCTTTACAGATCACTTTTATAGCGGCTGGCGGAACCCAGTTATGATAAAGGTATTCCATAACGCCAGCCGTATCATAAGAATGCATCCATAACGGAAGCCAAAGTTCATTATCTGTACGGTCTGTCTTTGCGATCATATGATTCAGAATTTTCGTTCTTTCTTTCACTCCTTTTTCCCCCTGTCTCTCTTACTATCTGACTCCAATATACCTCTCTTCCACTCAAAAGTCAACACTCACTTTATTTCTATAATATTTAATCAGTTTTATTTTTTGTTTCATAAAAAAACAGCAACGCCATACCAATGATCTCTCACCGATACAGCGTTACTGCTAATATCATCTCACCTTTATCTCATATTAATCCCACATCTAACCATTCATCATTTCTTCTTTTCCCTGCTATACACCAGAACCAGCAGGATAATGATAATCCCCTGTACAACCTGGCGGCCTGCATCTGGGATGCTGACGATGGTTAAGAAATCATCCAGGATGGTCATGATAACAGCACCTGCGATGGTTCCCAGGTAGCCGCCTTTTCCACCTGTAATGGCTGTTCCGCCGATTACAACTGCTGCGATGGTCTTTGTGTTGTAGCTGGTTCCTACATCCAGGAAGCTGGTTCCTGTATATCCAACCAGAAGGAAGCCTGATACAGCTGCGATCACCGCAGAGATCAGATAAACAGAGAAAGTAACACGGCCTGTGTTGATACCGGAGAAGCGGGATGCTTCTTCATTGATACCTACAGAATACAGCTTTCTGCCGTAAGGAGTCTTATGTAACAGTACAATGGCGATCACTGCAAGAACTGCCCAGATCAGAACAATACCGGATACGATACCATACATACTCTGTCCGCAGATGGAACGGAGCAATGGTGCTGCATTTCCCTTTGGTGCACCCTTTGTATAGATCAGGAAAATGCCCTGTATCACAGTTCCAACACCCAGTGTCATAATAAATGGCGGGATCTTTAACCAGTAAACACCAGTTCCATTGATCAGGCCTACTACGATGCCCATTACGATCACAGCTAAAAGAGCCGGAAGCATGGAACTGTCACGTCCCATCATGATCTGGGCTGCGATCACATTTGCAAAGGTAATGGTATTTGCAATAGACAGGTCAATACCTCCTGTAAGGATCGTAAGGTTCTGTCCGATCGCTGCGATCCCCATAAAGGACGCAAGTCTTAAAATACCTGCCATATGGGTGGGATTCAAATATCCCGGAGATAATATCTGAGCCAGTACCAGAAGAAGGATCAGGATCAGGTAAACTACGATCTGACTGTTTTCTAAATATTTACTGCACAGTTTCTTCACGATTAAACACCTTCCTTTCTTCTGTTAATGTTTCTTATGCATTGCACTTAAGGACAGTGCCAGGATCAGGATCAGGCCCTGACATACAAACTGGTAGAATGACGATACACCAAAAAGGTTTAGCATATTATTGATAATGGAAATAATAAATACGCCTGCGATGGTTCCTAATGGATCACCAACCGCACCAGTCATGGCAGTTCCGCCTACTACAGTTGCTGTAATAGCATTCATTGCGTAGTTCTTTCCGATTGTCGCGTCTGCAGAGTTCATCTGGGCACTGAGGAAGATACCGGCAGCTGCACAGAGAAGACCTGCCAGACAGTAAGCAATGAATTTTACCTTTTTTACCTTTACACCTGTGGAATAAGCAGCGTTTTCACTGCCGCCAATAGCTCTTAAAGCTTTTCCATATGGAGTCTGGTTTGTTAAGGTTCTCACAAGGATCAGGATCACCAGGAATAAGATCAGCGGAACCGCTCCCTTTAAACCTCTTGTAAGAAATTTAGAAAATGCCTTATGTACAGAACCGCCCGGCTTTGGCATAAGAAGCAATGCGCAGCCATCAAAAATTGCTGTTGTTGCAATGGTTACGATAATAGGAGCCAGATTTCCTCTTGTTACCAGCACTCCGTTTAAAGCACCGCAAACCAATCCCAGGACTACTGCTGCGATCAGCGGTAAAATAAATCCAACAGGAGATTCTGTATTCATAGTCATAACGCAGACTACATTGGCCAGTGCTACGATACCGCCTAATGACAGGTCAATACCACCTGTTAAAATGATCAGTGTCTGTCCTAATGCTACCATCAAAAGAGGAAAAGAAGTCCTGAGCAGGTTTTTAAAGTTTCCTATAGTGAAAAAGTCACGGCTGAACACACTTACAAGGAGCATAAGTGCGACCAGGAATACATATATGATCACCACATGTCCATGTTTGTTCCAGAAGTTTTTATTTAGCTTGTTCTTCATCCTTCTGTCTCCTCCTTTGTCCGTTCCTTCTTCATGCCCATGCCAAACTGCATGATCAGCTCTTCTGACAATTCTTCTTTCTGTAATGTACCGGAAATCCTGCCTTCATACATAACAATAACACGGCTGCTCATTCCGATTACTTCCATCATGTCACTGGAATTCATGATCACGGCTACTCCCTGGGCTGCCAGCTCATGCATGATCTGGTAAAATTCACGCTTTGCCTCTACATCAATACCTCTGGTAGGTTCATCAAACAGGATCACCTTCGGTTCTGTTGCCAGTTCTTTTCCAAGTACTACTTTCTGCTGGTTTCCACCGGAAAGGCTGGAAACCGGAAGCTCTAAACCGCCTAATTTAATAGAAAGGCGTTTTACCATATCTTCCGCAAAACTGGTTTCTGCTTTCTGATCGATAAATGGTCCATTCATTCTTTTTTTCATACTGGAAACAGCCAGATTGTGACGGTTGGAAAGCTCCAGCATAAGTCCCTGTCTCTTACGGTCTGCAGGAACTAAGGCTACGCCGCACTGGATGGCCTGGCTTGCGCTTTTGATCTTTTCGGTCTTTCCATTGACTATGATCTCTCCCTTAGTCAGCGGATAAAGTCCGCTGATGGCATTTAAAAGCTCCGTCTGACCATGTCCCTGAAGACCTGCAATTCCAAGAACTTCTCCTTTAAATACCTGGAAACTTACATCTTTTAATTTTCCATCGTTATCTGTAAGGTTCTTTGCCTCAAATACTACTTTGCTATAATCCGGCTCACAGACTGGCGGCGGGAAAATATTAGTAAGAGAACGGCCTACCATCATTTTGATCAGCTCATCCTCGTTCATTTCCTTCATATCCCTGGTTCCCACATAATGACCGTCTTTAAATACGGTAATTCGGTCACCCAGTTCAAACAGCTCTTCCAGACGGTGGGAAATGAAAATAATGGTCTTACCGTTATCTAGGAGGTTGTGGATGATCTGATACAGCTGGACAACTTCTTTCTTTGCCAGCGCAGATGTGGGTTCATCTAAGATGATCAGTTCCGGATCTCTTACCAGGATCTTTAAAATCTCTACCATCTGCTGTTTTGCAACAGGAAGTGTGCTGACTAAAGCGTCCGGATCTACATGGATCCCATACTTATCCATTGCTTTTTCGATCTCTTCATGGATCTTCTTTTTGTCTATCATTCCCAGGGCATTTACCGGCTCCTGGTTCAGATATACGTTTTCAGCAACTGTCATCTCTCCTACAAGTGTCAGTTCCTGGAATACCATCGCAATTCCCATTTTCTGGGAGTGCTCCGGGCTTTTAATAGTAACCTTTTTGCCATGGAAATAAATCTCACCCTCATCTGCCTGGTGGATGCCAGCCAGAATTTTTAATATGGTACTCTTTCCGGCACCATTTTCACCTGCAAGAATGTGTACTTCACCTTTATTACAGGAAAATTCTACCCGGTCCAGAGCGGTGATCCCAGCAAAACGCTTTGTAATATTTGTCATTCTCAGTATCTCTTCTGCCACGATAGACCTCCTCCTCAACATATCCATATGCTCCCAAGATTCCGGGAGGACATATTCTTTAAAGGGCTGCTGCAAGTTTCTTTGCGGCAGCCCCTTGTTTATTTCTTTTATTCCGGATTACTTGTAAAGTTTCTGAAGTGCTTCATCATCCAGCTCTGTTAATACCCAGAAGCTGTCTGGCATATCCGGGCGGTAGTAATCCTCCAGGTTATCCTCAGTAACTGTTTCAATATCCATAACTACGTTCTTTGGAACATCTTCACCATCTAAAGCCTTAATTACAGTACGAAGAGCTTCTGCACTGGTGTAAGTTGGGTTAGAAGGAGCGATGCAGCTTAAGCCGTTATCGCGATTTTCATACCATGCCTTTAATGCACCATTGTTGCCTTCACTGGTCATAGGAACCAGATCACGTCCTGCTGCGATGAAAGCATCAATTGCTCCCTGTGTCATAGCACCGCCCTGTGACCATACACCATCAATCTCAGGATAAGCGGAAAGCATGGACTCAACAGCTGCCTTGCCCTGTGCATAGTCCCAGGATGCATTTGCAGAACCTAAAACTTCAATATCCGGATAGTTCTTAAATACTTCTTCAGCACCGCCCCAACGTAAGGAGTCTGTTGCTGCACCGGCAATACCATTTAATACAATGATCTTGCCCTTGCCATCCAGTTTTTCAGCCAGCCACTCAGCACCAATGCGTCCAAATTCTGTTTCATCAATACCAACAGTTGCTACCTGCTCGTCTGTATCAACTACGTTATCAAAAGATACAACCTTAATACCAGCTTCTGTTGCTTCTTCTACAACAGGTGCCAGAGCAGTTGGAGATGCTGCAGTAATTACAATAGCATCTACCTTCTTTGTGATCAGATCCTGCATATCACTGATCTGCTTGTTAATATCTTCATTAGAGTTGGTGATATAATATTCACTTACAACGCCTTCTGATTTTAATTTTTCTGCTTCAGATACAAATTCCTGCTCCATCTGGGCACGCCATGAGTTTCCGATAGAATAGTTGCAAAGCGCTACTACATATCCTTTACCATCTCCCTTTGCTTCTTCTTTTTTGCTTTCTTCAGAAGATGCAGCCGCAGCTGCTGTAGTTGCCTCTGCTGAGCTTCCTGCTGCTGTAGTTGATGTGGAAGATCCTCCTGAGCTGCAAGCCGCCAGACTCATTGCCATCATTGCTGCTAACCCCATTGCTACTACTTTTTTTCTCATACTGTTACCTCTCCTTTGATGTGATTAATGATTTTATCTCATTCTGCTGCCTGCAGAACCATATCAATCTTAAAAACAGCTTTTAAAAAAACAACCTTCTGGCATTTTCTGCCATGATCTTTTCCTTGGCTGATTCCGGAATATTCTTGCACTCCTCTGTTACCAGACGGATCAGCTGATTTAAAGTTCCTTTCTTTAACATTCCCGGATAATCAGAAGCCCACATCATCTTATCAGCGCCTACCTTCCGGTAACATTCTTCGATAATGTTCACAGATGTTTTCCATGGATACTCTTCCTCATAATAGTCCGGAACTGTAGATGTATCGATATAAACATTTTCATATTCTTTTACGATCTGAAGGACTTTTTCATAATTTCTCTTTGGCATCCCTGCCCTGAAGCAGATATCTGCGCCCATATGGCATATTACAAATGTAATATGGGGATAGGTCTTCGCCAGCAGTTCCAGATCCACAATATCTTCCCTGCGGAACATATGGATGAACATTGGCTGATGATACTGTTCACAACAGTCCCATACAGGTGCAAGTTTTGGATCTGCAAGCCTTGTTCCCGGTGCGCACTGAAACGTACTGTCTACTTCGATCTTCATACCAAAAAGGATGCCTTCGTCATAGATCTGAGCCAGTTCCTCTGCTGCCGCCTTACCTTTCATAATATCCACCAGAGCTACGCCCCTTAAGCGGTCCGGATACTTTTTTACACTTTCTTTAAAATAATAATTGTGATAGCCATAAAATGGATTTGGCATAAGCAGCGCTTTTTCAATTCCGCACCAGTCCATATAGGCGATCAGCGCTTCTGCCGTACTACAGCTGCGTTCAAAGGAAGGGGGAAGAAACTGAATCTCCCTGTTACCGATCGTAACCTTTCCCTGGCTGGTAGATGACATTGGCTGTCCCTGTGTGATACCAGCTACCTTTTCATAAATGTGAGCATGTATGTCGATGACTTTCATAACATTGACCTTTCTTTTCACACCTCTTGTGTTTTTGTACATTTTTTCGTGTTTTCTGATCTGTTCTTAGTATAGCCTGTACATATTTTTCTGTATATGTGATTTCATTTGAAAATATTTTGATTTCATTTGATTTTATTGACGCTCATACAAAATCATGTTTTAATGTTTACAGATTAAAATATGTAAATAAGCAGGAGGTATTTTTATGTTTAAGATCCTTTCATATCCTATTAAAGACGGCGAACCTACCTGGCCGGGAAACCCAACCTGTTCTCTGGAACCTCATACTTCCATTGCAAAAGGAGATACCGCAAATACGGCTACTATCCATCTTTTTAATCACTACGGTACTCATCTGGACGGTCCTATGCACTTTAATCCAAATGGCATTTCTTTGGACAAGATCCCTATGGAGCGTTTCTTCTATCAGAAGCCGCTTGTGATCGACATTCCCAAAAAAGCCGGTGAGAAGATCCTGACCGAAGATCTGATGCCTTACAAGGACCAGATCGCACAGGCAGATTTTCTCTTTTTACGCACCGGTTTCTGGAAGAAACGCAAAAGCGATCCTTCTGTTTATGAAAATAACGGACCGGCCGTTGGAAGCGCTGCAGCAACCTATTTACGTGAAAATTTCCCAAATCTGAAAGCCATTGGCCTGGATTTTGTTTCCCTTGCTTCTTACAGTGACGGAAAAGACGGCGATCTGGCCCATCAGATCATGCTTGGCATGTACCAGCCCGGCTACATCTGTATTGTAGAAGACATTAACATGGAAGAACTGCCTGAAGGCTTTTTAAAACAGGCTGCTGCCATTCCGCTGATCATTGTGGGAATTGACAGCTGTCCTGTCACCATGTGGGCCGAGTTTTAGGGAATAACTCTGGGAGGTTCATTCATGGCTTTTCTTAAAAAGAACTGGTGTTTAATGATCATTACCACCCTTTTGTTCCTGTTAGTCTACACTATTTACACCAGCTCCATTCCGCTGCCTGATGTGGTGAATCACGTTGACGATCACATAACAGTAGGATTTTCACAGATTGAAACAGATAATCCCTGGCGGACTACCCAGATCAACAGTTTCCGTGAAGCCTTTGGCCCCAGTAATATTGAATTTATCTACCATGAGCCGGAAGAATACACCGCAAAATGGCAGCAGGAAGACATTACAAAGCTGATCCGTGAAAAAGTAGATTATCTTGTGATCGTTCCTGCAGATCTGGATGCCCTTGTTCCTGCCCTTGAAAGTGCAAAAGAAGCAGGAATACCTGTTATCCTTATTGAACAATCTGCTGATACTATTGACCGGGATCTGTATATGTCCCGGATCTCAGCGGATTATCTGCGGGAAGGAGCGATCTGCGCCCAGCTGCTAGCTGAAAAATATGCCGGCCGCTCCTGCAACATTGTAGAGATCTACGGTACGGAAAGCTCTCCCTCTGCCAAAGCCCGCTCCAAAGGCTTTCACCAGGCTTTGAAAAACTATCCGCAGCTGCATATCATTGACACAGAATACGGAAATTTTGACCGTGTAACAGCCCAGAAAGCCATGGAAAATGCCCTGGTAAAAACCAGTGACTCCCACAAAAGCGTCCAGGCAGTTTTCGCTCACAGCGACGAAGACGGCCTTGGTGCCCTTCAGGCAATCAAAACAGCCGGTCTGTCTCCCAATGACATTTCTATTGTATCCATCAACGGGATCCAGGATGTGTGCAAGGCGATCATTGCAGGGGAATATTTAGGAACGGTGGAAAGCAATCCAAAATGGGGATTTATTGTAGAAACCCTGATCAATCAGCGGGAACGGGGATACACTCCATTTCCTACGGTGATCATCCCTTACAATATTATTACAGAAGCAAATGCCGTCAGCTATTTTCCTACTGCTTATTAACGGCATATTAAAAGAAAGGCGTTTTCATTATTATGAATGATTTCCACATCAAACTCTCTTTCAGAAAAAAGCTCCTGCTTTCCTTCATTGTCCTTTCCTTTATCCCGGTGCTTCTGATCGGTATCACTACTTACAGGCTCTACAACCGTTTTATTACTGACATGACGGAAAAATCCTCTGTAGAGACCATTGATCTGATCTGTAATGACATTGACAGTCTGCTAAATGATACCTGGCAGCTATGTGATGCGCTGACCCGTGATATTAAGATACAGGAAAATCTGCGTGTGAAATTTAACTCCGTATCCAGCCAGTATTCCCTGGATCTTTCCGGAAGCATGGATATGGCTTTCCACCTACCGCAAAGACATTTTCGGAGTATATGTTTTAGGTGAAAATGGCGGCCGCTATAAATCCAACTATTACTCTTTCAAACCGGATGATCCCAGAGACTCCAAATGGTACCAGAAGATTAAAAATTCCCCTGAATCCATCTGGTTTTCCCCGCATGAAGGCAGTTTTATTGTGCGCAGCTCCATTGAAGACCGTTTTATCTCTGTGGGACTTCCTTCTTCTGACAAGGCTACCGGGCGGATCAACGGCGTGATCTGTGCGGATATAAAAGAAGATGACCTGACAAAAAAGATACAGGACAGTTTAAACAGCGGTGCTGTCTATCTTTTAGATGCTCAGGGAAATATACTTTTCCAATCTGGAAATAATTCCCATTTTCCAGTTTCCGTATCTGATGAACTAACCGGTCAGATCCTTCAGGCTGCCAAAGACGCAGATACCCGTTCTGTGGTCATACCCAACAGGGAATATCTGGTAGTAGGCCGCACATTAAATCGTTCCGGCTGGTGTATTGCAGGTGTGATCAGCCGCAGATATCTGGCACAAAGTACCAAAGAGCTGACCACGATCCTTTTGCTGGTCCTTTTGATCATTGCATTTTCCGCCCTGTATATTTCCCTGCGTATCTCCCAGTCTGTATACCGCCCCATTCAGACTCTCTGTACTATGATGGAGGCGGTAGAAGCCGGGGATTTTTCCGTTCGTTATTCGGAGCCTCCCGCAGATGAACTTGGACGGCTGGGTAACAATTTTAACCACATGTTAAATAAGATCCAGGAACTGATCAGCCAGATCTATGAAGAACAGAAAAAACTGCGAAATTCGGAATTTAAGGCATTACAGGCACAGATACAGCCTCATTTTCTCTACAATTCCCTGGACTCTGTAATCTGGTTTCTGCGTATGGGGAAAAATAAAGACGCAGAGAAAATGTTAACGGAGCTGTCCACATTATTTAAGATCTCCCTGAGTAAAGGACGGGAGATCATCACCATCGAAGATGAATTAAAGCATATTGGAAGTTACCTTTTTATCTCCAATATGATCTACAGCAAAAAATTCACTTATTCCATTGAATGTGACCCGTCCCTGTATCAGTACCAGACCCCCAAACTGTTACTGCAGCCTCTGGCAGAAAACGCCATTTTACATGCCGTTCCCCTTCCAGATGAAAAGGTCCATATTCATGTGAGCATCCGTGAAAATGGAGACTGCCTGCTTCTTTCTGTACAGGATATCAGTCAGGGCATGTCCCCTGAAACGCTGGAAATACTGCGAAAGCAAATAAACGCTCCCCGTCAGCCGGACAAGCAGGACTCCGGATACGGACTTTACAATGTAAATGAAAGGATCCGCATTTTCTATGGCCCCGATTTCGGTCTGAACATTGATTCCGATCCTGACATAGGCACCGAAATTACACTGAAAATACCAAAACTTGAGAGAGGTGAACCTTATGTTCCAAGCAATCCTGTGTGATGACAATGAAATTATACTGGAAGGACTTTCCAGTCAGATCAAATGGAAGGACTTAGGTATTGAA
>ERZ780223.4012-NODE-4012-length-10336-cov-6.475051_pt1 | contig 10336 bp, 6 predicted proteins | sample MGYA00511016_ERZ780223 | MGnify/ENA primary metagenome ERZ780223 (study PRJEB29588, sample SAMEA2159032) | human gut metagenome | biome: human gut; feature: human-associated habitat; material: faeces | place: Denmark | collected 2008/2010 ... | reverse complement strand
TATTTCATGCGCTCGCCTCCTTGCAGCACAAACATATACCACAGTTCGACGGAAACAGCTACTGAAACTTTTAAGAAAAATAGCGGCTGGAACATTACGTTTCAGCCACTACTTTGAAATATGGGGTACTCGTGGAGCGGGCTCGCAGGTTAACTATACCCCATAGGCCGCATTGCTAAAAATCTTCATTGATGTACTAATCAACATCAAGAGCGTTGATTGTATAAATATTGTACATAGACTTTCTCCTGTAATCCTGTAGTATACAGTCTCGAGAGACAAAGCTTTATAAAAAATAGTCTCCAACAATGCGATTGAGCTGAGCAGATATTTCTGAAAAGTTCCTATTCAAATCAAGTGTTTTCACACTGATTTGATTACCGCTCATCCGATAGCGGTTGTCCGGCTGGATTGCTTCGTCTGTTGCGGCATACAGAAGCATGCCAGATACCTGATGCGGTTCGTTGCCGAACTCCGCCTCTTTGTTCTTCACATAGGTGAAAATCTGATACAGATTACCGGAATGCATGGTATGCACATCATACTGAGCTTGCGTGGTGTGTGTATAGTACTTGGCATCAATGATGAGGACCTCATTGCCTCTGGTCAGCATAATGTCGCTTTGCATGACCGGAAGCATGGTGCTGATACCGTCATCTAACGCCCATTGAATTTGAGATGCTGTTGCTGTTACCTGCGGACATTCCTTGGCGTAATACTCCAGTATAAATTTCTCATACAGTCGGTTCATGCGCTGCTCGTCGATGAAGGAAGCCAGTCGGTAATCGCCGGAGTCCGAGGTCAACAGCATTCCTTCGAGGATCAGTTGGCACAAACTAATGAGCATACGATAGGTATTGTTGTTCCGTTGAAACCGAATGGCTGACCAGCGGATCGCGGTGGGGTCGATTGTGTCAACATTCGAGAAGAATAACATTTCCTTTTTCAAATCGCTTTTGTACGCTTGATCCACCCTTGCATGACACAGTAAGAGCATGACCGTTGTTTTGAGAATCTGATTCAGCAGATTGTTTTCGGATAGCTCGTCATATTCACAGGTCAATACCTGCCTCCTTGCGAGGCGGTTTTGTATCGTTCCGGGTATGTCAATTTTGCCGCGAACAGCAGTGACCGTCTCCTTTTGGTTCAGATACTCACGGTAAAGGCCCTGTTTCAGCTGTCTACCGATACCCTTTGCAAGAATCGCAGCAAGCAGGTTATGTATGTTCTCGAACTCTTCAGTAGCAATATCCTCATAGCCGCCCTGATTCAGAGTTGTGAAGGCATACGAAAGCATATAGTATATGTTTTTTATGAAGATGCTTTTATCTTTGATCATTGAAACATACCCTGCAAAATATTTTCCCAACGTCGGAGTTTACTTGTATCATCAAACCAGTACTCACTAAGCATTGGCAGAATGTCATAATCAACGATGGAGTGCAGCCATTCGTCCGTACAGACATCTTTGCCGCAAAAATAGCTGTGACCAATACAAAAGCCTTTGCCCAAAGATTTATCTGCGGCAATTTCGCGGTTCAACTCCTTCACCTTGGACACCAGTTCGTTCAGCGTTTCATTATTCAGCCCATTCTGATAATGGATGAAGCCCTCGGAATCAAACCCCGGTTCGATCTCGAAGAAGCTGAAACGGCGGCGGAGCGCATAATCGATCATGGCAAGACTGCGGTCTGCCGTGTTCATCATACCGATGATATATAGATTCTTGGGAACGGAGAAAGGAAGTCCGTTATACGCCAGTGTTGCCTTGATGCCACGGTAATCCCTTTCAATCAACATAAGCAGCTCGCCGAAAATTTTGCTCATATTGCCACGGTTGATCTCATCAATAATGAAGAAAAACTCCTTGTCTGGCTGGTTGGCAGCTTTCTGGCAAAACCGATAGAAGATTCCGTATTTCAATTCAAAGCTATCCTCTACAGGCTTGTAGCCCATCACAAAATCTTCATAGGAATAATTCTGATGGAACTGGACGAACTCGATGCGGCTGTCATCCTTCTCCCCCATCATAGACCATGCCAGACGCCTTGCGGCGAAAGTTTTGCCGACGCCGGGAGCGCCCTGCAGAATGATGTTTTTCTTATTGTGCAGAACGGCCACAAGGTTCTCGTAGCGCTTTTCGCTCATATACACTTCATCCAGAAAATCGCTTTTTGTGTAAGCATCGATGGATGCCTCCGCGGTAATCGGGTTTTCTTCCCGAATCATATCGAGGATGAAGTCGTATTCGCCTCGGGTGAGCTTGAACAGGCTGCCCTGCGGATTCTGGAAATACTCCATGCGCTCCAGTTCCGGGCATTCCTTCAGCGTTGTATAGTCAATGGGGGAGGTCAAGCCTTCTATTTTTTCAAAGAACAGCTTTTCGCCGTCCTGTTCTGCGCTGATACGGCCAATTGCTACAATCTGCTTTACTGGATTGGATTCATAGCCAATGATCATGTCGCCAACTTTCGCATCCAGGAAGTTCTGGAAAATACGCCGCTTGTTCCCGTTTTCATTGTAAAGCGTATAGGACTGCACCTCTCCGACAGCAATGTCGGAAAAGCTCCAGATTCTCGGATTCGCATTCAACCACCAATAGCCATGGTCTTCTTCGGGAGCGGCAGCTGCATACAGTTCAATATTACTCAAATCTGTCTGATCAAGTGCTTCAGAAAGTTCATCTCTCAGTTTCCAAATAAAGCTGCCATCCTCGCCTTTGTCTGCATCACGCCCAGTGTAAAGGACCGTCCACCATTGTGTGGAGCCATCTTCTCTTGTTGCGGGCTTGATTCCGGCGGCTTCACAGACACGATGAGCCAGTGCAACAGAACCGGAATTATAGAAGTTTTTTATCTCACCATATTTGACCGCAAGTTGTGTGCAGGAGGCCTGACCACCATAGTCTTTGATCCGCCTCATAATTTCAAGTGCACTGGTAGTGAAAATAGTTCCATCCTTTAAGAGTTTTTTCCAATCTTCGATGGTAAGCCCAGGATTATAATCTGTACCGTACCATTCGGTGGCAGCTTCAGCATTCTCATCCTGCTGAGAGTAAAATCTGCTGATATAAAATCCCACATCGATGGTCAATGTTTTGAGCTCAGGGTCGGGGTAGCAAGTATCCGTCAGCTGTGACTGAAACAGATTGACGAGCTCTGTGTCCTCTTTGAGGGCAAGGCTGATTTCGTTATAGAGCCGCAGAAAGTTGCGGATATTGTCTGCGTAAGCACCCTTTTTGAAGCGGTAATCAGTCTCAAGCTCGTTTGCAACATTTTTCACCTCGCCGAACTTATAGATGTAATACTTATCCGGGTAGCGCAACCAAAGATAAGTGCTGATAGCATTTTCATATTGGTAGTGCTGTGCGGCACCGTTTCCATATCTCTCCAACAAGATGGAAGCCTGCAATTTGAAGGCATTCATGCGCTCATACACATCCTTGTTCTCGTCAAACAAGGCAATAAACATTGCCCGGACCTCTTCCGGTGCCGCTTTGGAAAAACTTACAATCATGCGTCTCGGGAAATTGTTGATGGAAGCCAGCAAATTGAAGGTTTTATCGAGGGAACGGCTCAGCATTTCAGGAAAATTTTGAGCGTTCACGTCCCAATTGTCCTGAAACCATTTGACAGCTTCCCATTTGTATTTTTCGTTGCCCCACTGCGTGGAGACAAAATTCTGCTTGTAGTGCGCCAGTACATCTTTCAATCGAAACTTGTCAAACATGATGCTACCCCTTTATGCCTCTCTCAGGCTTTTATAAATCTCGTCTGTAAAGATACCAAGGACCTGTCGCTTGATCTCATCGTTGCTGAGAAGAAGCGAGAAGAAATCCTGATTCTGCTCCAAGCCCTCAATCAGTGCATCGTCAATGTCATCAAAATACGAAAATTCAAAATCTTTGACGGTATTATTCCGTGCGCTGGTTTTCAGCTTGTCGGACTTCAGCAGAATATCCCGAATCTGCAGCATCGCTTTGACCGCCACATCGTTATCATAGGCTTTTCCTGTGCGACTGTTGATCTCCGCAATAATCTGGGAAAGCCGTTCTTCTTTTGCTTCGGTCAGGCCAAAACTCTCAGCGGTCGGCAGCTTTACCACAGGCTGTGCGACAAGGTTTGGAGTAGTATGTTCCTCCGACTTTTTCTGAACGAAATTGGTAGCCTTGATTTTACCGTCCAGATTATATCCGCCGCCCGGATGCTTGATATTGATGTAAGCCAGCAAATAAGTGATGAAGTTATATTTCTTATGCAGGTCGGTATCCTCGAAACAGGACACCTGTAGCAGGAACTCATAAAACCGGACGAAATGGCGCATCATGGACACGATCTCGTGCTGTTTGATAAGTTCGTATTGCTCGATCCTATTTTTTGCCCGCTTGAAGTAGAACGTCAACTTCTGCTTATCCTTCGAGGAGATATTTCCCTTGTAGAGCAGCTCGTTGGCCTTTTCGATATCATCAGGGTCAAGAACGGTGTACGCATCGATCTGTGCCTCCAAATCATAGATCGCCGTCGGCGTTACGGAAGTGGAAAGCAAGGTGGTCGTATAATACGGTGCAAACGCAGCCTTGATGTCCTCATATGTATTCACAAAGTCCAGCACGAAGGTCTTCTTCTCAAACGGAGGGCAGATACGGTTCAGGCGGGAAAGCGTCTGAACGGCGGAAACGCCCTTCAGTTTCTTGAGAACATATATAGCGCAGAGCTTCGGTTGGTCGAACCCGGTCTGATACTTGTTGGCAACCAGCAACACCTGGTAGTCGTCCTTGTCGAATTCCTTTGTCAACCGATCCTCAGGGAAACCGTTCATGGAAGCCTCAGAATATTCGGTATCATCGTCCGGAAGCTTCACCTTGCCGGAGAAAGCGACCAACGCCTTGATATCGGTGTAGCCTTTTTTCTGAGTGTAATTCTCAAATGCCTGGCGGTATTTGACCGCACCCTGTCGGGAAGCGGTGATGACCATTGCTTTTGCCATACCACCGAGTTCCGGCATAACCGTAGTGCGGAAATGCTCCACAATGACCTCTACACGCTGTGCAGTGTTTGTTTCGTGCAGTTCCACAAAACGGGCAATTTGTCTTTTCGCATCAGCAGTCTTGCAGCGAGGATCTTCTTCGATTTCCTTGTTCAGCTGATAGAAGGTATCGTAAGTGGTGTAGTTCTGGAGCACATCCAGAATAAAGCCTTCCTCGATGGCCTGCTTCATGGAGTAGATATGGAACGCCTCACGCTGTCCCTTGGTGTTCAGTCGACCGAACAACTGAATCGTTGTGGGCTTGGGCGTGGCGGTGAACGCAAACATGGAAACATTGGCTTGTTTGCCGTTGCGACGGATCTCGTCAGTGATCATATCTTCGACATCGCCGATTTCCTGGTTGCCGGAACCCAGTGACATGGTGACTGCCGCCATATCCTTACCAGCAGTGGAAGAGTGTGCCTCGTCAATGATAACGGCGAACCGCTTGCCTTTCAGCCCTGCAACGCTGTCCACGATGTACGGGAATTTTTGAATCGTAGTAGCAATAATCTTCGTATTGCCGTTCAGGGCAATCGCAAGGTCGGCGGAGTTGCATTTATCGTCCATCACACGGATAAGTCCGGCTTTGTGCTCCATGCCCATAATGGCTTTCTGAAGCTGCCGGTCAACGACAACACGGTCGGTGACGATGACGACATTATCAAAAATAATTTTGTTGTCCGCATCGTGCAGCGAAGTGAGTCGGTGCGCCAACCATGCGATAGAGTTCGTTTTGCCGGAGCCTGCGCTATGCTGGATCAGATAATTCTGCGTAGAGCCATTCTCACGCACATCTGCCAGCAGCTTGCGGATCACATCCAGTTGATGATATCGTGGAAAGATGATGTTTTCGGACTTCTTCGTTTTTCCGGTCAGCTCATCCTTGCTTTCCTTCGTTTCGATGAAGATGAACTTGCTGATGAGGTCGAGGACAGTGTCCTTTTTCAGAATGTCCTCCCACATATAGGAGACACTGTACTTGTCTTTGAAGGTAGGGTTACCCGCACCGGCATTGACACCTTCGCCGTTGCCCATGTTGAAGGGCAGGAAGAAGGTTGAGTTTCCGGCGAGCTTGGTGGTCATATAGGCCTGCTCCAAATCCATCGCAAAGTTTACAAGGCACCCGGCCTTGAAGCGAAACAGTCTGGTATTCGGATCACGGTCAACCCGGTACTGATAGATGGCGTCCTGGTACGATTGACCGGCGGCATTGCATTTCAGTTCAAATGACATGATGGCAATGCCGTTCAGGAAAATGACCAGGTCAACACGCTCATCATCGCTTGCCCAGACCTCATCCATAACGGAGAAAATATTCTTCTCGTACCTTGCCAGCAGTTCCCGGTTAAAGGTTGTAGCTGGTTTGGTATACATGAGTTCCAGCTTCATGTTGGAGATCTCGATGCCATGCTTCAGCACGTCCAGCAGGCTGCCGCGTGCTTTTGTGACCTCGGCATTGATGAAGCTGACGAGGGTATCCTCCAGATCGGCTTTGTAGATTTTGCGGAGTGCCGCCATCTCATCTGGCTGGGTATCGTTCAGAAACTGAAACAGCAACTCCCGATCCATGGCAAAAAGACGGTCATAGCTTGTCGCTTTGCGGACGATGTAACCGTTGTCCTGCGAGAGCCTATCCATGACGAAATGCTGATATTCTTTTTCGGAGAGAATACTTGTCATTTCTTTCGTTCCTCCTTGTGCCGCTTTTGTATGGCTGCAACCGCTTTTGAATTGAAATGTGCATGGCGAATCAAGTGATACCCATCCTCATCGGCGTAAAGCACACGTTGCGGTTGATTGTCGTTCGACACTTGAATTTCAACCCATCTACGTTCTGGATACTGCGAGGAGCCAATTGTAAAAATAACCGCTCCGTTTTTCTCAAGTGCATCCAGAGCTGCATTGTATTCTCTCCGTGTAATGGTATAATCCACGTCAAATAGATTTGCAAAAGCGGCTGTAGCATGAGCCAAACTGTCGAACTCGGCATCTTTTGTCTTAGCCAATTTAAAATCCGCTTCCGCAACAAGCAAGGCTGCGCCCCAGAACTCAGATTCTATGAATTCAACCTTCATGAGACGGGTACCTCCTTCTTGCCGGTTACATACTCAAAAATCAGAGATTTCTTGTATTCGTCGAGTGTTGCAAGCTGTGCTTTTTTATCAGCGATAACGGCATCCGCTTTTGAAAGCACAGAATCGATGTGCTTTACGATGGCATTCTGCTCATCCAGCGGCGGTACCGGATAAGAAAGCTCTGCCAGCTTGTTCCACCGAAGGTCACAGGAGCGCACACGAATGCCGGTCGCCAAAGCAAGGAACACATCACTGTAAGCCATGCTGCGAAGGTAATACATGATGTACCGTTTGTTTTGGTCGGTCTCCAAAACATTAAGGACAGGTGACGCCTTGCCCCTTGAATCAGAAATACCGATAGAGCCAGCAAAGCCATCCATGCCGTGAACGACCAAATCACCGACATCGATACCTTGATAACCGATTTCCTTGTCGGACATCGTAAATCCGTCCTCTCGGCGGTTACTTCTAAGGGTAACTTCACCATCACGGAAACAAGTAATTACACCGTCATCCTCACGCACGGGCTTCTGCATATAGTGAAGAATGTACTTGCCACGGACAACATCCCAGTGTGCGGGCATATTGCCGATCCACTGAATCCCGCTATCTTTCATCTCCGCATTCGGGTTCAGTCCCTTTGTGACGATTTCGGTGATGACAGACCGTTTGTACTGCTCCAGCGTGTCGATCTGGGTCTGGATATCAGCGGTCAACGCATCAATCTCGGCACATTTTGCATCGAGAAAATCGGCAATGCGGCACTGCTCATCCATTGGTGGAATTAGAATTGGTGTATTCTCTAATGCGTCAGCAGGTAGATCCCACTGACCCACACGAATTCCACCGGACAAGCGCATAAATTCATCCTTATAGCAGCTTCTCAGCAAGTAATGAAAATAACGTTTAAAAATGGTGTCATCCGTAAATTCATATACGAAATATGCGGGACTCACAATGCCTTCATATTCTGATACGGCAACAGAGCCTTGCCATGCTTTCATTTTATTGATAACGAAATCTCCAGGACGGACATACTTATACTTGGATGTGTCCTCAGAGGTCACATTATGGTTGTCATCACGGCTGTCTTTAGGTATAACGCCAAGTTCTCTATATAGAGATAGTACAACAACATCTCCGGGATTTCTGGGTTCATTTCTTCTGAGATGGTACTTCAATTTATCTGTTTCCCAGCATTTTGGAATAGTTCCAATCCAGGCTATACCACTGCTTTTAGCTTCTCTCATCATCTGACACCCCCGTTCCAACTTTTTCCTTTCGCCTGCGGACTATTATTGCGGCAATGGCAACAATACCAACAACAGCGACAACGCCGCCTAAAATGCTCAGTACCAGCACCCAATTATCTGTCAGCCATTTTACCGCTGCAATGATTCCGTAGGTAACTGCCCACAGGGCGACAAACAGAATCAGGCGAATGAGCCAATGAAAGAAAGAACCGCTTGTGCTGCCTTCAATCATCCCGCCGCTGTACATATCGCCGACGCAACGGTAAGCAACAGCGTATGCAGCGGCACCGATCACAGCCAAAATCAGATACTCCCAGTACCATTCTATAGGGAGCCCCAAAGGGTCGGTCAGTATTTCGAATATAAACTTAAACACCCTCGCAGGCCTCCTTTACTCGAACAACTTTGCAACACGCTCAGTCACGGAAAGTTCCAATTCCTTAAATCTGGTCTCAAGTTCCTCGCTCGGCGTAGATGGCTGATATTTGTAGAAATATCGTGTGAACGGGATTTCTGCACCGGTCTTGATGACAGGCTTTTTCTTTCCGAGATCTTCTTCAAAGAAAGCGGCAGCATCAGGGATATGAGGTAGAACCTCACGAGCCATATAGTCCTCAATACTTTCCTCCCATTTCACCAATTCGGTGTCCTTGGTTTCCTTGTCGTAGATGATGTTGCCCTTGCGGTCACGCTGAATCTCGGCATTCTTGTCCATGACAGAAAGTCCGTCCGCAATCTTTTCCAGTAGCTTCTTGTCAGCAGTTACGGCAGAGAGCGCCTTGGTCAGCACCGGCATGAAAGCTGCTGGGGAGATGTAGGTCTCCGCAGAAACAGCTGCATTCAGTGCGGCGATGATAGCCTCATAGACAGGCTGATTCGTCTGATAAGCCTCCAGTTTTTTCTGGTCTTTGCCGGTCAATTCTTCGGCATTTTCCAGTTCGTCCACCTTGGACTGGTCATAGAGGGAGGAGAGCGAACCCTTGGAGAGCATAGCTTCGATTCGTTCCGTCGTAATGGCATAGCTGCGCTGGAGGGGCTGCATTACCGTGTATTCGCGGTAAATGAACTCCTCGTTCCGGTAAATTTTGCAATACTCGTTCTCTGCGAAGTCCGCATACAGCTTGGTAACGGCACTGCGGTCTTCAGGAGAAATCTCATTTTTCTTATCGCCCAAGGCTTTACGCAGCTTTTTGAAGAAAGTAGATGCGTCAATCAACTGAATCTTGCCTTTGCGCTCCGGACGCTTATTCTTGGAGAGGACCCAGATGTATGTAGCGATGCCTGTGTTATAAAACAGATCGGTGGGCAGCGCAATGATCGCTTCGATCAGATCACTTTCCAACATCCAGCGGCGAATCTGACTCTCGCCGGAAGCCGTTCCGCCAGAAAAGAGCGGGCTGCCGTTTTCGATGATCGCAGCACGACCGAAGTTGTCGTCCATCTTGTCGATGGCAGACTGAAGGAACAACATCTGCATATCGCCGGAACCAGGCAGGCCTGCGCCCCAGCGACCGTCAAAGCCTTTCTGATATTCTGCGTTGACGGCATCCTCAACGCCTTCGGCAGCGTCCTTGCCGCCCCAGGCGGTGCCAAACGGCGGATTTTCCAGCACGAAGCGCATCTTCGTGCCCTTAAAACGGTCGGCTTTCATGGTGTCCTGATAGCAGATATTTTCGGCATTCTGTCCCTTGATGAGCATTTCGGCAAGGCACATAGCGTAAGATTCCGGGTTGATCTCCTGACCAAACAGACGCACATCCGCAGAAGGATTATAACGCTTGATGAAATTATAGCCGGTGGAGAGCATACCGCCCGTTCCGCAGGCCTGATCCAATATGGTGATGACCTTGCCATCATCAAAGATATCATCGCAGCCTTCGGCAAGCAGAATATTGACCATCAGCTTGATAATGTCGCGCCCAGTGTAGTGGTCGCCGGCTTCGGCATTTTCAGAGAACTTACGGATCAGTTCCTCGAAAA
>ERZ780223.4005-NODE-4005-length-10361-cov-4.772172_pt1 | contig 10361 bp, 8 predicted proteins | sample MGYA00511016_ERZ780223 | MGnify/ENA primary metagenome ERZ780223 (study PRJEB29588, sample SAMEA2159032) | human gut metagenome | biome: human gut; feature: human-associated habitat; material: faeces | place: Denmark | collected 2008/2010 ... | reverse complement strand
TTCGTCTCTGTTTTCTCTCTTTTATTAAATTATTTAATTATATTTTTATATTTTCGTATTAATTGAACTTTTACATTCGTTTTTTCGGATTTTCCAAACCATTTACTAAACGCATTTTGGGACCATTTTTTCATGGATTTTTACCAATCTGGAAGGATTTTATCCCATAGTGCCGTTTTCATGCTTTTATGTGTATTATTGCATCATTTTTTCTCTGTTTTTTTGCAGTTATGTAAACCATTTAAATATGCCATTCGCCAGTAGTTGACATAACGTAGTTCTTCTGGAATTGTCTACGCTTTTCGTCAAATTGCGCCTTATTTTCGTCTCTTTTTCTCATTTTTCCCTTAATTTTTGCATTGTATCTTTCCCTTTTTTCGCTTATAATAAGCTCAACACAACGTTTCGAACCGATTCCTCCCCTCCGGGAGACCCCTGAAAGGAGTTTTATCATATGAAACACAGCAAAAAACTGGTCACCTTGAGTGTCCTCACTACGATGTCCGGCGCAGCGATTTACTTTCTGAATAAAACGCTCGATACCGCCGCCGTACGGAAAAACCTGCTCGCCTCGGCTGAAAAAGAGATCTTTTCCTGGCAGTTCGGCGATATTTTTTACACAAAAAAAGGCACCGGAACCCCGATGCTCTTACTTCATGACTTACATTGTGCCTCCAGCGGCCGCGAATGGCAGTATATTGAGGATACTCTCGCAAAGGATCACACCGTCTACACACTCGATCTTCTCGGCTGCGGCCGTTCCGACAAGCCGGCGATCACGTACACGAACTTTTTATACGTACAGCTCATCGTCACCTTCATCAAGCAGGTCATCGGATGTCCAACCGACGTAATTGCATCCGGTTTATCCGGTTCTTTCGTCGTAACCGCCTGCAATACAGCCCCGAAATGCTTTGGCCGAATCATGATGATCAACCCGACCGACCTTGCCAAGCTCAACAAAATCCCGGATAAACGCAGCCGCTTCCTGAAACGCATGATCGAGCTCCCGCTCGTCGGAACGCTGCTGTACCACACGCTCACCGGCCGATCCAACATCGAGCTTTTATTCACTGAGAGCTATTATCACAACCCATTCCACCGCTCACCGGAGGACGTAGACGCCTTCTACGAGTCCGCACACCTCCAGAACAGCGCCGGAAAGTACCTTCTCGCAAGCCTCGTGGGCAATTACGTGAACCTCAACATCGGCCACGCCTTAAAACACATCGACAACAGCATGTTCCTCATCGGCGGTGAGGAGGAACCGGGCATCGCAGAAACCTTTGCGCTGTACACGGCACTCAACACTTCCATCGAAACCCAGATCCTGCCAAAAACAAAGCACATGCCGCAGATGGAGGCCCCACAGGCCCTCTTAGACCAGATCCAGATCTTCTTCGCACCGGTACAGTAATACCCCCCTTCTGCTCCCGGCCTCGAGCGAAAAAATGAGACAAAAAAAACGGAGGATTTACTGATTTTTTCACTCTCAGTAAATCCTCCGTTTTCAATTTTAACCAGATTTTAATGACTCTTTATTCCGCTGATTCTGACGTGCTGTCTGAAGAACTGTCATCTTCCGTCTTTGCCGCAAGCAGTTTCCCGTAATTTTCCAGCATGGTCTTCACGTTATTTTTATTCACAAGAGACGGCACTCCGTCCTCATCTACCGTGTAATAGAAGCTCGAATCATACGGGCTGTAAGCAAATGTCAGGTCGCCGTCTGTCATATGGAAGACTGCGGTAAACTCGGCATCCTTGGCCTGTACGAGGCTCTCATCCTTCGTCTGCGCCTTCTGGCCAATGAGTGAAGAATAGAATGTGGTAAACGTTGATTTATCAATCGTTTCATCGCCGCAGATGTAACTGATTTCCTGTGTTGTGGAATCGCTGTCGTCATCCTTTTTCTCTTCCACATGGCGTACATACGTCTTCGTCTCGCCGTTATACGTAATATCAAGGCTCGTCAGATCCGATACATTTTCCATGCTGATATACATGTTCCAGAAATCAGATGCCTTCTTTCCGGTGAAGGTTTCAACATTCGAAGCCGTCATCAGATGAACTTCATTCGAGCCGTCCAGCTTCACGTAATAAGAACCGCCGTCCTCATTTGCATTGCCGACATACAATACCAGATCTTTCTCCACCGTAACGGTTGTCGTTTCGGAAGAAGAGCTCGTTGCAGTGCTGTCGCTTGCTGCAGAATCTGCTGTGGAATCCGAAGAAGTATCTGCCGTTGTTGTATCGTCAGCCTCAACCTCCTGCTCTTCTGTGTAATGCACGCGGATCGTCGTCTTTGGCTGATCCAGTCCGTACTGGGAAAGATCCGATGCGTTGTACGTAACAAGATCTCCAAAGCTAAGAGATGCCACCGCACTTGTCATGGTGCCGATCGAATCCGCATCACCGCCATGTGCCGCTCCATCTGCGTCCACAACCTGCCATTCATCCGTCTGGAGTGCCGAATCAGCAGCGCTTACTTCTTTTGTCAGCGTATATCCGTTCTCACCCTCCACCTGCAGCTTCGTAATGTTTTCCGCCGTCACAGATGGCATGGATTCCGTTGTCGCCCACTCCATCATATCGGACGGGAACATCGTTCCAAGTGATGTGCTTACCAGATAAACCTTACTCGTATCATCGTTCAGATAAATATAGTATCTGCCCGAGCTGTTCTTATCTCCGACATGAATCGTCGTTTTCTCGTCTCCCGCAGTCACTACAACCTCCTGAGACGGCGTCTCGAGCCCGAAATCGGCCATAGAATCAATTTCATCGCCTTCAATGACTCTTTCTGCTGTCATGCTGCTAAGAGAGCTTAAAACGCTCGTTATCTTGCCCTCATCCAGTGGGAATCCATCCTCCTGGTCGTATGTCCAGATATCGGTATCATCGTCTCCTGCTGTTTTCGTAAAAGACACCGTCTCTCCGTTGATCTGGAACGAAAGCGCTGTTACATCATCTTTTGAAAAATCAACCACTTTTTCGGCGTCTGCACCAGAATCCGAACTGCTGCTGTCCGCATCGGCGGTGCTGTTTTTCTTCGTCAGCACCACCAGTACGGCAAGAAGCAGTACCAAAAGGATCAGGCAGGCCGCCATCTTTCCTTTTTTCTTCATCACTGTTTTCTCCTCTTCATCCAGATCATCACGCCAATCACAACAAGTACCAGCGGAATTCCCGCAATGGTAATAATAGACCAGGTGTTAACTGCTCCCTGTGTAAATACCAGGTTTGTATAGCTTGTGCTCTTGCTTGGAATAACAACGGTCTGCTCCACATCACACATGGAGGTCAGTGCAGTCGCTGCCAGCTTCGAGTTCGCACCGCTGATTGCCTGGTCAATCTGGCTGCTCAGCATCGATGCACTCGAGAAATAAATGATCTGTGTCTCTTTATCATCTACAGTCTCTGTGATGGAAACACCAAGGTCAAATGCGCCCGTCTCACTGTCCGCACTCTTCGACCAGGTGCTGTTCTCCGGGTCATTTTCAATATAAGCGTCCTCGGTGGTCGTCAGAAGGCTCTTGATCGTAATAGTATCACGATAAGAATCGAGCTTCTGAATTGCCTGTGCAACCGGCATCAGAATGTAATTACTCTTTACTTCGGTTGTAATGTCATCACTCTGAATGTTCGGCAGCAGATAATACGGCATCTGCGGATAATAATGCTGGGAATCGGTCTCCACAACAATTCCGCTGGAGCGTTTCACGCCGTAGTTCTCCAGTATGGAATCCAGATTCGGCATATCCGTTCCGGTATAGCTGGTGAACATCAGAAGTTTTCCGCCGTTTTCCAGGTAGGTAATGACTTTATTTGCCTCATCCTCGGAGAAATCGGTGGTCGGGGACATGATCACAAGCTCCTCGGCATCCTCCGGGATATCGTCTGTCATCAGGGCAAGATCACTGATTTCCACATTGTTTTTGTTAATGGCATCACTGAAGTTTGTAGAGAGATTACTCTCGGAAGCCTCGCCGTGGCCGGTTACCCAGTAAACCTTCGGGTTGTTTTCACTCGTCACATACGTGATGGCGCTGGTAATCTGACCCTCGCCGTCAAAGCCGGTCGTCTGTGTCTGATAGGTCTGATAGTTTGTGGAAGTCTCCCACATATCACTGTTGCTGACCACCTTGCTCTTATCGCCGCATACGACAATTACACTGTTTGCAGCTACCGTCTGATCGGTATACTGACTCGTAAATTTCGGATACAGATCCGGGTCTTTTGTCTCTACTTTGATATGGTCAGAAAGCTCATCGTAGTGCTCCAGCAGCTTCTCGATGGTGTCATCCTCACTGCCCTTCTGCACAATATAATACAGGGTGACGTCTTGATCGAGGTCCTTTAATGCCGTTTTCGTCTCATCTGTAATGGAATACATTTTCTGGGTACTCAGGTCAATCTGTGTTTTGCTGGTCGGAATCTGCGCCACAATCAGGTTAATAACCACAATCACAGCCAGAACAATCACCGTCATAATCGAAGAATAAGAGCCCTGTTTCAGATGCTTTTTCTGCTCCTCGCCGGTAAACACTTCCTTCAGATGTTCTTTGGAGAACGTCTTTTTCAGCTTTTCTTTAATATTAAAATTCATTTTATGCTGTTTCTTTTCTTTCTTTTCGCTGCTCATCGTCTCCACCTCCTAATTCCAGCGTTTCTTCTGCAGGGACTGCATTGCAAGGAAAGTGCAGATTGCAATGACGGACAGGTAGTAAACAACACCGCCAATGTCCAGAATACCGTTCACAAAGTTATCCATATGGCCTGCCATGTTGAATACACCGAGCAGATCCTGGATTTTGCCCTCGAGAAGGGTGGATTTTGTGAAGTAAACTGCCGTCAGCGCGCCTTCGCCGATCACGGCAATCACACCTGTAATGATCGGGTTTTTAATCATACTGCCGATCCAGAGGCATACCAGTGCAATGATGATAAAGAAAGCAAAGAAGGAGCTTCCGGCTCCCTCCGGGAAGAAGTTTGCGATACCGCTCTCCACGTAGCACAGGAACAGGATCACAAAGCCGACAACGGCTGCGATGACCTGGCTCTCGGTGATGGAGGAAACGAACACACCGACCGAAATATAGGCTGCTCCCAGCAGGAAATAGCCAAGGATCGAAGTGTAGGATACAGCGTAGGAAACTGTTCCGTGGGTTCCAAGAAGCAGCGGATACAGGCACATAATCAGCACTGGAATCACATAAATGGTGAGAAGTGCCAGATATTTTCCAAGGATAATATCGGAAATTTTTACCGGTGCGGTAAGGAGCAGCTGATCCGTCTTATTTTTCTGCTCCTCCGACAGGACACGCATTGTCAGAACCGGTACTGCGATCAGCAGAATAAATGCGGAATTCTGCAGCGCGTATCCGATCTCCGGGTAACCCTGCTGCAGGTTGATGGCCGTAAAATACAGGCCGAACAGCGCCAGAGTAAACGCCATAAACAGATATCCGATCATGCTTGTCAGATAGCTTTTTAACTCTTTTTTATAAATCGCCGTCATTGTGCGTCTCCCTCCTCCTGTTTTGTTTCAGCGGCTGATTCCGCTGCATCTGTGCTTTTTTCTTCAGACGTTTCCCCGACAGCCGTTTTGTCTGCTTCTGGTTCACATTCTTTTTCACATTCTTTTTGTTTCAGCTGTTCTTTCTCTGCTTTTTTCAGCTTTCTTGCAGCTTTTCCGGAATCATCGGTCAGCTCCAGGAAGACGTCTTCCAGAGACATCGAGGAGGAAGTCAGCTCGAGGATCGGGCAGTTGGCCTTTGCCAGTGCATAGAACAGCTCCTCGCGGATATCCTTATCCTTTTCCGTGGTAATTTTTACCTTAATCTGCTCCTCATTCGGCGTATTTTCATATTGGATCTCTTTTGCATCGAGCGCATTAAGCGCCGGAACCAGCTGCTTCCTCGTTCCGTGAACGGTACATGTAACCGTGTTTGATCCAAGCATCAGTTTACTTAAGTTTTCCGGGGTGTCGCTCGCAACAAGCTGTCCCTTTGCAATAATCATGACGTAATCGCAGACAGCGCTGACCTCGGAGAGGATGTGGGAACTTAAGATAACGGTATGTTTTTTACCCAGTGATTTGATCAGGTCGCGGATCTCAATGATCTGCTTGGGATCCAGGCCTACCGTCGGCTCATCGAGGATGATGATCGGCGGATAACCGAGCACTGCCTGTGCCAGTCCGACCCTCTGTCGGTATCCTTTCGACAGGTTCTTGATCAGACGGTTCTGCATATCGGTGATCTTCACCAGATTCATGACCTCAAGAATCTGTTTCTTTCTCTGATCCTTTGGAATTTTCTTTAATTCCGCCACGAATTTCAGATATTCCAGAACGGTCATGTCCGTGTAGACCGGCGGCAGCTCCGGCAGATAGCCGATGCATTTCTTTGCCTCCTCCGGCTCCTCCAGGATATTGTGGCCGTTGATCAGCACCTCGCCCTCCGTAGATGCCAGATAGCCGGTGATGATGTTCATGGTCGTTGATTTTCCGGCACCGTTTGGGCCAAGAAAACCATAGATCTGGCCTTCTTCTACGGTAAAACTCAGGTTGTTGACAGCTACGTGGTCGCCATAGCGTTTCACCAGATTTTTAACCTCTATCAATGTTCCTTCCTCCTTGTTTCTTAAAGCAGTCCCAGCCCGCCCTTGGGGGTGAAAGAGCCGGAGATGCTCTCATTTTCTAAAGACACTTTATCTTATTCTGAAAATGTGATAATTTGCTGGAAAATTTGTGAAAAAACGGTGAAGCCATGGAGCAGTTTGTTTGTTTTTCGACGAAAAATCAATTTCTTTTACCATAAGAATCATGTATACTATAACGTATCCGCGGACGGACGCTTTTCCATTTTTGTTCCGCCGCGAAACATTACGCCGGACTTTTTCCCGTCCGGGACTGGAGATTTTAGGAGACTCTATGAATAAAAAAGACTACTACTGGGCCAAGTATATGCTGATTTTCGGCTTTTTCTGCATCTGCTTCGGCACTTCCATTTTTCTGAAAACCGAACACGCCCCCGACGAAGCGATGCGGATGCTGATTCCGGAATACATCGTCTCACACCACGCATTGCCGAACGGCATGGAGGAAGCGGTGCGCCACCCGCTGTGGGGCTTTTCCTATGCGCTGTATCCGTATCTGACCGCACTCATCAGCGCGGTATTTATGGGCATTGCAGCGCTGTTCAACGGAAGTGCAGCGGTTCTCTTAACTGCCGCCCGCCTCACCAGCGTCCTTTCCGGCACCGGCACACTGATCGTTGTCTTTCTGATCGGAGAAGAGCTCTTTAAACGCCGCGAATCGGCACTGCTTGGCGGTATTTTCGTCGGATTTCTGCCGCAGTTCGTGTTCCTCTCCTGCTATGTAAACAACGATTCTTTTGCTGTTTTCACGGTCGCACTGATCATCTACTTCTGGATCCGCGGCATGAAAAGCGCATTCTGCAAGAAAGACTGCATCGGCCTTGGAGCAGGCTGCGGACTCTGCGCGCTGTCGTACTATAACGCCTACGCGTACCTGCTGTGCAGCATTCTGCTGTTCTTCGCGCTGATGATTCATTTCCGGAAACCGGCAAAAGAAATTTTTGTCAAAGCGCTGGCTGTTTTCGCTATCGCCTTCCTGATCGGCGGCTGGTTCTTCATCCGCAATGCCGTCATCCACGACGGCGATCTGCTCGGCATGCGCACCTCGAATGAATCCGCAGCGCTGTACGCAGCCGATGAATACAAACCAGAGAATCGTCAGACCCCGGCATCCGAAGGCTGGAGCTTCCAGCAGACGTATTTGCAGACCCCGGAGGGCCGCACCTCCAACTGGCTGTTCTCGACCGTCAGCAGCTTCATCGGCTCGTTCTCCTACATGACCGTCCATCTCCCGATGGTGCTTTATCTGCTGTACGGCGCCCTGATGGCATTCGGATTCCTAGTGTTTTTGTTCCTCGGCATGGTTCCGCACTGGTTCCGCAAAAAGCCGCAGCTTCTCCTCTTTGTGATGCTGTTCCTCGCCTGCCTGGTCACGCTGTTCATGGACATGTACAACACGTATTTCAGCGATTACCAGTCTCAGGGCCGCTACCTGATGCCGGCGCTCGTCCCTCTGATGATCTGGATCGACGACGGCTACTCTTCTCTCACCGCGAAACTTCCCGCCGAGTGGAAGCGCGCCTCCTGCCATCTGACACTCCTGCCTGGAACGATCTGGCTGGTACTGTTCCTCATCAGCTACATCGGATTTCTGATTCCGGGCTGCTGTGTATAAAAAATTTGTAACGCAGTAATTCACGTTCTGCCGTGCTGAATTTTTGGCATTATTTTCCGGAATTTCTATAAAAAACAGGTGCTGTCTCTTTTTCTCAGATAGCACCTGTTTCTTCGTTACAAGCTTTTCGTTTTTAGATATGTTTCATCCGGGCTTCCCTTTCACTTTCTTTGTTTCCTTTTAATTGCCAAACCAGCTATAATACCAACTGCCAGAATCCCAATTCCTAAAATAATTACCAACATCTTATTTTGATGTTTCACCGGCTGATTTGCAACATCAAGGACAATATTGGTTCCTCCTTGTGCATCGTCAGTTTCGATATAAGACGAATCAGCAACTGCGGCAACAACCGCAGCATAGCTATATGCATGGAATTCTTCTTCACCATCAAGTCTATCTTCCGCTATTTCCGAACTGTCTGTAAGACACGTTGCAGCATCTTCACGTCCCGGTATCAGATACCCCACTTGTGTTTCATTCAATGCAATCCAGACTGGAAAACGAATAGGATCTACTCCTCCAACAAGTCGAAATTTATAATTGTCCCATACAATATCTGAATTTGCAGCAAGTGAACTATTTAATTGTTCTATATATGTCGGTGTATCATCTAATTCATATCCTCTGGCCCCACTTATGTGCCATTGATCAATCGGTTGTCCATCTTCACCATTTGCCCTTACTGCACATGCTTCATACAAATGTCCATATGCTCTAATCGGGATAATCCAAATATAATCGCTTTGTTCTAACGCGTTTTCCACTTCGGACACTGAAAGAAGTTCTGAGGTTAAAAGTGGTGTATCAATATACTCTTTTAATGCATTATCAAAATCAATATCTGATACACTGATTCCCTCTTCAAACGGATCCTCAACAGGTCCTCCATTTGTAATAGAAACAATTTCATCAGCAAGTGCAACGATTTTTTCATAATCTTCAGATTCCGATAATATTTCAAGTTTAGATGCTGATACAGTAGATGCTGATATTATAATTCCAATGAAGCAAACAAATATTTTTAATATTTTCTTCATACGATTCCCTCTTCCTTCTTTTAATTTATTGTAATAGTATTTTCATAATATCCTGTTCCAGATTGAAATTTACATGGACCTGTTAAATCCGCGTGGGAAATCCAATCATTTAAATTAGGACAGCCTTTTGCCGGGTCAACAACATTCACGGTATCTCCCCATTTATTATACCCCCTTGCAACAACATAATGCCCTTTTAATTTTAATGCATTTCCTGTCCAATTAATATACAGAACACATGGATTATTTTTAATAAGGATATTCGATTCAAACAGAGAAGATTCTATTTGTCCATTAACAGAGCAGGATAATCCCGTCATACAATTTATTCCTGTAATGACATCCTTATGGTTTCCTCCTAAATTAACATCTGTGCCATACACTTTTTTAACAATATCTGTTTGGGTAACTGTAGAGCTTGGATTTTTATATAATCCCACCATTTGAGCACTTGCGGCCCAACACCAGTTATCCTTTTCCTGCTGTTTTCTGTTAAGAGTGAGAACGCTTTTGTAAAAAATCCCATCTGAATCAAATGAACAAGTTTCTTTCGAAATTGTTTTTGTACAATTTTTATACATGCCTCCCCAACTCCGAAAATAATACCAGTAACCGTTTATTTTTTTCCAACCAACAGCCATTATTCCTGACGCATCTACATAATATGTATTATTATCATAGTCGAAAAAGGTATTTTTATACATACCTCCCCAATTTTTAAAATAATACCAGTTCCCATCTATCTTTGCCCAACCTTTTGCCATCACACCATCGCTTGCAAGATAGTATGTATTACCTTTATACTCCAAGAATGCACTTGTTAAATTTCCGCCGCTATTCTTTTTCCAGTAATAGTTTCCATTTGTTTGTACCCATTCACCGGGTACTTGAGATGTTGTATAATAATTTGTCGCTGCAAATACACTTACTGCTGAAAGAAATATTGTCAAAAACATTATAATAATTATTTTTGTCTTTTTCATACATATACCTCATTATTTAATATTTGATATGAAATTCTCTCTTATGAATATCTTCAAAATATA
>ERZ780223.3995-NODE-3995-length-10385-cov-3.612391_pt1 | contig 10385 bp, 9 predicted proteins | sample MGYA00511016_ERZ780223 | MGnify/ENA primary metagenome ERZ780223 (study PRJEB29588, sample SAMEA2159032) | human gut metagenome | biome: human gut; feature: human-associated habitat; material: faeces | place: Denmark | collected 2008/2010 ... | reverse complement strand
AAAATCTCATATATGATGACATCCCGCATACGCTCCATAGTCTCCTCATATGCTGTGTCATGCAGCAATTCCCTGCCCTCTGCACCAAGCACATAGATCTTGATCAGGTTCGTCACAAGTGCAATGTTTACATCCGGCCGGATCCCCTCCATCTGCTGAAAAAACATCATGCTTGTCCGGGTCTCCTTCTGCAGATCCGGTCGCACCTGTTCCGGCAGCATTTCCAGAAGACGTTTTTCATCCTCCGGAGAAAGGCTCGGAAATATACTGCAATCTTCATCGATCATAATTTTCAGATAGTTTCTCGTCTCCGCAGGACCCGCCTTTTCTTTCCCGTTCAATGCCTTTTTTATAAATACCGGAATCATCCTTTTCCGGTATTCCATGACATCATACACATATGCTTCCTTCGATGGGAAAAAGTTGTAAAACGTACTCACACCAATGCCGGCTGCCTCTGTAATTTTGGCAACCGACATATGTGTCATTCCATATTGCTTCAGCAGATCAAAGCCTGCCGCTAACATCTTCTCTCTGTACTCTGCTCTCTCTGCCTCCGTAAATACCCGTTTTGCCATCTGTGTCCTCCCTAAAACAGCGATTGAAACAAGGGGCAAACGCATTTGCCCCAAGTGATGTCATGGATTGCTCCATGCAATAATCTTATTCATTTCTATTATTTTCCTTCAAAGCTTCCACCATGTCAATCCCTGATATTTTTCTCTTCTGTATCAGAAGTGTGATCTCATAGGTAACCCAGGTAAGTACAAAGCCAATCACAAACGTTTTCGCGGTAAGAACCGGCGAGAGCAGCATTCCGTAATTCTCAATGGTATCGGAATATCCCACCTTTACAAATCCATAGGCGATCGGGATTCCGATCAGAAATCCGATACATACCAGCAGATGATTGACATTGCTCACCCTGTTGGAAATCTCTTTACGGCTAAAACCAAGCACCTTCATAACGGATATGTTTGTTGCAGATTCTGACACGATCATATTGATGATCAGATACAGCACAATTATACCAAGCACAACTCCGATCACCTCAAAGCCCGCACTGATCGCTTTCATCGGTCCCATCAGATTCTCCATGGTATCCGCCGTCACCGTCATTGTTGTTTCACTTGCCACACGCTTCTTATCCAGCGTCAGCTTATCCTTGCTGATAATGCAGTTATAGGCATTTGTGCTGACACCGGCAAGCTTTGTTGCATTTTCACGGGAGGTGTACAAATAACAGTGCGTATTGTCTGTCACAACTCCGCTGATCTTTACTTTATGTTCCTTCAGATCTGCAATATTGTAGTCAGATTATAGGACTGAAATACAAAGCCCAGCTTTTCTCTCCGGTAAAGCTCCAGCTCCTTAGCTGACATCTTCTCCAGATCCGTTCCGTCTACCACCATATTTCCCTCCGTCGCCTTATCAAGACCACCGAGAATATTTAAAAGAGTACTCTTGCCACTTCCGCTTGGTCCCAGGATCACAACGATCTCTCCCTTTTCCATGCCGAAATCCGTATGATTCAGCGCATAGACCGTTGCCTCTCCCTTTCCATATTTTTTTGCCAGATTTTTTCCTTCAATATACATTCTGCTTCCTCCTGTCACATGCGAACGTTTTATTTGTTTCATTCGCATCTTGGCAAAATGTCTCGTCACTTCCGCTGAAAACAAAAAAAGCAGCCGGTCTGTTTTCACAGATCAACTGCTCCTCTTTCGCCTGTCGGACTTTATTTCTTCTCTAACACGATAATTTTGTTGGAGAAGTTTTGCGCCACCGGAATCGCTCCGATCACATGATAGATCGGCATAAGCTTTTTCATTCCCTCGATCAGGCTGACCTCTTGTTTGTAAGTAAATGCCGGCACAAGCTGCTGCAGCAGCTTTCCGTTCTTAATGCCCCATGTAAATTTGGCATTGCTTCCCTCAATGGACTTCTCTTTCACATGCTTTACAACAAACGGAGACATTGTCTCGACCATCACCGTTACCTTCGGGAATGCCTTCTCAATGATCGAGAATATCTGAAGCACATCTGCCTCCTTCAGATACATCGTAAGCCCCTCGATCACCACAAGTACATTCTCACCGGCATACTCAATCTCGTCCACATAGGACGCATCCATTGCCGATTTAGCAATCTGGTAAACCGGTCCGTTTTCGGTCAGAAACTTCTCTCGGATCTGCATCGTTTCCGGCAGATCGATGTTGTACCACCGCAAATATTTCCCATTCATGCGATAACATCTCGTATCCAGACCACTGGCGATATTGATAACCACTGTGTCCGGATGACTGCTCAAATACTTTTCCACCAGCTCATCCAACACAATCGTTCTGGCAACAACGCCATAGCTCATTGCCTTATCCTTATCCGCATTGGAGAAATCATAGTCCAGTTTCGCCACGATCTCTACTGCCATCGTATCCTGAATCTTGGAGTTTCGCTTCTCCGATTCCTTTGCCCTCGCATATAAGGTCTGGATCATTGTCTCCGGCACACCTGTCACATTTACTTTCTCTTTCATGACATCTTCCTTTCTTTCGTTACGTTTGCTTTGAAATGTTATGTTAGTCTTTTCTAACCATTTTGTCAAGAAATATGTCATACTTCATTTAAAAACCTGATATCTTGACTTTCCCCGAAAAAAAACTTACCATGTAATATAGTTCAAAAAGAAACTACAATTTCAAACGTTACCTAAAGGAGACCTTCAGTCATGCAGGACAATAAAAACTTTTTAGCGACAGAACCCATCGGAAAGCTTCTTCTCAAGCTGTCAATCCCGACCGTGATCGCCCAGCTTATTAATATGCTCTACAATATCGTTGACCGGATCTATATTGGTCATATTCCCGGAGAAGGGAGTCTTGCTCTTACCGGAGTGGGTGTCTGTATGCCGATCATTATGATTGTCTCCGCTTTTGCGGCACTTGTCAGCTCCGGCGGTGCCCCTAGAGCATCAATCTGCATGGGAAAGCAGGAGGACGAAGCCGCCGAACAGATCTTAGGTAACTGTTTTACGCTTCAGATGATTGTTTCCATTGTTCTCACTGCAATTTTACAAATCTGGGGCAAAGACCTGTTGCTGGCTTTTGGTGCCAGCGAAAATACGATCCGCTATGCAACGGATTATATGCACATCTATGCTTTTGGTACGCTGTTTGTCCAGTTGACTCTCGGTATGAACTCATTTATTACAGCACAGGGCTTTACAACTATCTCCATGGTTTCCGTTGTGATCGGAGCCCTCTGCAATATTATTTTAGATCCGATCTTTATTTTCGCATTTCATATGGGCGTAAAGGGAGCCGCACTGGCAACGATCCTTTCACAGGCCATTTCCACGATCTGGGTTGTCCGCTTCCTCTGTGGAAATAAAACACAGATTCATCTGCGCCGGAAATATATGCGTCTGCAGCCAAAAGTCTTTCTGCCCTGCGTTGCACTTGGACTTGCTGCCTTCATTATGCAGGCAAGTGAGAGTATCGTAGCCGTCTGCTTCAATTCGTCTCTGCTCCGTTATGGTGGAGATATTGCCGTCGGAACGATGACGATCTTAACCAGCGTAATGCAGTTTGCCATGCTGCCTCTTCAGGGAATTGCACAGGGTTCACAGCCTATTTCCAGCTATAATTACGGTGCCAAAAATGCAGACAGAGTCAAAAAGACCTTCCGTCTGCTTGTGATAACATGCCTGACATACTCTGTGATCTTCTGGATTATCGTCCAGCTTATCCCAAATGTGTTCGTCAGTCTTTTCACTTCGGATGGAGCACTTGTTGCATTTGCTGCACCGATGTTACGAATCTATATGGGAGGTATGCTCCTGTTCGGCATACAGATTGCATGCCAGATGACCTTTACCTCCCTTGGCAGGGCAGTCAACTCCATCGTAGTTGCTGTTGTCCGTAAATTCGTACTGCTGATCCCGCTCATCTATATTATCCCACATGCTGTGTCAAATCCAACCGTCGGTGTATATATGGCTGAGCCGATCGCTGATATCATCGCTGTGCTATTTACATCAATTCTGTTTGCATTTGCGTTTAGAAAAGCACTTGCGGAGATTTAGACCTTCGATTATTGTACAATCCGGTTTTCAATGAAAATTACAGCCCATTAAGGCTTTTCTGTTCAGTCACTAAATCAGTGTCTTATCCAACAGGAAATCAATCACATTGATATTCAAAATGCCGTTATCATCATACCAGCGCTTCCCGATATCTTTCTTACTACGATTTTAGGAAGAAAATCCCCCGTAAGCGTAAATGGTCTGATTTCCATCTCTGCCTTTTCATCCGTAGGCATCGCATATGCTGACTGGATATTTGAATTACTTTCGGTTACATAAACATCTAAATTGGATAGATTTCTTAAATCATTGAGCGCATCATAAAAAGTAATCCTCTTGCCATCCGGATTATTTTGCATTAAATAATCCCAATATATATTTTTTAAAAGATAGGATTTGCCGCACCTTCTGATACCGGTAATAACTTTCACTAATCCATCAAAACGATATGAAATCAACTGTTCCAGATAACTGTCACGCCTAATTTCCATAAAAGCACTCCATTCCATTGAAAATTTCTATTTTCCATCAATATATTTTCTTCCATTGTCACGGCAAAATAACCTGCATAAGCTTTACCAGATTTTCATTATATGCTGCATAATAAGACTGACAGCCGTAATCCCGCACCAGCATGATGCTCCCACAACAATCGGCTTTCCACCTGTTTTAATCAGCCGGATCACATTACTGTTTAATCCAATTGCAGCCATCGCCATAATGATCATAAACTTCGACAATTCCTTAACCGGATGAAACACCTCCGTGTTGATTCCAAAATGTATACAGACGGTTGTAATGATCGCTGCAATCACAAAGTAAAGTATAAACACCGGAAATGCTCTCTTTAAGCAAAAGCCTTCACTACGCTTTCCCTTTTTGGCACTCTTTTTTGCCTGTATCAGAGATAATCCAAGTGTAATCGGTATAATCGCCAGTGTTCTTGTAAGCTTTACCGTCACTGCCTTATTTAATGTTTCACTGCCAAGCTTCCACATACTGTCCCACGTTGATGAGGCAGCCGTTACGGATGAAGTATCATTGATTGCTGTCCCTGCAAAAATGCCAAACGCATCCCCGTGCACAGTGTCAAATCCAATTGCCTTTCCCAGTATCGGAAAGAAAATAGCTGCAAGTACATTAAAAAAGAAAATCACCGCTATGGACTGCGCAATCTCATCATCGTCAGCATCAATAACCGGGGCGGTTGCAGCAATTGCAGAACCTCCGCAAATTGATGAACCCACTCCTACAAGTATTGATGTATTTGCAGGTACTTTGAGAACCTTTCTCATGATCCATGCAATGATAAGCGATGTCGTGATCGTACAGATAATAATGGGAAGTGACTGTTTACCCGTTTGAAAAATCACGCCAAGATCCATTCCAAACCCAAGTAAAACAACTGCTGTCTGTAGAATAATCTTTGATGTCCATTTAATTCCCGGTTCCGCTTTTCCTTTATTATCCCAAACCATTGTAACAATCATTCCCGACACAATCGCTATGACCGCTCCTCCTACGATAGGAAATATTTTACCGAGCAGCCACGAAGGAATAGCGATTGCCAGACAAGTCAGGATACCTCTTCCATTTTTCTTCATAAAAGTCATTGAATATGAACCTCTCTTTCTTTTATGTACGAAATTGTATCACTGGACAATGATAAGGTAAAATTATATAATAATATCGAATAATAAATATTTTTTATTGATATGGAGGACATATGCTTGATTTTCGAATAGAGACGTTTCTCACCGTTTGCCAGACCTTGAATTTTACCGCTGCCGCAAAACAATTAAATATTACCCAGCCCGCTGTATCACAGCATATTCATTTTCTGGAGGAACAATACAATACCTCTCTTTTTGTTTACCGGAATAAACAGCTTTTTCTTACCCGTTACGGTGAGATACTGCGTAAACATCTGCTGACAATGAAAAATGATGAAAAGGCTATCAGGGAAGAATTAAAAAGTAATTATTACGGGATAGAATCTCTCTCCATCGGCGTCACCATGACGATCGGCGAATATGCGATAGTAGATAAACTCGCTCTTTTCCTAAAAAATCATCCTGAAATAAATATCCATCTTCATTATGGCAATACTGCCCAACTGCTCACTCTGCTCAACGGCGGTCAGATCAGCCTGGCAATTGTTGAAGGAAATTATCCAAAGGAAAATTATGCACATAAAAAATACAGCACAGAAGACTATATTGCCGTCTGTGCCGCATCACATAATTTTATTATAGATCATCCGCACACAATAAGCGATCTGGCCTGCGAGCGTCTTCTTGTACGCGAAGAAGGTTCCGGCACAAGAAATATACTGGAGCAAAGTCTGATTGCCCGTGGTCTGCACATCTCTGATTTTATTCATTTTACTGAGGTTGAAAACATGCATACAATCATCGGTCTGCTAAAAGAAGACTGCGGAATATCTTTTCTGTATAAAATAGCTGTAGAAAATGAACTACAGTCCGGAATATTAAAAGAAATTCCTCTGGATGACTTCAAAATGCAACATGATTTTGACATTATCTGGGAAAAGCACAGTATATATACCGATAAATATCTTTCTATCTGCAAAGAATTGTTTTTAGCAGCTCCAAGCAGTTGACAGTAAGCACCAATAATACTACATACCACACCCGGTAATTCTTTAAAACCTTCCATCACAGTTTCTTTATCCGGAGTATTATATCCTACACCAAGTTCAAGGAACACTGTTTTCTGCTTTTTATGATCCTTTATAAATTTCTCGTACCGTTCTGCTGCCCGGTGCCATCCGTCATCTTCAACAAATGTCTGATCCGATCTGAGGTTCATACTCATCGGCTTGCCACAGTGTGGGCAATACGGAATCAGACCCGTCGGAACCGTAAGCTTTATTGCTTTCGTTACTCATTATATTTAATGATAAACTTCTGTGTGCTGCTGTCGGATTTCGGTGCAAATTTAAGATGGGAATTCTTTACCGCACCATCGATCAGATCAAGATATAATCCATCGATATTTTTAATGCACACTGTTCCATCGTCGTTGTATTCAAAGGTCAGCTTTTGGCTGTCATATCCGGCAAAATCCTGATATACATCTTTCGTTGAACTACAAACCGTATAGTTTTTCCGGCAGCCCCGTAAACGCCAGAAACCATTATTGCAGCTCAGATAAAAGCTCTGATCCGTCTGGCCGCTACGATCAGACAAAAATACGGATTCTCCCTGTGTATCCCAAAGATCCAGACAGAGATTTTGATCATCCGCTGTACAGATTGAAAATTCCAAGCCTGTGGTCAGATAATCCTTATCCCGTGTCACCTGATATGCCCGATACAACTGTGAAATCGCCACATCTCTCGTAATCCCATCCCCGTCAGCGTCAACCTTTGCTGCATTATATGCCACATTTCCTGCCTGCGTTTTACGAATCATTTTCTGCAACAGTGTGTTGTATTGACTTGCACTCAATTCCTTATTTTTAACTTTCTTGCCGGCCTTAAACTGCGCCTTGCCGGCTGCCTTGCACCATTTCGCCGCCAGCTTGTAGAATTCCTTTCTGGTCAGTTTCTTATTGTAATTTTTAAGAATGCTCTTGTATGTCAGATTTGCATTTTGGGCAAGCATAATGTTCGTCTGGCACTCCCTTCTTGCTCCTGCCAGATAAGCCTCATCAAAGGAAATATTACTCTTACGGATATAGCAGATACGACCGTTCCACTTAATCTGCGTCCACTCGGAATTGTAATCCTTCTTTGTGATCTCCAATGTCTCCCCCACCGGAACAACACCATAGCAATTCACCGGCTGGGAATCGTCTGCCTGAGAATAAATATAAAACCAGTTATTCTGATCCGATATGTTTCCTGCCACAGCTTTCATCTTTACCTTATTTTTTCTGCCCGGATACTTCGGCTGATTGACCGACACCAGATTACTCACATTGATATACTTCTTATTCAGATACATCAGTCTTCCCTTATAAATGACTGCGAAATAAGTGTATCCATTACAGGTATAGGTCCAGTCACGAATATAAATGGTCTCTCCCGTCTTCACACCTTCATTGCGGAAGCCATAACTGCTCGCAAGAAAGGAGCCATCCTTCTCCATGGTGTAAATACACTGAATCGGCTTTTCCGAACCTCTGATATCTACAAAGTCCAGATTGTCAACCCATGCTGTGCTGCTATATCCGGTCACCGCCTTTACGGGCTCCACACATGTGATGGCTGTCATAACAAGAACGAGTATCACACAGATCCATCTTCCGGCTGCATTGCTTATCTTTTTCATAATGCCACCTATCCTTCTGAATTTTATAGTTTATTATACCAATGATATGCATATTTCGCAACTCCGGCAAACCTTCATCTACGGAACTATTCTCATTAACGAACAAAGACAGCACCAAAACCGGCACTGCCTTTGCTATTGCCGGACAATTTTCACAATCCAGCTTCGATAAGACACATCAAATTCACTGTTACTTTTCTTCTCCAAATGCAATCTGTCTGTCACACAGCTTAAGTGCAGCCGGACGGTGGGTTACAATGATCACTGTCTTATCCGTCATGCTGCGAAGATTTTCAAGCACTGCTTCTTCCGTTCCGGCATCCAGTGCACTGGTGGCTTCATCGAGAAGCAGTACCGGTCGGTCAGAATAAATTGCTCTGGCAATGGCAAGCCTCTGCATCTGTCCCTCGGAAAGTCCTAAGCCACGCTCGCCAAGCAACGCATCAATCCCATGCTCAAGCTCTGCGATAAAGCCATCTGCACAGGCAATCTGCAGTGCTCTGTGAATGCCTGCTTCATCTCCTGTTCTATTCTTATCTGAAAATGTAATGATATCCCTTATACTTCCGCTCATAAGCTGGTTGCCCTGCGGAACATAGGCAAACATGGAACGGTCACAGCCATACACTTCACCGGCATCTACGGTATACAAGCCCATCATAAGCTTTAACACAGTACTTTTGCCACAGCCACTCGGACCGGTAAATGCCACAAACTCGCTCTTTCGTATCATAAGGCTGTAATCCTTTAATACGATCGGCATGATCGTGTCTCCTTCGGTAATGACCGGCGGAAGGTATGTAAAATCCACATGGGACAAGCCGAATGTGCTGTTATCTGGACTATGCCTTGATTTACGGCTCTTGTCTATGCTTCCTGAATATTTTGCACCATTATTATCTATTGTATTGTCATAGTTTTTCTGTCCATAAGATTTATCCTTGGCATATGCCTCAATCTCCATCAGCCTCTCCGCACTGGCAAGCATTGCAAAATACTTCGGCAGATAGCCTGTGATATTGGCAAATGGATTCTGTATCTGGCTGATAAGCTGAAGCATCGCCATAAAGGTTCCGTAGGTCATAGTGCCATTGTAGATTCCGAATGCTCCATAGACAGCTCCGAACACATAGGCTCCGTTCATAACTGCTCCAAAGCCGATATTGCAGACATTGGAGAAATGATTCTTTCGCATACGGGCTTTCTTGTGCTCGCTCATATGGCTTTCAGCCTCAGTAAGGCTGTCCGCTTCCTTGCCAAATGCTTTGACGATCATCAGACTGCCAAGATGCTCCTGCAAGAAGATACGGACAAATCCATCCTTTTCCTGCATCTGCTTGTGCAGCTTCTTTAGCTGCTTTCTGAAAATATAAGTAAGCAGCACCAGAAGTATTCCACCAGGCACAAGGATATAGGCAAACCTCGGTTCCATAATAAGGATTACCACAAGTGCTCCTGCCATCTTCGTTATCATTCCGGCTACGCCCGGCACAATCGTGGCAAGTCCCTCTGACACGACAACAGTATCTGATGTCAGGCGATTCATCCACTCACCGGAATGGGTTGCGGTGACTGCTCCGTAATTGTGTGTAAGAAGCCCTGCAAACAGCCTGCTTTTGAACGCATTCTCATAGGTTGCCTTAGCGTATTCTTCTAAGAACCGAAGAACTGCCCGGAGTGCAATCTGCCCTGCTACAAGTGCCGCAAAGAGGACACAGAAGGTCAGCATTTTTTTGCTGTCATGTGCCACCGCACCATCAATCAGTCCTCGCAGGAGCAGGGCATAAAAAACACTGCTGATGCCAAGTACCATCTGCAAAAACAGCAGGAACAGTATATATAATCTGCTTTTGCCTGCGACCTCGTTGATAAAGTGCAGGGCGGATTTATTCGTCTTTTTCATAAATAATCACACCAACTTCGATTCATTTTTCTCTCTGTTTTCTCAAAACAGATTGTAATCTCATTCTGATCTTCTTTAAAAATATCCGCAGCTTATATGG
>ERZ780223.3992-NODE-3992-length-10393-cov-2.493035_pt1 | contig 10393 bp, 8 predicted proteins | sample MGYA00511016_ERZ780223 | MGnify/ENA primary metagenome ERZ780223 (study PRJEB29588, sample SAMEA2159032) | human gut metagenome | biome: human gut; feature: human-associated habitat; material: faeces | place: Denmark | collected 2008/2010 ... | reverse complement strand
GGAAATGTTTGTTTCCAGGTCGGTGTCCATCTTGACCTTGTTGGAGTAGAACTTCAGCTCCGGGCTGTACAGCAGGGTTTCCGGTGCGGCAAAGCCGGGGGCAACATGGTCCACCATCTTGATGAACTCAATAATGCTCACCATGGCGCGGTACGGCATGGCGGCGGTAATGTCGCCCGCAACGGCATCTTTCAGGGTAGGGCGCACATTGGAATGTGCCAGCTCCTTGGCCCAAGTGCGCTTGCCGTCCAGAATATCACCGTAGCGCTGTACCAGAATGTGCCCGGCACCCAGCATGTTGGTCAGTTCGCCAACCTTCTGGGCATAGGCAATGGGCTGGTTGAACGGCTCGGTAAAGTTGTGGCTTACCAGGATAGAAAGGTTGGTATTCTCACTCTTCAGATCCTTAAAGCTGTGTCCATTTACAACTGCCAGATTGTTATCATAATTCTCCTGTGCTACAAATCCACCCGGATTCTGGCAGAAGGTTCTTACTTTATTCTTCCACGGCTTCGGATATCCGATCAGCTTTCCTTCATAAAGAACCTTGTTGACCATCTCCATGATCTCATTACGGCACTCCACACGCACACCAATATCTACTGTACCAGGCTTGTGCGCAATACCGTTCTCCTGGCAGACTTTCTCTAGCCAGTCAGCGCCACGGCGTCCTGTTGCAATGACGATCTCATCACCAAAGATTTCTCTGACACCGGATCTGTCCTCAATGCGGACTCCCTTGCAGACATCATTTTCCAGAATAATATTATCACATTCCGTGTTGAAGAGCATCTCCACACCCTTCTCCTGAAGATAATTCTGAATATTCAGATAAAGCTGCTGCGCTTTCTCAGTTCCCAGATGACGGATCGGGCAGTTCACAAGCTGAAGTCCTGCACGGATAGCACGTTTACGGATCTCCTTGATCTCTTCACCTTCGTAGTTGCCTTCCACATGCTCGTCAGCACCGAACTCCAGATAGATCTTATCTGTATAGTTGATCAGTTCCTGAGCAAAATCTTCTCCAATCAGAGTTGGCAGATCTCCGCCTACTTCATAAGAAAGACTCAACTTTCCATCGGAGAATGCGCCTGCACCGGAGAATCCGGTAGTGATCATGCAGTTCGGCTTACAGTTCATACATTTGCCGGTCTCTGCTTTCGGGCAGTGTCTCTTATCTACCGGCTTTCCTTTTTCCACCATCAGGATCTTCTGATCTGGTTTGTGACGGATCACTTCCAGAGCAGTAAAAATACCGGCCGGTCCGGCTCCTATAATAATTACGTCATATTTCATGAGTTTTCCCCCTGTATTTTTCTCGCAGGTCCAGACGGACCGCACATCAGTATACCATAACTTTTTCACTTTGCAAGTGTTTTCACAATTCTCCATAATTATTATAGTATGTCAACGAGAAAATGTCAAAATGATTGCTCTGTTCACAGAGCCGGTCAGTTGTCACAATTCAGTGTTCAATCATATTTTCTGCAAAAATGCCATATCCTTTCGCCGGATCATTGACAAACACATGTGTCACCGCTCCTATGAGCCGACCGTTCTGCAGGATCGGTGACCCGCTCATGCCCTGAATCACACCGCCGGTCAGTGCCAGCAGATCCGGATCTGTCACATAGAAGATCATGCCTTTGTTCACATCACTCTCATTCATCCGAAGCTCCTGGATCTGGATCTCATAATCCTTCAGTTCTCCGGAAACAGAACTTCTGAGCACTGCCCTGCCGGTCCGCACCTCCTGCTTAAATGCCACCTCCACAGTCTCCGTTCCCAGCATTCGCAAAAGCCTGCCTTCTGCCTGACCGAAGATTCCTCTGGATGTATTTTCCCTGATCACACCCTCCGCATGACTGTCAGAATACGTGATCATGCCGCTCAATTCACCAGGCGTACCTCTCTGGCCACGGACGATTTTCAGAATACTGGTGTCATAGAGCATCCCTCCGGAGACCGTCAGCAGTTTCCCTGTATCCGTGTCGGTAATGCCATGTCCCAGTGCCCCAAAAGCTCCTTGTCTGGTAGCATAAGTCAGAGTTCCGATCCCCTGCACATCATCCTTGACCCAGATTCCAAGTTTATAAGCTCCTTCTTCTGTCTCCACTGCCTGCAGACGCACCCGCAGAGTCTCGTCTCCACGCTTCAGTTTCAGGATCATGATCTCATCCTGAATCTCCTGCACACAGCGGATCAGCTCTTCCTTTGTATTTATCTGACATCCATTGACAGCCAGAATATAATCCCCACTTTGTACAATACTGCCTGCCGGCTCCCTTGCCAGCCCCTCTTCTGTCTCCACCACGGCTGTTCCCACCACGTAGACACCATCTGTCTCCAGGTAGATTCCCACTGGAATACCGCCGGGAATCACCCAGGGTCTTTGCAGCGTCTGCACTGACACTTGTTTGAAGCCCAGATCCACCACCTGCACCTCTTCTTCTGTTCCTACACGGATCACATCAGGAACCCGGGTCTGAAGATACCATTTACAATAAAAAAACAGTGTCGCAACACTGATCACAAGGGCGCCCCACAGACAGGCTCTATAAACTTTCAGACGGTTCATGCAGCCACACCTTTCTGTCATTATTTCCTAAACATAGTGTCTGCATAAAACCGTCTGATTTTACTGGAAAATGTTGCTATTCTTCAGAGTCATGCACATGTTTAATAAATATGCGAGTTATGCTTGCATATTCGAGCATATTTTTAAACATGTATATGGCGAGAAGCCATCATGAGCAAAAATGGTGCCTCGAAGAGGCATTTTTGCGAATTGACTCTGAAGAATCACCTACGCTCTTTAAACTTCTGCGCCAGTTTCTTCATCTCTCTGGCATTATCGATCACTGCATCCGTGATCTGGGCACCGCCAAGGATCCGCGCCAGTTCTTCCACGGACTCCTGTTCATCAAGCAGCCGGATTCCTGTCTGGGTGCTGCCATCCACCGCCCGTTTTTCAATACAGTAGTGGCTGTCTGCCATGGATGCAAGCTGTGCCAGATGGGTGATACAGATGACCTGTCTGCTTCGTCCGATCAGCGCCAGCTTCTCTGATACCTTCTGTGCCGTTCTGCCGCTGATACCTGTGTCGATCTCATCAAAGATCACTGTCTCAATGGCATCCTGATCTGCCAGCACCGTCTTGATAGCCAGCATCACACGGGATAACTCACCGCCGGATGCGATCCTGCCAAGAGGCTTCAAGGATTCACCCGGATTAGTGCTGATCAGAAATTCTACATCATCTGCTCCGTCTGCCCCCGGCTCTTCCATCCGCTGTACAGCAATTTCAAATTCCACATCCAGAAAATTCAATTCTGCCAGCTGCGCTTTCATAAGTTCTGCCAGCCGATCTGCAGCATGCTCTCGGATCTCATGTGCCTGATCGCAGAGACTCATCTGCACCTCTCCTGCCTTTATAAGCTCTCGCTCCAGCTTTTCCTTATGCTCGCCAAGATTCATCAACAGGTCAAGCCGTTCATTCCGTTCCTGTGCTGCCTCCTGGATCTCTTCGATGGTCTGTCCATATTTGGCTTTCAGATGATTGATCTGATTCAGACGTTCTTCTGTCTCCTGGAATTCCTGCTCAGAGAACTCCAGATCCTCCATACAGCTTTCCAGCTCTCGTCCAAAATCTGAAAGCATGGCATCCAGTTCCTGAAGCTGGGAAGAGAGACTCTCCATCTCTTTTCCATAACGCTCCACACCGGATAATTCCCTGCAGGAACGACCAATGAGTTCCGTGGCACTGGGTTCGCCGTCCATGCAGAGTTGCTGCACGATGCCAAGTGCCTCCACGATCCTGCGGCTGTTGCTCATCTTGCGGAATCGCTCTTCCAGTTCCTCATCTTCCCCGACCTTCAGATTTGCTTCCTCGATCTCCTGCACTTCAAATTCCAGTAAAGACTGTTCTCTCATCCGGTCATTTTCATCCATAGAAGCTTCTTCCAGTTCCCGGCGAAGCTTTTTTACAATATCGTACTGCTTCCGCAGCGCTTTTTTCACATCTGCCAGTGCTTCTGCGGCATATTCATCCAGAATCTCGAGATGCTTCCGCTTATTCAATAATGACTGATGCTCATGTTGTCCATGGATATCGATGAGACAGGACGCCACATCTTTGAGCACAGAAGTGCTGACGGTCTCTCCATTGAGTCTGCAGATACTGCGACCCTTGGAGATCTTCCGGGACAGGATAACCTGTTCATCCTCTGCCGGAATACCAAGTTCCTCTAATTTATGCCGGATCTCCGGCCGGTCTGCCGTGAAGACCAGTTCTGAGAGCGCGTAGTCCGCATCCTCCCGCACCATTTCCCTGGGCACCTTTCCACCAAGCGCCATTGTCATGGAACCGATCAGGATTGATTTTCCTGCTCCCGTCTCTCCGGTCAATATATTCAGGCCCTCTGAAAAATCGATCTCTGCCTCACGAATCAAGGCCAGATTCTTTACATGCAGGTGCAGCAGCATCGGTTTTTCTACCTCCTTACGATCTTCTCCAGCTCCGCCATCACGGTCTGGGCATCCTCCATCGTCCGGATCGCACACATGATGGTGTCGTCTCCGGCGATGCATCCAACAATCTCTTTCCATCCGATATTATCAAGGGCTGTGGCAACAGCCATAGCCATACCGGACACAGTCTTGATCACCAGAATATTCTGCGCCTGATCCATGGAAACAAATGCTTCCCTTAAGATTCCCACGTACTTTTCTGCCATCTGGTGATCCTGATGGTTCAGAAGCGCGTATTTCTGGCGACCATTCTTTCCCGGCACCTTGGACAGTGCCAGCTTTCTGATATCACGGGATACGGTAGCCTGCGTCACATCAAATCCTTCTTTTCGAAGCAGTTCTGCCAGTTCATCCTGAGTCTCGATATCATATTGTTCGATCAATTCAATGATTTTTTCATGACGTTTCAGTTTCATACCGCATATCCTTCCTGTCTTAATTTCTGCTCAGCTTGTTGCGGAGTACTTCCAGAAAGCTGACCTGATTGATCTTTAAGATCCTGGTCACTTCTCTGGACTTTTTGATTTCCACATAATCCCCTGTCTTCAATGGAAAAATCGCATCTCCATCAAAGGTTGCACATGCCTCATCTGTGTCTCCCCGTCTTCCCTTTCCGATCTCAATCCTGATGTGATCCTCCCCGGAAAATACAATGCTTCGGGAATTCAGTGTATGTGGGCAGATAGGTGTGAGCACCAGCATGGATGCTGTAGGGGAGATGATCGGTCCGCCCGCCGACAGACTATAACCAGTAGAACCTGTCGGTGTGGAGACGATCATACCGTCTGCCGTAAAGGAATTGAGATATTCTCCATTTACATAGACCTTATAATCTACTACACGAAGATTGCCGCTTCGATTGAGCACAATGTCATTCAGCGCAATATCACTGGCGATCTGCTGTCCATCCACACAGACACTTCCTCTGAGCATCATCCGATCTTCCACCGTATAACTGCCTTCGATCAGTCGATCCAGTGCCGGCATAAGATTCTGCTCCTCGATCTCTGCCAGATATCCCAGATGTCCCAGATTGATCCCCAGAAATGGGATCTTTCTGCCAGCCAGTTCTCTGGCTGCCCGCAGCAGCGTTCCATCGCCGCCCAGCACAAGAATCCCGTCCACATTGCCGGAAGGAAGCTCACAGTGAGCATTTCCATGCTCCTGCTCTTGTCCGCGTACCACACAGACCTGTCCCCGCTCAGTCAGATATCGCTTTGCCTGTTCTGCCAGCCGAAGACTCTCTTCTTTATCACTGTTTGCAATAATATAAAATGTTTTCATAACCCCTTACAGCGTCTGATGCGCCTGCTCCACAATTCTTTCCGGATCTACCGGGCAGCTCTCGGGAGCTATTCCCTCTTCCTGTTTCTTCAGGTGTGCCAGATATTCAATATTTCCCTCCGGTCCTTTGATCGGGGAAAATTCCAGATTCAATACAGAGAATCCAATGCTCAGTGCATATTCCAGCACCTTTTTGATAACTTCCAGATGGACAGATTTGTCACGGACCACACCTTTCTTACCCACCTGCTCTCTTCCTGCCTCGAACTGAGGCTTGATCAGTGCCACCACTTCTCCACCCGGGCACAGAAGCTCGCGCACCGGTTCCAGCACCTTGGTCAGAGAGATAAATGCTACATCAATCGAAGCAAATTCAACAGGCTCGCCGATCTGCTCCGGTGTCACATAACGAATATTCGTCTTTTCCATGCAGACCACCCGCTCATCTTGGCGAAGCTTCCATGCCAGCTGTCCGTTTCCCACGTCTACAGCAAAGACCTTCTTTGCTCCATTCTGCAGCATACAGTCCGTAAATCCGCCGGTGGATGATCCTACATCCATACAGACCTTGTCATGAAGCTCCACATCAAAATGACTCATTGCCTTCTCAAGCTTTAATCCGCCACGGCTTACATATTTTAAAGGGCTTCCTTTTACTTCAATGACTGCTTTTTCAGGGAAGGACGCTCCTGCCTTGTCCTCTCGCTGTCCGTCTACAAATACATTTCCGGACATAATGATCGCTTTTGCCTTTTCCCTGGACTCTGCCAGTCCCCGTTCTACCATGAGAACGTCCAGTCTTGTCTTCATCGTCTATTTCTGCTCCTTTCGGCAGGTAATATATTTCTCAATGATCCGTTTGGTCACAGTCTGTGCATCAATACCTACTTCCTCATAGAGAAGTGCCACATTACCATGCTCCACATATTCATCAGGCAGAGAAATGTTCAGAAGCTTCACCGGAAGTTCCTGTTCCACTACATAATCCATGACCTTCTCGCCATAACCGCCGCTTCTTACATTTTCTTCCATGGTCACCAGCAGCTTATGGTCAGCGGAAAGCATATCCAGCACCTCTGTATCAATAGGCTTTACAAATCTTGCATTGACCAATGTACAGCTGTAACCGATCTCCTTTAAGTTCTTCCGCACCTGCTCAGCGATCTTCACCATATTTCCCACAGCCAGCAGCGCGATATCCTCTTCCTCGTAGATCACTTCACTCTTGCCGTATTCGATAGGCCGACGGTACTCTTTGAGTCCATCGTAAGCCTCGCCCCTCGGATACCGAAGAGCTATCGGTCCGTCAAACTCCACTGCGTATTTCAGCATATCAGACAGTTCCCATTTATTCTTCGGAGCCATAATATGCATATTGGGGATACTGGACAAATAGGACAGATCAAAGATTCCCTGATGGGTCTCCCCGTCGCTTCCTACCAGTCCTGCACGGTCGATGGCAAATACCACCGGCAGGTTCTGGATACAGACATCGTGCAACACCTGATCATACGCTCTCTGCAAAAATGATGAATACACTGCAAAGATCGGGCGCATGCCGCCTGCTGCCAGTCCTGCTGCAAAGGTCACTGCATGACCTTCTGCGATCCCTACATCAAAAAAACGATCCGGATAAATATTCTTAAACCGCTTCAGTCCGGTTCCATCCGGCATGGCTGCTGTGATGGCTACTACTTTCTCATTTCGCTGTCCCAGCTTCACCATACAAGTGGAAAATACATCCTGGTAATTGGCTTTTTTCTTCTTATTCAGAGGTAATCCGGTCTCAATATCAAACGGCTCTGCGCCGTGAAATCTGGCTGGATGGCGCTCTGCCGGTACATAACCATTTCCCTTTCTGGTCAGTACATGAACCAGAACGGCTCCCTTTACTTTCTTTGCTTTATTCAGAATATCCTGAAGCTTTCCAATATCATGACCATCCACCGGTCCTAAGTAGGTGATCCCCATATTTTCAAAGAGCATGCCGGGAATGAAGAGTTGTTTAATACCGCTCTTGGTCTTCTTCAGCTGGTTCGCCAGATGGCTGCCACCTGGGATCCTGCTCAGAGACTGCTCTACACCAGTCTTAAAATTCGTGTAAGCTTCATTGGTTCTAAGTCCGTTCAGATACTCGGACATACCGCCCACATTTTCCGCAATGGACATGTTGTTGTCATTGAGAATAATAATAAAATTCCGTTTCAGACGGGAAGCATTGTTCAGCGCCTCATAAGCCATGCCGCCAGTCAGCGCACCATCTCCGATTACGGATATCACATGCTCGTCACCGTCTTGCAGATCTCTGGCTGCCACCAGACCGATCCCTGCAGAGATAGAAGTCGAGCTGTGTCCCGTATCAAAACAGTCACAGTCACTTTCCTTTCTCTTGGGGAAACCACTCATACCGCCATATTTCCGAAGCTCGTCAAATCCTGACTTTCTGCCGGTCAGCAGCTTGTGCGTATAGGACTGATGTCCCACATCCCAGACTACCTTATCCTTCGGAAAATCAAAACACAGATGGAGTGCCATCGTAAGCTCTACCACACCCAGATTGGAAGCCAGATGTCCTCCGCTCCGGCTGATCTTCTCTACAAGAAAATGCCGGATCTCTTCTGCCAGTGTGTCATATTCTTCCGGTGGTATCTGTTTGATATCCCCTACCTGATTGATCTTTTCCAGCACCATATCGAATCCCTCTATTTCTCTCTATACACCAGAGATTTTATCAGTTCAGTCAGAAATACATTCTTACAAGGAAGGGACGCAAGTCCTTCAATGGCTCTTGCAGAGATCTCTTCCACATCCTTTTCTGCCTGTTTAAGTCCCTTTAATGTCACATACGTCGTCTTTTCATTTTTGTCATCACTGTGGATGGGTTTACCCAGCTCTTCCAGTGTGCTGGTCACATCCAGAATATCATCCCTGATCTGGAATGCGATCCCCACATCAGAAGCTACCTTCTCGATCACAGATACTTCTTCCTCAGAAGCTCCTGCCAGCACAGCTCCCACCATCATGGCCGCCTCCAGAAGCGCTCCTGTCTTCAGCTCGTAGATAAAATCCAGCCTGTCCTGGTCGATGGCATGTCCGGAGGACTGTACATCCACCACCTGTCCGCCGATCATACCATAGATTCCTGCCTTTCTGGACAGGATCTGCAGTGCCTTCGCCGTGCGGCGCAGATCTGTACTCTTATCGAATGCCTCTGCTGCGGTCTCAAAGGCATAGTTCAGAAGTGCATCTCCTGCCAGCACACCCATGGCATGTCCGAATTTTGCATGGGTGGTCAGCTTACCACGGCGGTACTCATCATTGTCCATAGCGGGCAGGTCATCATGCACCAGAGAATAGGTGTGGATCATCTCCATAGCTGCCATGAACGGCTCCACTTCCCTGCCTTCTCCTCCGAACATCCGATAGGTTTCCTGCATCAGCAGCGGGCGCAGACGCTTGCCACCTGCTGTCACACTGTAATTCATGGCTTCCATGATCTCATGCTGCGTACCGCTCTCCTCCGGCAGATAACTCTCCACGATCTTCTCAACAGCTGCCGTCTTACTTTTTAGTTCCTCACGAAAATTCATGTGTCTGTCCCTCCTCATCGATCTGAAGCATCTGCTTTTCCACATGATCGATGTTTTCGTTGCAAAGTTTCAGAAGCCCCATGCCCTCCTGATAGAGACCAAAGGACTCCTCCAGTGTCACATCTTTATCCTGCAGTTTCTCCAGTAGTGCTTCGATCCGGTCAAATGCCTCCTCCAGCCGAAACTGCTCCTGATCTGCTGTCTCTTTCTTCTTCGCCATATCAGCCGTTCCTTTCCAGACTGCGGATACCTTCCGTCCGCGCTACAACGGTTCCGTCCGTCACATGAATGGTCAATGCATCCCCTTCCTTCACCTGAGTGATGGAGGTCAATGCTTTTCCATCAGGGCTCTCTGTATATGAGTATCCCTGCTGAAGCTTCTTCAAAGGGGAACAGCCATCCAGCCGCTCCACATATAATGCCAGCCTGTGCCGCCGGTCTTTTACTTTATCTGAAAATGCCTGCCGCATTTTATCATTCAAATCTGCTGCATATTGCCGCTTCTCCCGAAGCTGATACTGTGGGCTTGCCTGCAAAAGCCGCGCCTGCAGGTATCTTGCCCGGTCACGGTTCCTTACTATCTTCTGCTCCACCCGGTCTGCCAGCTGATTCTTAAAGATCCGTACACTCTCCACCAGCTGACGGTAATCCACCACAGCCAGCTCCGCTGCTGCAGATGGGGTCGGTGCCCGAAGATCCGCCACATAATCTGCAATGGTGGTGTCCGTCTCATGACCCACCGCCGAGATCACCGGTGTGCGACACTCGAAGATAGCACGCGCCACGATCTCCTCATTGAATGCCCACAGATCCTCAATGGATCCACCGCCACGCCCGACGATCATCACATCCACACCGTAAGCATCCAGCGTCTGTATTCCCTTTACAATGCTCTCCGCCGCCTGTTCACCCTGCACCAGAGCCGGGTAGAGGATCAGCTGCACATAAGGATTCCGCCGTCTGCTGATATTCATAATATCACGGATCGC
>ERZ780223.3990-NODE-3990-length-10407-cov-2.577570_pt1 | contig 10407 bp, 7 predicted proteins | sample MGYA00511016_ERZ780223 | MGnify/ENA primary metagenome ERZ780223 (study PRJEB29588, sample SAMEA2159032) | human gut metagenome | biome: human gut; feature: human-associated habitat; material: faeces | place: Denmark | collected 2008/2010 ... | reverse complement strand
GCCAGCCGTAAATTCCTGCTTCCTGCCTTGTAAGCCCAAATTCCATCAGGCGTTCGATATATGATTTATCTTCCATTTTTTCACCTGTTCTCATTTTTATTCTTTTGTAGTAGTTCTCTTACGGAACACTATAGTATATTTCTCGCTATCAGTCAAGTGCTTAAATGAGAAATATATTCAAAAAACGAACAACAGATGAAAGAAATCTCTCATCTGTTGTTCGTTTTCAGTAGTTCTTAATCTATCACTGCTATTTTCATAATATTGCTGACTCCGGCAACATTTCCGGAAATATTCGGGGAAGGAATTCCTGCTGTCAGGACTACAGTGTCTCCAGTCTCTGCAATCTGTTTTGCTCTTACAAGATCTAACGCGCTGCTACAGATTTCATCTGTAGAATTTGCATTAATAGAGCAATACGGACGTACTCCCCAGTAAATCTGCATTCTGCGAAGTGTATCTTCGTTTGGTGATATACCGATAATCTCTGTCTTCGGTTTAAATTTGGACACAACTCTTGCAGTTGCTCCTGATACAGTTGGTGTAATAATACACGCTGCTTTCAGATTTCTTGCAGTTGTTACAGTTGCATATGCCAGAGCACTGGAAGCATTTCTCATTCTGTGTGCACCTGCTTTTTCCAGCATCTCCTTATAATCCAAATGTTGCTCCGTACTTTCTACAATGTGTACCATCATCTTCAGTGCTTCAACCGGATATTTTCCCTGTGCAGTCTCACCTGAAAGCATGACAGCGTCTGTTCCGTCGTAAACTGCGTTTGCCACATCTCCAACCTCTGCTCTTGTCGGACGTGGATTACGGATCATAGAATCCAGCATCTGAGTTGCTGTAATGACCGGTTTGTAATTATCATTACATTTCTGAATGATCAATTTCTGGAGATATGGAACTTCTTCTGCCGGGATTTCTACACCGAGATCTCCTCTGGCAACCATGATACCGTCTGCACAGCGGATAATCTCATCAATATTATCAATTCCCTCCGAGTTCTCAATCTTTGCAATGATCGGAATATATGGTGCTCCGCATTTATTTAAGTAAGAACGGATTTCCAAAATACACTCAGCATTTCTTACAAATGATGCTGCAATAAAGTCAATTTTCTGCTCAACACCGAATTTCAGGTCTTCTTTATCCTTTTCTGTAATTGCCGGAAGTCTGACTGGAACATTCGGGACATTGACTCCCTTTCTCTCGCCAAGTTCACCACCATTAACGATTGTACAGATAATATCTGTCTCCGTCTTTTCTTTTACTTTAAGTCCGATCAGACCATCATCGATCAGAATCATGTTCCCGATCTGCACATCATCGACCAGACCTTTGTATGTCAGAGAAACTTTTGTTTCATCTCCTTCGATTTCTTCATTCGTCAGAGTGATTGTCTCGCCTTCTTTTAACAATACCTTTTTTCCGTCTTTCAAAACACCTGTACGGATTTCCGGTCCCTTTGTATCCAGAAGGATTGCCACTGGTTTCTTCTCTTCTTCGCGAATCTTCTTCAACATGTCCATACGGCCTTTTTGTTCTTCATGTGAGCCATGTGAAAAGTTAAATCTTGCGATATCCATGCCTTCTTTTACAAGCCGTCTCATGATATTCTCATCGTTTGAATTCGGTCCCATTGTGCAGACAATCTTTGTTTTCTTCATTCCTGTTCTCCTTTTGTTGTTCAATTTCTAAATTACATGTTTATGAGTGAATAAATGCTCCTGGCAATATTCATAATTCCCGTTACACTTTGAACAATAACGGAACTCCAGTGTCGGATCGTCAAGTTCCGTACGACCGCACACTGCACATCTGTGCTTTGCACCGCCTGCATACTGATTCTGCGGACGGCTTATCTGCTTCTGGAATTTCTTTCTGCGGGCAACCTGTTTCGGACTGTGTCCACGCAGATTCCGGTTGCAGAAAAAGAAAATAATAAAGTTCAAAAGGGATGCGATGATCACGATCCGTATGATCAGACCGCCCTGCACCGCGTCTACCGCAAGCAGAACCACATCCAGAATTGCAAGCCACTTCATCTTGATCGGGATTACAAAGTACAGTAAAACCTTCATATCCGGATATGTCAGCGCATATGCCAGAAAAATAGATAAACTGATATAATACGTTGAAAACTGTGATCCATTCAGATAAGCATCTAACACTCCACCTGTGATAAAATACAAAATAAACGCAGAAATTACTGTAAAAATCATTCCAGATAAAATATATACAGTAAATCTGAATGATCCCCATGTACGTTCCAGCGATGCACTGATCGGATAATAAAAGAACAATATCGCAATCACAAACCATAAAGCAGATGACGTACTCGGCGGATAAATAATCCATGTAACAAGTCTCCATATCTGACCATGCAGGATTTCAGAGACATTCAAACTCAACATGGAAAGAGCCCCCGGATTAATATACATCAATGCATATCCCAGTACATAACTTACAATAATATAAATCGTAAGATTCTCAATCCCGCGATTTCCAAATTTTCGTTCCAGTTTGTCAATAAATTTCATAAATCTCCTTTTCTCACAAAATGCTATTCGTTCTTTCGTTACAGCGGATATCCACAATCTGCTTTCTCTGCGTAATTCTGCACCGAATAACTGCCTCTCAGTTCAGACACAAAATCAGAAAAACTTCTTCTTGGAAAGAAATATCGCTGCAATAATACTTGCCACTACAGAAAGGATGATAACGATAAGAAATCCCCATGGTGTCCTGGAAAACGGCATTCCCGCAGCACTCAGGTTCATACCATACGCACTGAAAACAATAGTCGGAATACTCATAACAATGGTAATAACAGCCAGAACCTTCATGACAATGTTCAGGTTATTAGAAATAACTGATGCAAAAGTTCCCATCATACTGCTGAGGATACCACTGTAAATATTAGCCATCTCAATGGCCTGCTTGTTCTCAATGATAACATCCTCCAGAAGCTCTGTATCCTCCGGATATTTCTTGATACTCTCCACCTTCAGAAGTTTCTCCAGAACCATCTCATTGGAACGCAGAGATGTGGTAAAGTATACCAGTGATTTCTCCAGTTCCAGAAGTTCCATCAATTCCTGATTTCTTGTAGACAGATGAAGTTTCTCCTCAATCTGCTCGCTCTTCTTATCTATAATACGCAGATATCTCAGATACATGCTGGCATTACGGTACAAAATCTGCAGAATAAATCTGGTTTTCATATAGGTAAAAAAGTTTCTTACCCTGCCTTCCATAAATCTTGTCAGAACCTGTGTGTCTTCCAGACATACAGTAAAGATCATCTTCTGAGTCACGATAATACCAAGAGGAATGGTCACATACCAGTCCTTCTCGTTACGTTCTTCAATCGCAGGTACATCTGCAAGGATAAGGGTATAATTGTCCTCCACTTCTATACGGGAACGCTCTTCCTCATCCAAAGGTGCGCGCAAATCGTCCACCTCTATCCCAAACTGCTCGGAAATTTCAAAAATTTCTGTTGCCGTAGGATTCGTCAGCGCAATCCAACAGCCCTCCTGTGGTTCCTGTATTTCATGGATAGCGCCATCGATTGTCTTAAAAATCCTTACCACGATCCACACTTCCCTTCTTTTTCTCGATTTCCCCTCAATAGATTGTTACTGTTTACTCTGTTCTCAGTAACAATAAATCTGCAACTATTCAGAGTTTCTGCAAGAGATTACTGAACAGTTACATTTACTCTTTATTTTCACAAAGACTCAAACATCATTATAATTTGAACATGAATTTTTGTCAATTCCAATGCTTTCGGTTTACAAAACTTTTACACTTCGCTATAATAAAGTAGTATTTATTTATAAAAGTCCCGTAAAGTGGGGCGTACAGATTGCGGGAATGATTTTCCAAACACGCTCTAACTATGGCAACTGAATTCAGGTGAAATATCCCGCAAAGTGGGGCGTGCAGATTGCGGAAATGATTTTCCAGACACGCTCTAATACAATAACAGGAAAGGATACAAATCATATGAGCCAGTCATCATTTGGAAATAAATTTAAGGTAACTACCTGGGGGGAGTCCCACGGAAAAGCTCTCGGAGCTGTGATAGACGGATGCCCGGCAGGCCTTCCTCTCTGTGAAGAGGACATTCAGAAATTCCTCGACAGAAGGAAACCCGGACAGAGCAGATACACCACCGCCCGTAAAGAAGGAGATCTGGTAGAAATCCTCTCAGGTGTCTTTGAGGGCAAAACCACCGGAACTCCAATTTCTCTGATGGTAAGAAATACAGATCAGCGCTCCAGAGACTACGGAAATATCGCATACTCCTATCGTCCCGGACATGCAGACTATACTTTTGACCAAAAATACGGATTCCGCGACTACAGAGGCGGCGGACGTTCTTCAGGGCGGGAAACCATCGGAAGAGTTGCAGCAGGTGCCATTGCTTCTAAAATATTAGAAGAACTTGGCATTTCAATCTGCACCTATACCAGATCTATCGGACCTGTTGAAATCGCTTCTTTTAATAAAGAAGAAATCCATCAGAATGCATTTTATATGCCGGACGCACAGGCAGCAGTGAAGGCCGGTGAATATCTGGAAGAATGTATGAAGAATCAGGACAGTGCAGGCGGCGTGATCGAATGTCGTATTACCGGAACACCTGCCGGACTTGGCGAGCCTGTCTTTGACAAGCTCAGTGCTCTTCTTGCCCACGCCCTGATGTCCATCGGTGCAGTCAAGGCTGTTGAAATCGGTGACGGCATTGCAGTGACTTCCTCAAACGGTTCCACTGACAATGATGGATTCACAGTCAAAGACGGTGAAATCATCAAAACCTCCAACCACGCAGGCGGAATCATGGGAGGAATCAGTGACGGCAGTGAAATCATACTTCGTGCCCATATCAAGCCAACCCCATCCATCAGCCAGCCGCAGCAGACCGTAACCAAAGATAAAGAACCTCTTTCTCTGGAAATCCATGGCCGACATGATCCGGTCATTGTCCCAAGAGCAGTGGTTGTGGTAGAATCTATGGCAGCAATCACACTGGCGGATGCGCTCTTTGTCAATATGAGTTCCCAGATGGATAAGGTTCGGGATTTTTATCGGAAATAATTCCAATTAATCCACGCAAAAATACCTTCACTTGAATTCTGAGCTGATCTCAGTTTCAAATGAAGGTATTTTATTATCTGCCTATATTGCTGATTCTATGTAACGAATCTGTTATTCTTCCGGAACCGGCCAGATTCTGATACAGTTTGGCTCTGTAATCTTAATCGGCTTACCGTTCATCACAATAATATTCTTCTCATAATCCACTGTAAAAGTAGTCAGTGTATTACTTGCATGATTAGCCAGCACCAGATGCTTATCATCCGGTAAAAGTACCAGATCTTTCGGATATTCACCACTGATCGGAAGTGTAAACTTCCTTGTCAGCATACCAGTCTCCTCATCACGCTCAAACATGGAAACTGTATCCTCACCTGCTGTTGTACAGAAAAGATGCTTGCCATCATTTGCAAGAGAAAGACCGGACGCTGCATTATGTGTATCATGAACATCCTTCTTCGCACTTGTCTCAATCGTCTGGATCAGTTCAAACGCCGGAACCTTACCGCTTCCATCATATTTGTAAGCCCTGATCTCATTACTGAGTTCAAAGAGAATATAAGCAAACTTACCATCATCGCTAAAACGAATGATACGCGGGCCGCTCTCTCTCGGACATCTCAGGATGTCTACCAGTTCCAGCTTATTGCGCAATTTGTTGACACGGTAAATCTTCACCTGATCAATTCCGTTATCTACTGCACAGAGATATTTATTATCCGGAGTCGGACGAACACAGTTCACATGGGGACGGAAGTTACGCTCTGCAACACTTCCGAGTCCTGTATGGAATACGCCATCCATCAGGCTTCCAAGTCTGCCGTCCTTATGAGTATGTACAACAGTCACCTTACCGTCATGATATCCGGCAACATAAAGATACTTACCGTCAACATCTGTAGAAAGGAAACAGCCTCTCATTCCATCAATATTTACACTGTTGATACGTGACAGATCACCATTTTTATCACGTTTAAATACTGCAACACCCTCATCCTCGATAGAATAAAGATACTTACCATTCTTTGAAACAGCCATGTGGGATGCATTACTTACTTCAACACTGCTGCGTTCTGTAAGAGTGCCATTCTCAACATCAACATCATAAACATGGATTCCCTGTCTGGAAGAGCCATGTGTATAAGAACCCACATAAGCTACATATTTCTTTTCACTCATAATGCTTTTTTCCTCCTGCTGTCCTGAAGTTTATTTATCATCGCTCACTCTGTTCCCGTCTGCTGTCAGCGAGCAATAATATTTTCGTCCCGATATTGCCGGACGATGTCATACGATAAGGTGATTATAGCACATTTTCCTAATCAGAACAAGATTACGGAACTCAGTTTTATGTATTTTTTCCAGTTCATGGGTTACTGTCGTTACTGTTCACATACAAGCCAAAATTCTATTGCCGCAGGCAATCTGGAATGAATTTGGGCTAAGTTCTATACCGGATAAGCGCTCTGCTGTTTATTTGGTAAAATAATTTCTGACAGCCTCCAGTGTCTGGTCTATGATCTCATCTGTATGGGCAACAGATAAAAACATTGCCTCAAACTGTGACGGAGCCATATGGATTCCCTGCGCAAGCATTCCCTTGAAATATTCAGAGAAAGCTTTTGTATCTGAAGATTTGGCTGATGTATAATCCACAACCTCCTGCTCTGTAAAGAACAGGCTTCCCAGGGAAGATACGTGATTGATATGGTAAGGCAGATTTTTCTCTGCCAGGATTTTCTCCATACCGCCATAGAGACGTTTTCCTTTTTCCTCCAGATCTTTATAGATTCCCTGGTGTTCATAGAGATATTTTAACTGTGTCAGTCCTGCTGCCATTGCAATAGGATTTCCGCTTAAGGTACCGGCCTGGTAAACCTTTCCCACAGGGGAAACCAGTTCCATAATCTCTCTGCGTCCGCCGTATGCGCCTACCGGCATACCTGCACCGATGATCTTACCATAGGTAACCAGATCAGGGGTCACGCCAAAATATTCTGCAGCACCGCCAAAAGCCAGACGGAAACCAGTGATAACCTCGTCAAAGATCAGAAGGGCGCCGTACTCATCGCAGAGCTTTCTCAGACCTTCCAGGAACCCCTTTTTCGGAGGAACCACACCCATATTGGCGCCTACAGCTTCCACGATAACAGCAGCAGTCTGTCCGTCAGCCTGCTCCATCAGTGCACGTACACTGTCCAGATCATTATAAACAGCAGTCATGGTATCCTCTGTGCATCCCTTAGGCACACCGGCACTGTCCGGAACACCGCTTGTCATCACACCGGAGCCTGCACTTACCAGCATGGCATCACTGTGTCCATGATAGCATCCTGCAAATTTAATGACCTTATTCTTTCCTGTAAATCCTCTGGCAACACGGACTGCACTCATAACAGCCTCTGTACCGGAATTTACCATACGCACCATATCCACATGTGGAATATGGTCACAGATGAACTCAGCCATCTCCACTTCGATTGCAGTTGCGCATCCGAAGCTGAGGCCCTTTTCACACGCCTTCAGCACACTTTCTTTTACTTCCGGAAAATTATGGCCCAGGATCATCGGTCCCCAGGAATCGATATAATCCACATATTCTTTTCCATCAACATCATAAATATGGCATCCGTCTGCACGGTCGATAAATCTCGGTGCAATACCGATAGCACCGTAGGCACGTACAGGACTGTTTACTCCTCCCGGAATTACCTTTACCGCTCTGTCAAATAATTCTTCTGATAAACCCATCAGCCGATTCTCCCTTCATCCATGCATTTTGCAAGTTCTTTTGCATAATAAGTAAGATAGATCTGGGCACCTGCACGGTATGCACTGACTGCCATCTCACACATAATACGTTCTTCATCAATCCAGCCCATTTTTGCAGCTGCTTTCACCATTGCATATTCACCGCTTACACTGTACGCTGCAACCGGCACATTTACAGCCTTTGATACCTCAGAGACCATATCCAGATAAGACATGGCAGGTTTTACCATAATGATATCTGCGCCCTCTTCCACATCCGTAAGAGCTTCCTTCATTCCTTCTCTTCTGTTATGGAAATCCATCTGGTAGCTCTTTCTGTCACCAAAAGACGGTGCAGAACCTGCTGCATCACGGAATGGTCCGTAGAAAGCAGATGCATATTTTACTGCATAGGACATGATCGGTGCTCCATAATGTCCGTTCGCATCAAGAGCCTCACGGATAGCACGTACACGTCCGTCCATCATATCAGAGGGAGCTACCATATCTGCGCCTGCCTCTACATGGGAAACAGCTGTCTTAGCCAGTAATTCCAGTGTTGCATCATTATTTACATCATGACCGCAGAGCACTCCGCAGTGTCCGTGTGAAGTGTACTCACACATACATACATCTGTGATATAGTACATGTCCGGGAACTGTTTCTTTGCTTCTCTCAGGGCCTTCTGTACGATTCCGTTGGGGTCGTACGCACCGCTTCCCACCTCATCCTTATGATCCGGGATACCGAACAGCATAATGCTGTTTACTCCTGCATTCTGCAGACGTTCCAGTTCAAAAGGAAGACGGTCTACACTGTAGCGGAACTGTCCTTCCATAGAAGGGATCTCTTCTTCGATTCCTGTTCCCTCTTTTACAAATAAGGGATAGATAAGGGAAGACTTGTCCATTCTTGTCTCTCTTACCATTTTTCTTAAATTTTCACTGCCTCTTAATCTTCTTGGTCTCTGAATTAAGTCCATGTCTTTTTGCTCCTTTTATCAACAATTCTCATAACTGTTCCATTTTTTGCAGAATAGTTATCAGTTTTCCTGTTTCATCTCTTCCACAAGCTCTATGAGACTTTCGATGGTAGCCTTCTTTGCCATGCGGGTCTGCATACCATAAGCATCTGCTGCAGCTTTGGTCTGTTTTCCGATACAGGCAGCTTTTACCTTCGTATAGTCCAGTCCCTTTGTGCCTTCCACAAAGCCCTTTACAGTGGATGCACTGGTAAATACTACACAGTCCACACTTCCTGTCTCCAGTTCTTTCTTCTCATCGATCAGTCTGCTCTTCTCATAACGAGTAGTGTAGGTTGCAATATCATCCACCTGTGCCCCTGTCTGCTCCAGCAATTCTGTCAGCTTTTTATTTCCGGCTTCGGCTCTTGGGATCAGGATTTTTTCATTTCCCTGAAGTTCTTTTGCAAGCTCTGCTCCAAGAGTATCTCCGTCATACACATCTGGCACAAAATCAGCCAGCAGGTGATGATCTTTCAGCTTTTTCTTCGTTCCTTCACCGATCACTGCGATCTTCGCCTGTCCCAGGCTGCGCACATCCATCTCTTTTCTGTCCATCTCGTCAAAAAAGATTTCCACACCTGCAGGGCTTGTAAAAATGATCCACTGATAAGTATCCAGTTTCTCAAATGCCTCATACAGTCTGCCATTATCCTCAACAGGTACTGTACAGATAGACGGCAGCTCCAGAACCTCGGCACCTTTCTGACGGAGAAGATCTGCTGTCTTTGAAATATGCTGTCTTGGTCTTGTGACCAGAACCTTCCAGCCTGCCAGAGGAAGCTTCTCATACCAGGCAAATTTGTCAGCCAGAGAACATACCTTTCCCACAACAATAATGGCAGGTGTCTCTATCCCCTGTCTGTCCACCTCTTCCTTGAGGGTACCTACAGTAGCAACCACCCGCTTCTGTCCTGCTGTTGTTCCTTTCTGAAGAACTGCTGCCGGCACATTCGGATCCATTCCGCCTGCAAGAAGCCCTTTGCAGATATCCTCCAGTGCTGCAATTCCCATTAGAAACACCAGTGTTCCCTTTGTCCGGGTCAGTGCCTTAAAATCTATATCATACTCCTGCCCTGCGCGTTTATGTCCTGTAATAATATGTAAGGACGAACAGAAATCCCTGTGTGTCACAGGAATCCCATTGTAAGCAGGAACAGAGATGGGAGATGTCACTCCGGGCACGATCTCATAAGGGATTCCATTCTCAGAAAGAAGTTCCAGTTCCTCCCCGCCTCTTCCAAAGAGAAAGGGATCTCCACCTTTAAGTCTTACTACTTTATTTCCTTTTTCAGCTTCTTCCAGAAGAACCTTATTAATATCCTCCTGCACCATTGTATGGTGATTTGCTCTTTTACCTACATTAATCAGTCTGGCATGCTCCGGGATCTTTGCCAGAACCCCTTCGCCTACCAGACTGTCATATACTACCACATCTGCCTGCTGCAGAACCGCTGCGCCCTTTAATGTAAAAAGCCCGATATCACCCGGTCCCGCACCAACCAGCCAAACCTTGCCAGCT
>ERZ780223.3989-NODE-3989-length-10409-cov-2.335040_pt1 | contig 10409 bp, 13 predicted proteins | sample MGYA00511016_ERZ780223 | MGnify/ENA primary metagenome ERZ780223 (study PRJEB29588, sample SAMEA2159032) | human gut metagenome | biome: human gut; feature: human-associated habitat; material: faeces | place: Denmark | collected 2008/2010 ... | reverse complement strand
TATAAATTTAAGTTTAAACTTTAATTTAAAAAGTCCAACTTCAAATGAAGTTGAACTTCTTTATAATGTTCTATAATTATTTTTGTCTGATCTTTCATCTAATTTTCTGTCAAATTGTTCATTGTTATAAAACCAATCTGTTTTTTTATCTTTAGGGTTTGCTTTTCTTCCTTTATCTAGTAACAAATCAGCAAGTACTGCAATTGGTAATATTATTCCAATTATTGATATAAATACATTTAACGCAGTTTCCATAGAAGCTCCATTTAGCACTGTTTGAATATTATTTATAACATCTACACCAAAATACATTCCATATGCTAGTAAATATATTAATGCCCCAATTAATTTTCTTCTAACTATTAATACAATACATACCAATACTACAAAAGATAATATAATTTCTAAATTTTGGTTTAATGGTGCAATTCCTCCAAGTGTAGTACCAAATTCTGGCATTACTGCAACTATAACCCTAAATACCCAAAACATAACCATAACCATAACTAACATCCATGTTGAAAATTTTTTCATTTGTTTTTCCCCCTTATTTTTTATAAAAATAATAGAGAAGTATTTAGATTTTTAATCTAACCACTTCCCATTATTATTAGTCTTCATCTACAAAATCAAAGTCATCTTTGAATTTTTCTTTAAAAATCTCAAATACTTTATTTAATACATCTTCATCTTCAACACTTACATAAGATTCTTCTTCTGAATCTTCATCATCGTTGTCCTCTAATTTTAATATTACTACTTCTCCATCTTCTTCTTCTCCTTCTTCTGCAACTGGTAGTAATACAACATATTCTTCATCATCTAATTCCACTAAATCTAAGAATTCGAATTTTACTTCGTTTCCATCCTCATCATTTAATATTACAATGTTATCCTCTTCGTTATAGTTTTCTTCCATTTCTTTTCTCCTCCTTGATTTTGCGGCGCAGACCCCCTCGTTATACTTCTCTGTCTGCTGCCGTGAAAGACTGCCGCGGACTCTGCCGCATTTTGGGCACAAAAAAACCACTTATTTTCGGCAAAATGCTGTAAAATAGATGGCTGGGTTTGTGGACAAAGTGCAAAAGAGAAATTCTGTGGCAAACTTCCAAATTCCTTCTTGACCCGTTTATAAATTTAGTATATTCTGTTTATGCAATTAAGTCAAATTCATATATTCTATCATTTGGATTAAAATTCTTTATAACAGACGAAGGGGAAAACACATGGAGATCCGTCAGCTTGCAACGTTCATCCGCGTGGCGCAGTTCAACAGCTTTTCGCGCGCAGCGGAGAGCCTCGGCTATTCGCAGTCGGCTGTAACCGTACAGATCCGCCAGCTCGAGGAGGAACTGGACACGCGCCTGTTCGACCGCATGGGCAAGCGCATCGCGCTGACCGACACGGGCGAGCGTTTTTTTAATCATGCCTGCGAGATCATGAGTCAGGTCAATCAGGCGCGCCTGTCGGTCACCTCCACGGCGGAGCTGCACGGCACGCTGCATATCGGCACGATCGAGTCGCTCGCGTGCCTGAAGCTGCCGACCGTGCTGCATCTTTACCGGAAATACAATCCGAAGGTCACCATCCGCATCACGGTCGGCGAGCCGGAGCAGCTGATCGAACAGATGGAGCGCGGCGAACTGGATATGATCTATGTGCTCGACGAGCCGCTGTACAGCAACAACTGGCACAAGCTGATGGAGCAGCGCGAGGAGATCGTGTTCGTGGCCTCTGCGTCGCTGAGCGGGGAGCTGAGCGGCCGCGAGCTGACGATCGAGGAGCTGCTCGAGCAGCCGTTCTTCCTCACCGAGCAGGATAACTACCGCCGCGTGCTCAACCGCCGTCTTGCCGCGCGGAGCACGATACTCACCCCGTCGCTCGAGTGCGGCGATACCTCGCTGCTCATCCGTATGCTCGAGGTTGACCGGGGTGTGTCCTTTCTGCCGTGGTACGCGGTCGAGAGCGGCGTACAGCAGGGCAGGCTGATCCGGCTGTCGGTCGAGGACTGCTATATCTCGCTCTACCGTCAGATCTTCTGCCACAAGGAGAAATGGCGCACGCGCGAGATGGATGAATTTGTGCGTGTCGCGAAGCTCGCAGACGAGTGAAAGCAGCGGGGCGGAGAGACCATTTTCCGCCCTTTAAAAATTTTTTGAAAAATTTCAAAAAAACTATTGACGAAACGACAAAAGGTCTGTATAATACATATTGTTCGCTGCGGTTGACACCGACGAACAACAACTTAACAAGATGGAGAGTTGGCTGAGTGGTCGAAGGCGCACGATTGGAAATCGTGTAGGCGTGATGAGCGTCTCTAGGGTTCAAATCCCTAACTCTCCGCCAGAAGTGAGCTGTAATCGAAAGATTGCAGCTCTTTTTGTTTATCTGCGGCACGAAAAAGTTGCAAGTAAATTTCTGACATACACAGGGTAAAAATCGAAAATGGCTCAAAAATGGCCCAACTTCACTGAAAAAATCCTCCGGTTACGAGCCGGAGGACTTCTCTTTTTGTTCGTTTTTTGTTTCGGGGAAGATACCGGCAACGACCTTCTGGGCGGCGGCAGCAGCCGTTTCAAAGTCGGTGTGCAGGTAGCGTTCGGTGGTTTCGATCTTCGTGTGGCCGAGCATATTCTTGACGGTGTTCAGATCCGCGCCGGACTTGATGAGCATGGTCGCTGCCGAGTGACGCAGGTCGTGGACGCGCACCTTGTCAAAGCTGTACTTCGCGCGGAAGTTTTCCCAACGCTTTGTAATGGCGTTCGGTGTAGGGAGCACACCGTCCAGCTCACAGACATACTGCACGATGCGATCCTTCGGGAACGCGGCACGCACGGCCAGCAGCTCCTCTTTGATGTAGGGCACAAGGTACAGCGTGCGATGGCTGTTGGAAGTCTTCAGCTTGGGTTTCCAGACCGGCTGCTCGTTGCCGTCGTAGGTATACTGCCCAGCAATAGTGATAGTTTCGTTCTCAAAATCGATGTCTGACCAGCGCAGACCGAGAGCCTCACCGCGCCGCAGGCCGTAGACGACGCACAGCAGCACGACAAGGTACAGCTGACCGTCATGCTGGGGGAGCACGGTAAGCACACTGTGGGCCTGCTCTGCCTTGAGAATGGAGGGCACAAACGGCTCGTCATCTTTCGGCAGCATGACCTTGCTGCAAGGATTGTCCGACAGCAGCTTGCATTCAACCGCGTAATTGCAGGCGGCCTTGAGGACGCGGTGCGCGTAGGCGACGGTGCCGGCGCGGATCGGCTTGCCGTTATCCACAGCCTGTGCAATCATCTGCGCATAGATTGTTTCCAGTGTGATACGATTGAGCTTGCAGATCGGCTTACTGCCGAGGTACTTGTTCAGCCGGTCGGCGCAATGTGAGTAACCACGGATCGTATTTGACGCACGGCCACGCAGCTTGCACGAGGTGATATAAGCCTCAAGCAGCTGCTGAACGGTCATTGTGTCGGCGTCGGGAGCACGGTTTGCGTGGTCCTTGATGTACTGCTGTTCCCACTCTTGTGCCTCGCGCTTTGTGCGGAACCACGTCTTGGACTTGCGGTGCTGCTTGCCGTTCTCGTCGCGCCATGCAGCACGAGCGCCCCAGCCTTTGCCTTTTTCATTCCATACTATAATATAAAACCCCCTTTCCACCATGAAAAAAGTATGGTAAAATAGGGGTACTGATTGGAATGTGGTAATTTGATCAGTACCCCATGTCCCGCTCTGGTGTTGGTAGCACCGGAGCGGGATTTTTTTATGCGTTTAACCGGGTCGAATTCGACTCCTTTAACATGGTCGAAATCGACCAGTTTACTTTTTCTTGCGTTCTTCCGCGAGGATATGCTTCACGCGGTCATGTGCTGCTTGCAACAGAGAAAGAACCGTTTGGGCAACCTCTGTATTAGATGTAATATCTTTGGCGGCTGCAAAGCGTGCGTCCTGTGGGAGGGACGTGTTTGCCAGCGCAATCGTGAACGTGCGTTCAGCCTGCACATACCGATCGTGAGAAAGCGGTAACATGGACGAGCCGTATTGTTCGGCCAACACTTCACTGAGCTGCTGCTCGAACAAGGCAGGCTGTCCTTTGATATATCGCGTGTTGGTGAAATTCCAACGTCGACAGGTATTCATCAAGTCCGAAGCAGATAATCCGCCGGCAAGATAGCCCTTTATATAGAGATACAGTTCTGTAGAGGTCTTGCTGGTATCGATCATGCCGATCAGATCGGGACGATTATGAAGCAGGCAGCCAACCAGCATGGCCGAATAGCCGAGCAGCGAATTATTGCTGTGGAATAGCCGTAAGCGATTTATCATATCGAGTGCGGCCTCATATTTTTCGGTGAACAGGAAACGCTCTAGTCCATAGTAGAAGATGAATACATATCCCACAGGAACCGATTTTGATATATCGGACAGCCAACGCAGGTAAACAGTACGCTGCTTAGGTGTTAAGCGTTCAACGGGTCAGCATCCGGGTGGTCTTATGGTTGTACCTAGTGATAACGATATATTGAACTTTACACCAGTTCAGCATCCGGCAGATAAATTTGATTCAGATACTCTGCACTGGGCGATAGGTCGAGCGGCAGAGTCAAGTCGATTGCCGAAGGTTCCTTTTCCTGCGTTGATGTACAGTTGCACAGAGGACCGTTCTTGATCCAGAGCAAAGAAAGTACATCGGGCGGAATGGTAAACGGCAACTCGGAAAAAGCCTCAGCGCCGGATTCGGGTTTCGGAACGATTGCTTCAGTTGGTTCCACCGGAGCTGTGCAGTTGGTGTCTTGCTGCCGGTACTTTTTCAAGAGAGCGCGTGCCTGCTCAGTTAATTGATCATGGAAGGGCTCCATCGACTGATGATACTTTTCATAACGGCCGGCACGCGCTTTTTCGGTTTTAAGCACTGCAGCCTTTTGTGCCATATCCGAGTGAGAGCGCTGTATAAAATCACAGGTTCGCGCATCGCGAGGATCAATCGCTCTGCGAAGATCCTCCTCTGGATCCTGACGAGGAACACGGAACAGCTTGTGGTAAAGCGTTACCTCTGTCAGCGTTCGCACGAGAAGATCATCCCGCATGAAGAACACATCAGGCTTTAAGGTTTTCCTGGTCAGCTCGAGGCAGTCGCTGATAACGCGGTCGTCACGGTTGCTGTTGAGCTGCATACACTGGCGCAAATATTGCAGCTGCTTTTTAGACAAAGGCTTTCCTGTCGAATAGTCGTATGCACGGCCGTTCTGGTATTGCACACGCAAACCATGTACATCAATTACTTTGCCCTCCAAAGAGGAGAAACTGCTGCTCGCAGGTGTGCGCTTAGCTTTTGGTTTGCGCCACATAAGCCAGATGAAGAGTACCATCAGCGCACCGCAGAACAAAAGTGGATATCGGAGTTCTGTGCTGGAGGAGTCGTAAAGAGCCATAAATATATAGGTAACTGCTCCAATCGCACAGAATACCGTTGCACCATATTTCAAGCAGCCGGGCTTGTTTGGCTCAGCTGCGCGAGGTGTTTTCAGTTTTTGCATCGTTGTAACTCCTGTATCTGCGTATCAAATCTGATCAACCGTGCGAATGACCTTGATAACTCGGCCGACAACACGGCACTGTTCCAGGTCTACACCTTCGATACGCCTCGGCTTGAATTCCGGGTTGATGGGAATGAGATCAATCCAATCCTCGCCTGGCCTATATTCGATACGCTTAACAGTGGCCTCATCGCCGCCCAGCAGCATAATGCCGATCCGGCCGGAAATGCCCATGTCGCTGCATCGCAGGCACAGGATTTCATCGCCGTCCTGGAACTGCGGGTACATACTGTCGCCGCTGACCGTGGCCAGAAAGAAATCTTCAGGTCTGCGCCGCCCAATCCACTCGGCAGGGATGGCTGCTCGTAGGCGTCATCGGGTGTTGCGTCAAAGTGTGCTGCCACAGGTCCGGCGTAGTGGATCGTGACGAGCGAGTAATCATCTGTTGCATCATCGGGTCTGGGCGAATTGACTTCACGCAGTATGCGAGCGTTATCCAGACGAAAGAACGGTTCCGATACATTGCCGAGTAGGTAATCACTGCTGACATCGAACAGTCTTGCGAAATTAGAAACCACAGTAATGATTGGTTCCTGAAGACCGTTTTCATATCTGCTGATCGTACTCTTATTCAGACGGCCGCCAAACCGTTCGTTATAAGTTTTAGCAAGGCTTTCGAGAGAATAACCGTTTTCTATTCGAAGATTTTTTAAGATTTTACCAAAGTCAGCCATGATGTTTCCTCCTTTTGAGATTATCGTATCACACGCAATAAAGAAAATCAATATAGAAATTTGCGTTTTCGATAACAAAGTTAAAAATAGTTGTTGACAACGCAACGATACAGCGTTATAGTATTGTTATCGAAAACGCAACGAAGGGAGGGAGAAACAGTGGTCGAGAAGAAAAAGCTCATTCACGAACCGTATAATAAGCTGAAAGGCTTTATGCGCGAAAATGGTATCATTTATTCGCATATTGCCGAGCTGCTGGGGGTGACTCCGACAACTGTTTCGCAGAAGGTAAACGGTCAATCTGATTTTACTGTCAGCGAAGCAGAGCTTATTATGCGCAAATACAATGCGGACAGCAAAATTTTTTTGCCCTGAATGTTGCGTATACGATAACAAAGGGAGGTGAACATCTATGGCAGTACCCACCACCATCATCACAAAGCTGGACGAGCTGGAGCAGCTTTGTGAGAAGTACCCCAGCAAAATCCCGATTGAGGAGTGCGCCGCGTTCCTCGGCATGGCGGGCGAAAGCCTGCGGGCGTGCCTGGAGCATGGCTCGTGTCCGTTCGGACTGGGCTGGCTCAAGAAAAACGCGCACAACCGCGCATTTTACATTCCGACATTGACCTTTTATCTCTGGGTGACGCAATCCGCAGGGTTCAAGAACAACAAAATTTAGAAAGAAGGAAATCCAATGCAAAACAACAATCTCGCAGAAACTCTCGCCTCGGTCGCGTCCGAGTTCGACAGTCCGCACCGAAAGCCGCGGCAGAGCAAGCGCCCGTACTTCCGCTGGACAGATGAACAGCTCGAGCAGTTGGCAACGCTGCGCGACGAGGGCAAGTCCGCGAACGAGATCGCGGAGGCGCTGGGCGTATCCCGCGATAAGGTCGTTACCAAGCTGGCCGCCATGGCAGCACGGCAGCGTGCCGGCAGCAAGGAGCCGGGGCAGGTCGAAGAACCGCCAACGGCTGAACCGCAGGACGATGAGGACATACTTGTTGCCGCTCCGGTGCCTAAATTATATGTGTCCGATGAAGCCTTCGACCGCATGATCTTCACGGCGTTTGACGCTGTGGTCGGCCGCGTGGACGACTTTAACAAGATGGCTGCCTGCTGGCGCAAGGCTTTGTCGGTCATCGAGCAGGAAATCCGCAAGCTGTCGTACATTGTCGAGCAGCACCCGAACACCGAGGACGCTGTCTGCCATATCGCGGCCATCATCGCCTACGACGAGGTCCGGGCGTGAAAAAAGCCGCTGGCGGGACGGCAATCCCGTATCAGCGGCAAGTCAAATAATTCACCATCATAATAACATGAAGTTAGGAGAAAAGCAATGATTAAGATTATCAGCACGGAAAAGAACGGCGAACCCACCTTTACGGTCGATCTGACCGGTGACATCAAGCACATTGCGGCGGAAATCAGCTACGCGATCGCTGGTGCACACACGACGATCAAGAAGCACAGCAAGAAATACGCGAAAGTGTTCCGCGAGGAGATCATGGACGCGCTCGGTCGTGAGGACGCACCTGCGTGGGGCGATGTGTGCGGTCATGATCTGCGCTGCCGTGCACTGATCGTCCGCAAGGGCGAAAAGCTGAACGGTGACGACATCGCTGATCTGCTGCGCCGCGGTATTCCGGCGGAGCTTGTAAAGCAGCTGATGAAGGAGGTTGAGTAACCATGACCGACCCCATCAAGATCACCTCGCTCGAGGCGGAGAACGTCAAGCGCGTGCGTGCGGTGCAGCTGCACCCGAGCACAACCGGCCTGACCATCATCGGCGGGAACAACAACCAGGGCAAGACCTCGCTGCTGGACACGATCGCGTGGGCGCTTGGCGGCGACCGCTTCCGTCCCTCTATGGCGACCCGTGAGGGCAGCACCATTCCGCCGCACATCAAGGTCACGCTGTCCAACGGCCTGATCGTCGAGCGCCGCGGCAAGAACAGCGACCTCAAGGTCATCGACCCGTCGGGCAGCAAGGCCGGACAGCAGCTGCTGAACGCCTTTATCGAGCAGCTGGCACTCGATCTGCCGCGCTTTATGCAGGCGAGCGACCGCGAAAAGGCGGACACGCTGCTCTGCATCATCGGCGTGGGCGAACAGCTTGCCGCACTGGAACGCAAAGAGCAGGAGCAGTACAACGAGCGCCTTGCCATTGGCCGCATTGCCGACCAGAAAGCCAAGTACGCGAAAGAGCAGCCGTACTGGCCGGATGCACCGGACGAACTCATCTCCGCAAGTGACCTCATCCGTCAGCAGCAGGCAATCCTTGCCCGCAACGGCGAGAACCAGAGCAAGCGGGCGATGGCAAGCCTACTCGAGCAGCAGGTGAGCACCCTCACCGCGCGTGTGGATGAGCTGCACCGTCAGCTGCAAACCGCCGAGGACGAACTCACCGCCAAGACGGCTGACCTTGCCACCGCACGCAAGACCGCCGAGCAGCTGGTGGACGAGAGCACCGAGGAGCTGGAGCGCAGCATTGCCGACATCGAAACCATCAACGCCAAGGTGCGCGACAACCTCAACCGTGAAAAGGCCGAGGAGGATGCACGCGCCTATCAGCAGCAGTATGACAGCCTGACCGCCGAAATTGAGCAGCTCCGCGAGGACAAGCGCGCCCTGCTGGACGGCGCCAAGCTGCCGATGGAGGGGCTCGGCGTTGCGGACGGCGCACTGACCTATCACGGCCAGAAATGGGATAATATGTCCGGCAGTGAGCAGCTGCGGGTGGCGACCGCCATTGTGCGCTGTCTGAAACCGCAGTGCGGCTTCGTGCTGCTGGACAAGCTGGAGCAGATGGACCTCGGCACGCTGCGTGAGTTCGGCGCGTGGCTGGAGAGCGAGGGCTTACAGGCCATCGCAACGCGCGTTTCGACCGGCGACGAGTGCTCCATCATCATCGAGGACGGCTATGTGCAGGGCGAGGAACAGCCTTTACCTGACGAGCCGCAGAGTACATGGAAAGCAGGTGCATTTTAATGCAGATCATTCGCGGAAAACAGAAGACCGCGCTCAAGGTTGTCGTGTACGGTCCGGAGGGCATCGGCAAATCGACGTTTGCCGCACAGTTCCCGAATCCGCTGTTCATCGACACCGAGGGCGGCACCAAGCACATGGACGTCGCCCGCACGCCTAAGCCGACCAGCTGGGTCATGCTGCTCGGTCTGGTCAAGGAGTGCATTGCCGACCCGAGCCTGTGCGGCACGCTCATCATCGACACGATGGACTGGGCGGAGCTGCTGTGCAGCCGCTACGTCTGCGACAAGGCGCAGAAAAAGAGCATTGAGGAGTTCGGCTACGGCAAGGGCTACACCTATCTGATGGAGGAGTTCGGCAGCCTGCTGAATACGCTCAATGAGCTGGTCGAGCGCGGCGTGAACGTAGTCGTGACGGCGCACGCCAAGATGCGGAAATTTGAGCAGCCGGACGAGCTCGGCGCATACGACCGCTGGGAGATGAAGCTGTCCGCCAAGACCGCTCCGCTCGTCAAGGAGTGGGCGGACATGGTGCTGTTTGCCAACTACAAGACGTTCGCCGTCAAGACCGAAAACGGCAAGACCAAGGGGCAGGGCGGCGAGCGCCGGATGTACACCACCCATCACCCGTGCTGGGATGCCAAGAACCGCTTCGGCCTGCCGGGCGAGATGCCGTTCGATTATGCCGGAATCGCCCATATCATCGGGGACGAAAAAAATATTCGGTCAATTACTGAACCGAATGAACCGTTTGTGGTCAATTCTGCGGACGAAACGCCGGATAAGTGTAAGGACGTTTCCGATGCACCCGCACAGGCGGCAGACAGCGAACCGGCGAAACCGGACGGCATCGTGCCGGATATTCCGGCAGGCATCCCGCAGGCGCTGCGCGACCTCATGCAGGCCAACAACGTCACCGCGACCGACATTCAGACCGCCGTTTCCGCCAAGGGATATTTCCCGCTCGGCATGGAGATCACCGACTATCCGGCGGATTTTGTAAACGGCTGCCTGATCGGTGCGTGGGATCAGCTCTATCAGGTCATTCTGAAAGAGCGCAAGGACATTCTGTTTTAATCAAGGAGGACAATCATTATGAACGACAACATTCTGGATCAGGAGCTCGGCTGGGAAGACGAGATCGAAAACGAGGGCAGTCCGCG
>ERZ780223.3967-NODE-3967-length-10473-cov-5.285947_pt1 | contig 10473 bp, 7 predicted proteins | sample MGYA00511016_ERZ780223 | MGnify/ENA primary metagenome ERZ780223 (study PRJEB29588, sample SAMEA2159032) | human gut metagenome | biome: human gut; feature: human-associated habitat; material: faeces | place: Denmark | collected 2008/2010 ... | reverse complement strand
ACGAGATCGTGATGCAGGAAATTGTATATGGGTAACGAGCAAGCGGGGGTCGATGGCCTCCGCTTGTTTTATATGCAGAAAAAGAACAATGCTGTTTTGAAACGACATTGTTCCGAACTTTGTTGACATTGTTCTTTTATTCGGGTATAATGTACTTGTGATTTTATGCGTGGAGGTATCCCCTATGGCTGAAATGATCTCGGTAAGAGAGGCGGCAGTGCGCTGGAATATAACGGAGCGGAGAGTTGCGACGCTCTGCAAGAATGGGAGAATCGCCGGTGCGAAAAAGCAGGGCAATCGTTGGCTGATCCCCGCTGATACGCAGAAGCCGGCGGATCAGCGGCTCAAGACGGGCGCTTTCCGCAAGACGGAGCGCGCGCCGAAGCTGCCCCTGCCCATCGGCGTGTCCAACTACTGCCTTGCCTCGTCGGAATACTATTATATCGACAAGACGATGATGATCAAGGATTTCATCGACGAGCGTCCGATGGTGACGCTGTTCACCCGCCCCCGGCGTTTCGGCAAGACGCTGAATATGGATATGCTGCGCACTTATTTTGAAAAGAGCGACAAGGATACCTCCGTCTATTTCCGGGATAAGAAGATCTGGGCCTGCGGCCAGAAGTACCGGGATTATCAGGGCAAGTACCCTGTGATCTTCCTGACCTTCAAGGATGTGAAGTTTGATACTTGGGAGGAGACCTTTTCGGCTATCCGGGATATTTTCGCAAAGGAGACCCGGCGGCACAAGGAGTTGATGACCAGCGATAAGTGCGACGAGTACAGCAAAAAGACCTATGCAAAGCTGGCAGACGGCAAAGTCAGCGAGGTTGAGCTGGCTTCGGCACTGCTGGACCTGTCATCTATGCTGCACAAGCACTATGCCGTTGCGCCCATTATCATCATCGACGAGTATGACACCCCCATCCAGCAGGGCTATCAGAAGGACTATTACGACAAGGTCATCCGGTTTATGCGAAACCTGTTTTCCGGCGGGTTCAAGGATAATCAGCACCTGTCCTTCGGCTTCCTCACCGGCATTCTGCGGGTGGCCAAGGAGAGCATCTTCAGCGGGATGAACAACCTGTCCATCAACTCCGTGCTGGACAACAAATACAGCGCCTACTTCGGCTTCACCGCCGACGAGGTGATGGAGATGGCGGAATACTACGGCGCTGCCGATAAGTACGACGAAATTTGCCAGTGGTACGACGGCTACCGCTTCGGCAAGACGGAGATTTTCAACCCGTGGTCGGTGGTCAACTACTTCAGCAACGAGTGTGAGCCGAGACCCTTCTGGGTCTCCACCGGCAGCAACGATATTATCGGGGAAGTGCTTGCCCAGGCGGATGAGGAGATTTATAACCGTCTGACCTCCCTGGTCAACGGCGAGACCTTCACCACCTTCATCGACACCGGCGTGATCTATCCGCAGATCAAGAGCAATCCCTCCACCATTTACAGCTTCCTGCTGGTGACCGGCTATCTGAAGGCACTGAAAACCACGCCCTCCTTCAGCGGCGATTTTATGTGCGAGGTCTCCCTGCCCAACCGGGAGATTTCTCTGGTGTATAACAAGGAGATTTTGCAGAGGTTAGAGAATCTGATCCCGCCGTCCACGGCGATTTCCGTTCAGGAGGCCATCTTCTCCGGCGATAACGCACGGCTGAAAGCGCAGATTCAGACGCTGCTGACCCAGTCGGTCAGCTCCTTCGATACTGCCGGGGAGAATTTCTACCACGGCTTTATGCTGGGTCTGTGCGCCCTGCTGGGCGGCGCTTTCGTGACCTCCAACCGGGAATCCGGCGACGGGCGCTATGACATTCAGCTGAAGCCCACGCAAGAGGGTCTTCCGGGCATCCTGATTGAGCTGAAAGCGGAGAAAAATTGCAGCGACGAAAAGCTGAAAAAGCTGTCCGAGACGGCCTTGCAGCAGATCAACGACAAGAAATACGAAACCGAGCTGACGACAGCCGGGGTCAGGACGATTTATAAATACGGCGTGGCCTTCAGCGGCAAAAAGGTCGAAGTGGCGGTTGGATGAGGAGTGAAAGCAATGGTTAACGAAAAAAGCAGCGCCGTGGGCGTAAATATACAGGAAAAGGCCACGATGATCTGGAATGTGGCGGATGTGCTTCGCGGGCCGTTCAAGCCCCACGAATATGGCCTTGTGATCCTGCCGATGACGGTGGTTAAGCGGTTTCACGACTGCCTGCTGCCCACCCACGATGCGGTGATCGAGCAATATGAAAAGGTTAAGAAGCTGGCGGTTATCGACGGTTTTCTGACCCGTGCCTCCGGCTATCAGTTCTATAACACCAGCCGTTTCACTTTTGAGAGCCTGCTGGCCGACCCGGACAACATCGAAGCAAATTTCCGGGACTATCTGGCCGGGTTCTCCGGCAATGTGCAGGATGTGCTGGCCAAGTTCGATTTTGACAACATCATTCGCCGTATGGTGGAGTGCAACAGCCTGTATCTGGTCATCAAGGAGTTCAACTCCCCCAAGGGCTACCTCGGCCCGGATAAGATCAGCGCCGTGGACTGCGGCTATATCTTTGAGGATCTCGTCAAGCGTTTCTCCGAGTCCTTTGGCGAGGAGGCCGGAGCGCACTTCACCAGCCGGGACATCATCTATCTGATGACCGACCTGCTGCTGTGCGACGCCAAGCTGGATGACGGCAATGTGACCGTGTACGACATGACGATGGGCACCTCGCAGATGCTTTCCTGTATGGAGGAGCGCATCCACGAGCTGAACAGCGATGTGGAGGTGACCTGCTTCGGGCAGGAGTTTAACCCCTCCACCTTCGCCATTGCAAAGGCGGATATGATGATCCGTGGCGGCGATCCCAATAATATGCGGTTCGGTGACACGCTCTCCGACGATCAGTTCCCGGGTTTCACCTTCCGGTACTGCATTTCCAATCCGCCCTTCGGCATCGACTGGAAGCGGGAACAGAAGGCGGTGGAGGCCGAAGCCGCCAAGGGCGAGCTGGGGCGCTTTGCGCCCGGTCTGCCGAAAATCAGCGACGGACAGCAGCTTTTTGTGCTCAACGGCCTGTCCAAGCTGGCGCCGGGCGGCAAAATGGCGATCATTCAGAACGGCTCGCCGCTGTTTGCCGGTGATGCCGGAAGCGGCCCCAGCAATATCCGTCAGTATATCCTGGAAAACGATTGGCTGGACGCCATTGTTCAGCTTTCCACCGACCAGTTTATGAACACCGGCATCTCCACCTATATTTGGGTGCTGTGCAAGGACAAGCCCGCCTACCGCTGCGGCAAGGTGCAGCTCATTGACGCATCCCACTGCTATGAACAGCGCCGCAAAGCCATCGGCACCAAGCGCAACGACATCAGCGACCATTGCCGGGAACTGATCGTGCAGGCTTACGGTGAATACCGGAACAACGCCGTGTATGGGGACAAGTCCGGCGTGTACTGCGAGAGCAAGATTTTCGGCAGTGAGGAGTTCGGCTACAACAAAATCGTAGTGGAGCGTCCGCAGCGGGACGAAAACGGCGAGATCGTGATGAAGCGGGGCAAGCCGGTGGCGGACGCCGCCCTGCGGGACACCGAAAATGTGCCGCTGGTGCAGGACATTGACGCCTATTTTGCACGGGAAGTCCTGCCTTACGCCCCGGATGCGTGGATCGACAAGAGCAAGACCAAGGTGGGCTATGAAATTCCGATGACCCGCTATTTCTACGAGTACCAGCCGCCGGAGCCGGTGGACGACATTGTGGAGCGGATTCAAAAGCTGGAGCGTGAGATTGCCGACAGCCTGAACACACTGTTCCATAAGGAGGGCTGACGGCAGATGCGTGAAATGAAAGACAGCGGGATTGAGTGGATTGGGAAAATACCGGAGGAGTGGACAAAGGACAAAGCCATACGGCTATTCAACATAATTGGCAGCGGCACTACGCCTAAAAACATAACCAGTGACTTTCCTTGTGTTAATTGGATTCAATCTGGCGACATCAACGGTTCCTTAATATCTAGCTGTAAAAATAATGTTTCTGAAAGTATCATTTCTCAATATAGTGCGTTAAAAATCTATGCTGCGCCCTTTATTGTAATTGCGATGTATGGCGCTTCGGTTGGAAATACTTCTATTTCCTTGATTGACGGCTGTGTAAATCAAGCTTGCTGTGTGCTTTCGGCCTCTATTTACAACCTCAATTATGCTTTCTATGCGATTAAGTCATCCCAAAATTACTTAATTCGTAAAGCTATTGGCGGAGGGCAACCAAATATCAGCCAAGATACTATCAAGCAACTCTGGCTTCCGCTTCCAGCATTGCACGAGCAAAAGCGCATTGCAGCCTTTTTGGATGCAGAGTGCGCCGAGATCGACGCTGTATTGGAAAAGACCCGTGCATCCATTGAAGAATACAAAAAGCTGAAACAGGCGGTCATTACACAGGCTGTCACCAAGGGCATCCGTGGCGACAGGCCGATGAAGGATAGCGGCATTGAATGGATAGGGAAAATTCCAGATGGTGTTCCTATCAGTCGAGTAGGCTTACATTTTGATATCGTTCTTGGGAAAATGCTGTGTTCAGCCCCTGTAGATGATAATTATACATTGGAATCCTATTATTGTGCAGCAGATGTCCATTTTGAAGGCCTATCAAACGGAGAAAAAAAGAAAATGTGGTTTAGCCCTGATGAAAAAGAACAGTATTGCGTAAAAAATGGAGACCTGTTAGTAGTTGAGGGGGGCGCTGGTGCTGGTGGGTGCGCTATAGCTGTGAGCACCGATGTCCCGATATATATTCAAAACTCCATAATGATTGTCCGGTCAAAAGGAATATCAAATATACGATACTTGCGGTATCTACTTGAATGTCTAGTCAAAAAAGGGTATATCGATATTGTATGCAATAAAGCAACTATCCCGCATTTTACAAAAGATAAGCTGGCAAATGTTCCTTTTATAGTTTTTTCACAAAGTGAACAAGAAGAAATTGCTGAATACCTCAACGAAAAGTGCGCAGGCATTGACGCCTTGATTGCTAAGAAACAACAATATCTCACCGAAATCGAAAACTACAAGAAATCTCTGATTTATGAGTATGTGACGGGCAAGAAGGAGGTCAAAACAAGTGTGTTGGCTGACTGATGTGATAATCCCGATTATATGCGCACTCATTGGCGGCGGTCTAACAATGTGGGGCGTGCAACGGACATTGAAAGCCCAGAGAATCGAAAGTGACCATATCCGAATTCAGGAGGCAAAGCCCTATTTATTTATGGAGCATCCTATGCAGGCACCTGCGTGGGACAGCATTCCGCATGTGGCATTAAAATCTGCAGAGGGCGACAGCGGCGATTATGAGCTCCAGTGTTATGTTAAAAGCAGTGACAACGGCATCGCTGTTGTCAAGAAAGTGACTACAGACAATCACACATACATCCCAATATGGGGTAATATCGTCGATAAAAACTGCGTCACAGGTTTGAGCGTCTTCTTGTCAAGCAAAAATGAAACAATGCACGGCTTGAGATTGTTCGTTGAGGACATTTATGGGAATGAGTATTGCTATCTGATGATATTGGATGGAAATATGCTGAACATTGGTGCTTGCGTGGAATCCGAGAATTCACAAAAAGGTAAAGCGAGGAAATTCAAATGATCACCACCGAAAAGCGTTTTGAAGCGGATATAGAATCCTTCTTTCTCTCCCCGGCGGGCGGATATACCAAGGGCGCAGACACCTATGACGCGAAACAAGGGCTCTATGTGAATACCCTGATCGACTTTGTGCAGCGCACCCAGCCCAAGGAATGGGCGCGTTTTGAAAACGCCAATCAGGTGGACCCGGTGCGGAAGTTCTGCACGGCGTTCAACACCGCCTGCGAGACGGAGGGGCTGCTCTCTGTCCTGCGCCACGGCTTCAAGCACCGTGGACTGCGTTTTCGGGTGTGCTATTTTAAGCCGGAGTCTGCCCTGAATCAGGCGGCGGCTGCCCAGTGGGCGGCAAACACCATCGAGTGCTATCGCCAGTGGTACTTCTCCGCCGATACAAAAAAGAGCGTGGATATGGTGCTGGTGCTCAATGGCATCCCGGTATTCGCTTTTGAATTAAAAAACCAGTACACCGGACAAACGGTGGACGACGCCAAGCGGCAGTGGATGTATGACCGCGACCCGCGGGAGCTTTGCTTCCAGTTCAACAAGCGCATTCTGGCCTATTTCTGCGTGGATCACACCGAGGTGTGGATGACCACAAAGCTCGCCGGAAAGAACACCTATTTCCTGCCCTTTAACCAGGGCTCCAACGGAGCCGGAAACGACGGCGGCAAGGGCAATCCGGCAAACCCAAACGGCTACCCGACGGCGTATCTGTGGGAGAATGTCTTTCAGAAGGACAGTATGATGGACATTGTCCAGAAGTTTATGAACCTGAAGGACGGCAAAACGCTGATTTTTCCGCGCTATCATCAGCTGGATGCGGTGCGCAAGCTGCTGGCCGATGTCCGACAGAACGGAGCCGGGCATAATTACCTGATCCAGCACAGTGCCGGAAGCGGCAAGTCCAACTCCATTGCGTGGACGGCGTATCGGCTGGCCTCGCTGTTCAAGGAGGAGAACAAGCCGGTGTTCTCCAGCGTGGTCGTCGTTACCGACCGCACCGTGCTGGATGCGCAGCTGCAGGAGACCATTTCCGGCTTTGACCACACCCTCGGCGCCATTGAGACCATCGGGGAAGATAAGACCTCCAAGGATCTGCGGGACGCCATCAACGGCGGCGTGCGCATTATCGTCACCACCTTGCAGAAGTTCCCGGTCATCTATCAGGAAGTGGATAAAGTAGCGGGACGGAACTTTGCGATTATTGTGGACGAGGCCCATTCCTCCCAAACCGGCAGCTCGGCCCTGAAACTGAAAGCCGCCCTTGCGGATACCGAGGACGCTCTGCGGGAATACGCTGAGATCGAGGGCAAGGCCGAAGAAGAGCTGGACCCGGACGACCGCCTGATGCGGGAAATGACCGTTCAGGGGCGGCATAAGAATCTGTCCTTCTTTGCCTTTACCGCAACGCCCAAGGACAAGACGCTGGAATTGTTCGGCACGGAATATGAGGACGGCAGCTTTCATCCGTTCCACATTTACAGTATGCGGCAGGCCATTGAGGAGGGCTTTATTCTGGATGTGCTCCAGAACTATATGACCTATGACACCTGCTTCAAAATCGTCAAAACCTCGGAAGATAATCCGGATGTGCCCGCCAGCCGTGCGGCTAAGGTGATCCGCAAATATCAGGAGCTGCATCCGTATAACATCTCCCAAAAGGCGCAGATCATCGTGGAGACCTTCCGGGAAACCACCCGAAACAAGATCGGCGGCAAGGGCAAAATGATGGTCATCACCTCGTCCCGCCTTGCGGCGGTGCGCTACTACCACGAGGTCAAACGCTACATAGAGGAGCAGAAGTACGACGATGTGCAGGTGCTGGTAGCCTTTTCGGGTGCTGTGCAGGACGGTGATGAGGAGTATACCGAGCCGAAGCTGAATGTTCGTGCGGATGGGACGCACATCGCTGAAACGCAGACCAAGGCGGAATTCCACGACCATTTCAATGTGCTGATCGTTGCCGAGAAGTACCAGACCGGTTTTGACGAGCCGCTGCTGCACACGATGATCGTGGACAAGAAGCTGAAGGGCGTCAAAGCGGTGCAGACGCTGTCCAGATTGAATCGCACCTGCACCGGCAAGGTGGACACTTTCGTTCTCGATTTTGCCAACAAGAAAGAGGACATTCTGGAGGCGTTTCAGCCGTTCTACCAAGAAACCTCGCTTTCGCAGGAGGTCAACGCTGACCTGATCTATCAGACGCAGAAGGAGCTGCGGGGATTTGCGGTCTATAACGATGCAGATATTGAGGCTTTTGCCAAGGAGTATTTCAGCACAGGCCGGCAGGATGCCCGGGCGATGGGGCGAATGACCAGCGTATTGAAGCCTGTGGCAGACCGTTATAATCAGAAAACGCCCAACGAGCGGTATCAGTTCCGCCGTCAGGTGCGCAATCTCATTAAGTGGTATGGCTATATTTCCCAGATCCTGCGGATGTTCGATAAGGAACTGCACAAGGAATATGTATTCTGTTGTTATCTGATCAATTTGCTGCCTGCGGAAACCACGGATATGGTGGACCTTGAGGGCAAGCTGAAGCTGGAATACTACAAGCTGCAAAAGACCTTCGCCGGAAGCATTGAGCTGGAACAGGTGAAGGGTGTGTACGAACCGGCCAAGCAAAAGGGTGCAATGGGACTGGACACAAAGTCGCCGCTGGATGAGATCATCGCCAAGATCAACGAAAAGTACAAGGGTGAATTCACCGAGGGAGACAAAGTACTGCTGACGGCTCTGCGCAGCCGTCTGATGGCCGACAAGAAGCTGACCAAGATGGCGCAGACCTCAGATCCGCAGATTTTTGTGGAAAGCATTTTCCCTAAGGCCTTCGGAGCAGCGGCTCAGGACAGCTATCTGGAATCGCAGGATACCTATACCTCGCTCTTTGAGGATCAGCACAAGTATAATGCCATAATGAGCGCATTGGCCGATGTGGTGTATCGGGAGATGAGGATGGGCTAAAATTGATTGCTTATGTGGAGGTGAAATATAGTGGGCTATGTATATGCGACTATTAATAAAGATACTTTGGCTCATATCTGCAAAGAAAAGGGCGGCGACTTCGGAAGCCGGTGGGGATCGATTGATGTTGGGGAGAACGGATGATTTTCTCTCCGAAAAAGCGAAAGAGCACGGAATTGCCCGTTTCGGAAAAAGGAAAGAGCCTGTAATCGGCTTGATTACAGGCTCTTGATGGCGCAGCGGGTGGGATTCCTTTTCTGCGGAAAAGCCACGGCGGTTGCGACATGCCACCGGCATGTCGCTAAGAGCCGCCTTTCGAATCCCTCCGTGATATGAATAATAGCTCCACCAATTGGTGGAGCTATTATTCATGGCGCAGCGGGTGGGATTCGAACCCACGGTACTGTTGCCAGTACACCTGATTTCGAGTCTTGTTCGCACTTGGTACTTTCGTGTCTGCTGTGGTCGGTGGCGGCAGTTTTGGAAACGGCGAAAACCCTTGTGCTGCAACGGGTTTCGGACGCGCCGACCGGTATTGACCAGCTCCATATCAGAAAAAACCAGAGTTCAAATTGAAATGAGAAATGCCCCAAAACGATCGATTTTTTTGCGTGCTGGCAAGAAAACACGCAAGAAGAAAACCCTTGTCCGGTATGGCTTTGCGGACAGCCCCCCGGATTAAATGCAAGAAAAACCGGCTCAAAACAGATTATACGAAGCGCCCTTTCGGACCGAAACACAGAAAGGAGTCTTCGTTATGAAATACGACGCCAAGGAATTCAAAAAATATCCGGAGATTATGAACAAGGAGCAGATGCGGATCGCCTGCCACATCAGTAAGCAGACAGCGCTCTATCTTCTCCAATTCAACCTGATTCCTCACACCTGCACCGGCAAGAAAACCCGCTGCTACGCCATCAAAAAGAGCGATGTGATTGCTTTTATGAACGACCGTGAGGTCAACCCGGAAAAATACATAGCACCAAAGAACTGGTACAAATACGGAAGTGAAATGGTTCGGCCCTATAAAATCCGCATCCATCCGCCATGCGCCAAAGACGAGAAGAAGCTCCGGGGCTACTATGAGAGCAAGCTGGCCGCGCTGCCGGATGTGATGGATGTGGCCGCCGCCGTGGACTTTACAGGCTATAACCGCCGCACCGTCTGCCAATGGATTCGCGTGGGGAAGCTGAAGGCACTGGCGCTGCTGCAGAAGTACATGATCCCCAAATGCTATCTCATCGACTGGCTCTGCTCGGACGATTACAACAACACCAACCGCAAATCCCGCCGGCATATCGATATGCTTTGGGAGGCGCAGAAATGGAGAGATTGATGCGGACATTTTCCTTTGCTTTCTCAAAAAGAGGTACAGCGGCATCATTCCCTTGGCGTCTGTTGAAAAAACGCCGATTTTGTGATACTATCATAGCAATAAGCCGAGCATTTGCTGAAGCCACCGAAAAGCCGGGAGGGAACAAAAATGAGCAGTAATTTCCTCAACGATGAAAACAAGGGCGATATCGTCATTTACCAGTCTGAAAGCGGCGAGACAAAAATTGATGTCCGGTTTCAGGATGAAACTGTCTGGCTGACACAAGCGCAGATGGAGGAGCTTTTCCAATCTTCCCATGCAAATGTGGTTGAGCACATCAAAAACATCTATTCCGAAGGTGAGCTGGACGAAAGTTCAACCTGTCGGAAATTCCGACAAGTTCGCCGCGAGGGAAATCGCAATGTGGAGCGCGAAAGACTATATTATAACCTGGACATGATCATCTCTCTGGGTTATCGCATCAAGTCCTCCATCGCAACGCAGTTCCGCCGCTGGGCTACCGAGCGCTTGAAGGAGTACATGATCAAGGGCT
>ERZ780223.3942-NODE-3942-length-10530-cov-23.986730_pt1 | contig 10530 bp, 6 predicted proteins | sample MGYA00511016_ERZ780223 | MGnify/ENA primary metagenome ERZ780223 (study PRJEB29588, sample SAMEA2159032) | human gut metagenome | biome: human gut; feature: human-associated habitat; material: faeces | place: Denmark | collected 2008/2010 ... | reverse complement strand
GTCTGGGCGGCAAGGGAGGCCTCCTCCAGCTTGCCGCTGCCCAGCACGATGCCGGTCTCCGGGGTCTGGCGCTTCTGGGTGATCTGCGCCACGGCCTCCATGTGGTTGGCTTCGCACAGGGCAGAAAGTTCTGCCAGACTGCGCTCACAGTCCCACAGACCCTGATCCAGTGCCAGCAGCACTACCTTTGTGGGAGGGGTCTCGGTCAGAATATCATAAAGCTCGCTCAAAGTAAGTCCTTTCTGTTATCGTAGCGTTCTTTTGTCAGCAGATAGCACCGGCATTCCACCGGGGTGCCGTCAAATTTGTGGTAAATGTCGTTGTGATGGTACACAAAGCCGGCCTTTTCCATCACCCGGCCGCTGGCAGGGTTCTGCACCGCGTGGCAGCAGGTGAGGAAGGCACCGCCCACCTGATTGAACCAGAAATCTACCACAGCTTGCAGTGCTTCGGTGGTAAGGCCCTTGCCCCACCACTTCTGCCCGATGCAGTAGCCCGGCTCCCAGATGCCGCCGGAGAGTTCCAGCCCCGGCCACTTGGCCTTTTGCTGCGGCTCACCCAGCAGGGCGTTGTATACGGAGATGGAGCCAAACACCTGTCCGGTGGCCTTTTCTACCATGGCCCACTGGTAATAATCCGGGTTCGGATACAACTCTGCCCACGCCGAAAGCAGTTCCCGGGTCTCGGCAGGGCTTTTGTGCGGTTCCCAGCGCAAAAACCGGGTCACAGCCGGGTCATTTGCCCAGTTTTCGTACATCTGCGGGGCGTCCTGCGGCAGCAGACGGCGCAGCAGCAGACGGTCGGTCTCCAGTTCAGGTGTGCCGGTGTGGCGCATGATCCATCCTCTCCCTTTTCTCAAAAGTTATTCCTAAGATAGCACAAAAACGACCGCGCCGCAAGCGAAATCAAGAAAACCGCTTGACCGGATGGGTGAACTACGATAAACTGAAAGGTGAAATCTTTTATAGGGAAGGGAAAGTACCGATGTTAGATGTGCGCAAACTGTTAGCCCAGCGGCCGCTGCTGTTCGATGGCGGCATGGGTACCTATTATAAAGCAAAACCGGGGCAGGAATGCGAGCAGGCAAACCTGACCGACCCCGAGGGCATTCTGGCAGTGCACCGGGCGTATCTTGCTGCCGGAGCGGACGCCATCAAGACCAATACCTTCAGCCTGCCGCGTCTGGTAGCGGCGCAGCAGCTCGGCTGGGAGCAGCTGGCGGATGCAGGCTGGCAGCTGGCAGTAAAGGCCGCCGGGGAGACCGGCGCGGCAGTGTTTGCGGACCTTGGCCCCGCACCGGATACCGAAAATCTCCCGGCGGAGCAGGTGTATCTTGCTGTGGCGAAGCGCTTTGCGCTGCTGGGTGCACGGAATTTTCTGTTTGAGACCCTGAGCGCCGAGGACGGTGTGCTGGAAGCGATTCGTGCGCTGAAGCAGACCGTGCCGGAGGCCTTTGTGCTGGTATCCTTTGCGGTGCTGCCGGACGGCTACACCAGGGAGGGACGTTACTGTGCTGAGCTGGTGCGCCGCATGGCACAGAGCGGCGTGGTGGATGCCGTGGGCCTGAACTGTGTATCTGCCCCGGGCGCGATGCGGGCACTGGTGCAGCAGCTGGGGGATGCGGGACTGCCGCTTTCGGTCATGCCCAATGCGGGCTACCCGGTGGTGGCGCGGGCACAGGTGCGCTATCAGGGCAAGCCGGAATATTTTGCCCGGGAGCTGAGCCGCTTGGCCACCGAGGGCGTGCGGATTCTGGGCGGCTGCTGCGGTACAACGCCGCAGCACATTGCTGCCCTGCGCACCGCGCTGGATGCTCTGCCGGAAGCGCTGCCCGCCGCCCCGGCGGCAAAGCCCGCTGCAGCGGCAAAGCCTGCAGTGGAAACGGACGATGCCTTTTTGCGCAAGCTGCGCACTGGGCAGCGGGTCATTGCGGTGGAACTGGATTCCCCCAAGGACGCCGACCTGACCGCCTATCTCGAGGGTGCCCGCCGTTTGCAGACTGCCGGTGCCGACCTGCTGACCATTGCAGACTGCCCCATTGCCCGGGCACGGATGGATTCCTCGTTGGTGGCCTGCCGGGTGCACCGGGAACTGGGCATGAACGTGCTGCCCCACATGACCTGCCGGGACCGCAACCTGAACGCTACCAAAGCACTGCTGCTGGGACTGTACGCCGAGGGCGTGCGGGAGATACTGGCTATTACCGGAGACCCCATTCCCACCGCCGAGCGGGACGAGGTGAAAAATGTGTACCAGTTCAACTCCCGCAAGCTGGCGCAGTATATCGTGTCGCTGGCCGGAGAGGGGCGGGAGATGCCCGCACCCATCACGGTTTTTGGTGCGCTGAACCTGAACGCCCGCAATTTTGAGGTAGAGCTGCGCCGCGCCGCAGAAAAGCTGGAAAACGGCATGAGCGGCTTCCTTACCCAGCCGGTGCTGTCGGCACAGGCGGTGGAAAACCTGAAAAAAGCCCGGGAGACGCTGGGTGAGCGCGCAAAAATTCTGGCGGGCATTCTGCCGGTGGTCAGCCAGCGCAATGCCATCTTTATGGAAAACGAGGTCAACGGCATCCATGTGGATGATGCCATCATCCAGAAGTTTGAAGGGCTGGACCGCGCCGCAGGTGAGGAACTGGGCTTGGAAGTCTCGGTGCAGGCAGCCAAAGCGGCTGCGCCCTATGCAGACGGCTTTTACCTGATGACCCCCTTCAACCGGGTGGCGCTGATGGAACGGCTCATTGCCCGCCTGCGCACCGAGGTGACGGGCTGAAAAGATAAAACGGGAGGAACACGCTGTGCCCTGCGAAAAACCATTGCTCAGCATCATTGTGCCGGTGTACAAGGTGGAAAACTATCTGCAAAAATGCATCGATTCCATTCTGGCGCAGACCTTTACGGACTTTGAGTTGATCCTTGTGGAGGACGGTTCGCCGGACGGTTGCCCTGCGCTGTGTGATGCCGCTGCCGCGAAAGATGCCCGCATCCGGGTGCTTCACCAGAAAAACGGCGGGCTTTCTGTTGCCCGCAATGCCGGGCTGGATGTGGCAAGGGGCGAGTGGATCGGCTTTGTGGATTCCGACGACTATATTGCACCGGAAATGTACGAAACACTGTACAAGGCCGTGCAAAACACCGGAGCTGACCTTGCTTTGTGTGATTACGCTGCGGTGGACGAGGCAGGCATACCCTGCCTGCCGCCGTACACCGGGCTTGCACAGCGGATCTTTACCGGGCGGGAACTGCTGAAAAGAGCCACGAATACGATGGCGCAGCCTGCGTGGAACAAGCTGTACCGCCGCGCTATCTTTGCGCAGCTGCGCTACCCGGAGGGCAAGCTGAACGAGGATATTTTTGTGCTCCCAGAAATCTGTCTGAACACCAAAAAGGCCGTGGTGGTGCCAAAGGAGCTGTATTATTATGTGCAGCGCGGCAGCAGCATTATGAACGGAAGTAAAACGCTGCGCCATTTTGATGCTGCCGAGGCCGCACAGCGGTATTGGAACTGCCTCGTGGAAAACGAGGTATACGATGCGCTGGCAAATGCGGCAAAGTTTACGATGGGCAGCGTGAGCCGGGTGTACCGGCAGCTGCCCCCGGCGCTGCGCAAGGCACCCCGCAGCCAGGAAATGCTGCGGATGCAGTTTGATGTGGTGGACCGGACGCGGCAGTATTGTACCGTTCCGGCGGGACTCTGGCTGCAAAGCCTGCTGTTGCGGCTATTTCCGCGGGAATATATGTGGCTGCGGAACATCAAAGGCAGGGGAGAATTAAAAATCGCATGAGAACACGTTATTCGATCATCAATATGCTGTTTAACATCGGCGGGCAGTTTTTGACGATGCTGCTGTCCTTCATCAACCGGATGGTGTTCATCCGCTGCCTTTCAGCGGAATATCTGGGGGTCAACGGCCTGTTTACCGATGTGCTCAGCATCCTTAATTTTGCGGAGCTGGGCATCGGTACGGCTATGGTGTTCAGTATGTACGAGCCAGCCGCCAGGGATGACGAGCAGAAACTGGCACGGCTGATGAACCTGTACAAGTGGATGTACCGGGCAGTGGCAGCCTCGGTGCTGCTGTTCGGGCTGGTGCTGCTGCCGTTTCTGCCCCACCTCATCAAGGGCGGCGAAGGCATTGAGCATATCACCCTGATCTACATGATGTATGTGCTTTCCTCTGCCTGCTCTTACCTGCTGAACTATAAAAGCTCTATTTATCAGGCCTACCAGAAAAGCTATATCTGCACCGGGTGGACGCTGGTATGCGAGTGTATCCGCACCGTCGTGCAGATCGTGGCTTTACTGCTGACCGGTAACTTTATCCTGTACCTTGCCATCCAGCTTGTGGTGCAGTTCATACCCAACATCATCATCTCCCACATGGCGGATAAGGAATTTCCCTACCTGAAGGAATGCCGGGAGCTGCCGGAAAAGGAGGAACGGAACGGCATCCTGAAAAACATCGGCGCAATGAGTATGCACAAGCTGGCCACCGTCATTGTGCGCAACACGGACAGCCTGCTGATGTCCTCCTTCATCGGTCTGGCAACGGTGGGGCTTTACTCCAATTACCGGTTGGTACTCAACGCGCTGAACAACCTGTTGAACAAGTTTGCCACGGCTTTTTCCGGCAGCGTGGGCAATTTTGCGGCGCTGGAAAACTCTGACCGGCTGTACCAAGTATATAAAGAGATGGACTTTCTCTTTTTTGTGCAGTCTGCCTATCTGACCGGCGGGCTGATGATGCTGTTCAACCCGCTTATCGCCCTGCTGTTTGGCAGGGAATACTGTTTCCCGATGACGACCGTGGCGATCATTGTGACAGAGTTCTATATCTCGCGGATGCGGCAGACGAACCTGTTGTTCCGGGAGGTCATGGGTCTGTTCTGGAACGACCGCTATAAGGCTGTGGCGGAGTCCATCATCAATCTGGTGGTCTCTCTGGCGCTGGTGCAGCGGTACGGCGTGGCCGGCATTATCGGGGGCACTATCATCAGCACGCTGTGCACCTGTGTCTGGGTAGAGCCCTACATCTTTTTGAAGTATGGCGTTCAGGATGCATGGCAGAAGAAGCTGCGGGCTTATTTTGCGGAGTACCTGAAGCGTGCAATGATCGTGGCGGCGGTCTCGGCGGCAGCCATGCTCGGGGTAAAGCACTTTCCGGTGGGCAATTTCGGCGTTTTTGTTCTGGACGGTGTGCTTTACACAGCGGTGTTCGCAGGAGTGATCGTATTGCTCTACCGTGGCAGCGTGGAGTACGAAGCGCTGAAGCGGCGTGGGTTGGAAATTTTAAAAAGGAGAGCCGGATGAATACAGAAAAAAGTCCCCTGATCTCGGTGATCGTACCGGTTTATAAGGTGGAAAAGTATCTGCCTGCATGTCTGGACAGCTTGTTGGCGCAGACGTATCAGAATTTTGAACTGCTCCTTGTGGATGACGGTTCGCCGGATAAATGCTGGGAAATTTTGCAGCAGTATGCGGCACAGGATGCCCGGGTGTGTATTTTCCGCAAGGAAAACGGCGGGGTGTCCTCGGCACGCAATTTTGGGCTGGAGCAGGCAAGGGGCGAGTATATCTGCTTTGTGGATTCCGACGACCTTGTGCTGCCGCAGTATCTGGAATGGCTGTACGATGCTTTGTGCAGCTGCGGTACCCGCATTGCCATGTGCCGCTACCGCAGCATACGGGAAAACGAGACTCTGTGGACGGTGACGGAGTGCCCGGCACCGCAGAAAATCACGACGGAAAACTACTCGTGGATGCAGGAATGGAGCGGCGGGCACTGCTGGCGGATGCTGACCCACCGGGAGGTGCTGCAGGATGTTCGCTTTGACCCGGCGCTGTTCTACGGGGAGGATGCCCTGTTCTTTGTAACGGAATTCCTCAAGGCAGGCAGTCTGGCATTTTTGAACTGCCCGCTGTATGCTTACCTTGAACGTCCAAGCTCTGCCGTGCGGCAGGAGCCGAGCCTGCGCTTTTACACGGCGGCACTGGCGTGGGAACAGATCTGGCAGCTGGTAAAGGGGCAGCCGGACCCCTTCCGCAGCACTACGGAACAGCGCTGCGTCATGTCCTGCGCCGAGGTATATTTCCGGCTGGTCAACCAGCCGGAGCGGGATTCCGAGAAGGAAAAAATGGTGCTGAAAACAGCAAAGCTGCACCGTCATGCTGCGTGGGAGATTCCGCCGGGAAATCAAAGCCAGAAGCTGCAGGCGCTGATGGTAAGCTACTGCCCGCATCTGGGCGCAAAGGCATGGAAGCTGGTGCGGTGGGTGAAAGGTTTGAAAAACTGATTGACAAATCCCACAAAAAACGTTATATTCTTTTTATAAATGCGTTGAAAAAGAGTGTGCATCGTCTGGAGCCGCACAGAGAGCCGGGGGTAGCTGAAAACCCGGCGGGATACCGGCGGGGCACTGTCACTTTGGAGCAGGAGCGGTGAGCCTTGCCGGTAAGCCGCTTTCGGGTCTGCCCTACGTTACAGGGGCATCAAGGGGCGCGGAGCTTTCCGCGCAATTTGGGTGGTACCGCGGTTATGTATTTACAGCCGTCCCATGGAACGCTCCGTGGGGCGGCTTTTTGCGTCCCACTTCATCAAATTTTTGGGAGGACACTATGAAAGAGCTTGCAAAGCAGTACGATCCCAGTCAGGTGGAAGATCGTATCTACCAGTTCTGGCTGGATGGCGGCTACTTCCACACGAAGGCCGATCCGGACAAGAAACCTTATACCATCGTGATGCCGCCGCCGAACGTTACCGGTCAGCTGCACATGGGTCATGCGGTGGATAATACCATGCAGGATATCCTCATCCGCACCAAGCGGATGCAGGGCTACGCCGCCCTGTGGGTGCCCGGCACCGACCACGCCTCCATTGCTACCGAGGCCAAGGTGGTGGAAGCTATGCGCGCCGAGGGTCTGACCAAGGAGATGGTCGGCCGCGATGGTTTTCTGGAGCGCGCATGGGCATGGAAGACCAAGTACGGCAACCGCATCGTCAGCCAGCTGAAGAAGCTGGGCAGCAGCTGTGACTGGGAGCGCGAGCGCTTTACCATGGACGAAGGCTGCTCTGAGGCTGTCAAGGAAGTGTTCGTGCGCCTGTACGACAAGGGACTGATCTACCGCGGCAACCGCATGGTCAACTGGTGTCCCCACTGCAACACCTCCATTTCCGACGCTGAGGTGGAGTACGAGGAGAAGGACGGCAGCTTCTGGCATCTGCTGTACCCGGTCAAGGAGACCGGCGAGATGCTGGAACTGGCCACCACCCGCCCCGAGACCATGCTGGGCGATACCGCCGTGGCCATCAACGGTGAGGATCCCCGCTACGCCCATCTGCACGGCTGCCATGTGGTGCTGCCCCTGCTGAACAAGGAAATCCCCATCGTCTGCGATGAGCACGCCGATATGACCAAGGGCACCGGTGTCGTGAAGATCACCCCCGCCCACGACCCCAACGACTTTGAGGTCGGTCTGCGCCACGACCTGCCCATCGTGCGCGTGTTCACTTACGACGGCCACATGACCGGCGCTGCCGACAAGGCTGCCGCCGATGCTCTGTTTGCCGCCGGCAAAAACACCGTCAACGAGCCCCATGTGCTGGACTGCGGCAAGTACGCCGGCATGACTACGCTGGAGGCACGCAAGGCCATTCTGGCTGACCTGAAGGAGGGCGGCTTCCTGAAGGAGATCGAGCCCCTGAAGCACGAGGTGGGCACCTGCTACCGCTGCCACTCCACCATCGAGCCCATGATCTCCAAGCAGTGGTTCGTCAAGATGGAGCCGCTGGCAAAGCCCGCCATCGAGAGCGTGGAGAAGGGCGAGATCAAGTTTGTGCCCGAGCGCTTTACCAAGAACTATATGAACTGGATGAAGAACACCCGCGACTGGTGCATCAGCCGTCAGCTGTGGTGGGGCCACCAGATCCCGGCTTGGTACTGCGACGACTGCGGCGAGACCGTGGTGGCAAAGTCCGCTCCCTGCACCTGCCCCAAGTGCGGCAGCGCAAAGCTGACGCGGGACCCCGACACGCTGGATACATGGTTCTCCTCTGCGCTGTGGCCCTTCAGCACGCTGGGCTGGCCCAACGAGGACAGCGCCGACCTCAAGTATTTCTACCCCACCAATACGCTGGTCACCGGCTACGACATCATCGGCTTCTGGGTCAGCCGCATGATCTTCTCCGGTCTGGCTTACACCGGCAAGGCTCCGTTTGATACCGTCTGCATCCACGGCATCGTCCGCGACAGTCAGGGCCGCAAGATGTCCAAGAGCCTTGGCAACGGCATCGACCCGTTGGAAGTTATTGCCCAGTACGGCGCGGATGCCCTGCGCTTTATGCTGGTGGACGGCTCCACCCCGGGCAACGATATGCGCTATATCGAAAAGAAGGTGGAGGCTGCCCGCAACTTTGCCAATAAGCTGTGGAACGCCACCCGCTTTGTGCTGATGAACCTGCCCGAGGACTTTGAGCCGGGTCTGCCCTGTGAAGAGCTGCTGGACATGAGCGACAAGTGGGTGCTGACCAAGCTGAATCAGGTGGCCGGTGCCATGACCGACAATCTGGAGCACTATGAGATGGGTCTGGCTGCTGCCAAGATCAACAGCTTTATCTGGGATGTCTACTGCGACTGGTTCATCGAGATCGCAAAGCCCCGCCTGAACTCCGGCGACGCACAGCAGGCCGATACCGCCCGCCGCGTGCTGGTGTATGTGCTGGATAAGGCGCTCAAGCTGCTGCATCCCTTCATGCCCTTCATCACCGAGGAACTGTATCAGGCTCTGCCCGGCTCTGCCGAGACCATCATGACGCAGGCTTGGCCCACCTTTGACGCTGCTCACAACTGGGCCGCTGAAGAGGAAGCCTTTGAAAAGGTGATGGATTATATCAAGGCTGTGCGTACCATGCGCACCGAGATGAACGTGCACCCCGCAAAAAAGACCAGCATGATCATTGAAACTGCCGATGCAGCCCCCTTCCAGAACGCACAGGTCTATCTGGCCAAGTTTGCCTTTGCCACCGATGTGACCTTTACCGAAAAGTACGAGGGCAGCACCGATGGCATGGTGCAGGTGTCCACCCACGCTGCCCGCGGCTTCATCCCCATGATGGAGCTCATCGACCGCGAGAAAGAATTGGCTCGCCTGAACAAGGAAAAGGCCAAGGCCGAAAAGGAAATGGCCATGTTTGGCAACCAGCTGAATAACCCCAAGTTCGTGGAGCGTGCCCCGGCGGCTCTGGTGGAGGAAATCCGCACAAAGTTCGCCAAGAGTCAGGACAAGCTGGCCAACATTGAGCAGAGCATCAAGGCTCTGGGTTGAGACTGTGGAACGCTATAACGATACGGAACGCACCTCGCTGTGGGTCATTGCGGGACGTGTGTTCTTTACCGTTGCACTCATCGCCTGCATCTGGTTCATCTTTTCCAACTCCATGGCGGTGGCAACGGTCTCCACCGGCTCCAGCGGCCGGGTGCTGGCGTGGATGCGCATCATCCTGCGCCGCTTGGGGCAGCCGGGGCTGGCAGAGCATCTGACCATGCACATCGTGCGCAAGCTGGCACACTTTTGCGAGTATACGCTGGAGGGCTTTCTGCTCATGCTCTGTATGCGGGTGTACAGCCGTCACCCGCTGCGGCATATCACCGTGCCCATGCTGGGTGGTGTGCTGACGGCGCTGACCGATGAGACTATTCAACTCTTCTCAGAAGGGCGCAGCAGTCAGGTCACCGATGTGTGGCTGGACTCTGCCGGTGTTCTGGCCGGCATCCTTGTTGCCATCGTACTGCTGTTGGCCTGCGAGGGACTGTATTATCACATAAAAAGGAGACACGAATGACCATCCAACAGGCAAATCAGTATTTTGCAGCTCTGCCGGACGGCTTTGCCGACCCGGCGCAGCTGGGCGCACTGCTGCCCGCCTCGGCGCAGCAGGTGCAGTTCGTGGGTGTGGCAGGCACTGCCGGTAAAACGGCGGTGGCGCGTCTGCTGGCAGCCATTCTGCACGCGCAGGGGATCCGTGCCGGTGTCTACCATGCCGGGTGCGAGCCGCTTGCTGCCCGCATCCGTGTGGATGGCAAGCCGGTGGACGAAGCACTGCTGTGCCGCGCCGCCGATGCCCTTGCTGCCCATGAGGAGCTGCCTTTGCAGGCGGCAGAGCTTGTTGCCGCTACGTACTGCTTTGGCGAAGCCGGCTGCACGCTGGCGGTAGTAGAGCTACCGGACGCAGGTCTGGCTGCGGTGCTGCCCCAAATGCCGGTGTGCGCCGTCACAGCGGTGGGACCGGATGGCGTGAGCCGCTCGGTGGAGCGTCTGGCTGCGCTGGCGGGCGGCGTGATGCGCAAGGAAAGCATCTGCGTCACCGCGCCGGAGCAGCCCAAGTCGGTGCTCAGTGAGTTGGTTGTGGCTGCGGGCAAGTGCGGCTGTGAGCTGGTAGTGCCCGACCTGGAGGATATCACTTTTCTGGAAGCAGAACAGTTTGCCAGCCGGGTGGACTACGGCGCATGCCCGTACCGGAAATCGTTTCGGTCAAAG
>ERZ780223.3940-NODE-3940-length-10536-cov-3.551379_pt1 | contig 10536 bp, 9 predicted proteins | sample MGYA00511016_ERZ780223 | MGnify/ENA primary metagenome ERZ780223 (study PRJEB29588, sample SAMEA2159032) | human gut metagenome | biome: human gut; feature: human-associated habitat; material: faeces | place: Denmark | collected 2008/2010 ... | reverse complement strand
GGAGCCCAAGCCCGCGGCCGAGGGCTGGACCTGCTCCTGCGGCGCGGTGAACAAGGGCAAATTCTGTGCCGAGTGCGGCAAGCCCAAGCCCGCCGCAGCCCCGCAGTACAAGTGCGATAAGTGCGGCTGGGAGCCGGAGGACCCGAGACACCCGCCCAAGTTCTGCCCCGAGTGCGGAGACCCCTTTGATACAGGGGACATAGTGTGAGCAAGCTCTGGCGCAGGCTCCTTGCGGCCCTGGTGATTATTGCCCTGCTCATCCTGATTGTCTGTGTGCTTTTCCGCGTCTTTGTCACAAACCGGATCATGGACGGCGGCTGCGGGATGGAAAACCCGGACCTCAGGAGAGCAGAGGCAAAGCTGCCCGCCTCGGATGCGGAGGAGCTAAGCTTGCGGGAGGATATAAATAATTAAAATAATATAAAGGAGAAAACGCTATGAAGGGAAGCAAATTTCTCAAGGTCACCGGAATACTGATGATAATAGGCTCGGCGATGGTCATACTGCTCGGTGTTATAGTCGCGGGCTTCGGCGCGCTTGTAGCCGGAGTTGGCGCTGCCTCCGGGCTTACGGGCAATTACTTTCTGGCTCTGCTTGCAACGCTTGTAGGCGGCATATGTCAGCTTGTCGCGGGCATCATGGGAGTCAAGCACTGCAAAAACCCTCAAAAAGCCAAGCTGCTTATAATATGGGGCGTGCTCGTCGTGCTTTTCGGCATCCAGATCATCGTTATGAACCTGTATAACGGCGGCTTCGACTCCAAGGCGCTCATGTCCGGGCTTGCCGGACTTGTAATTCCGGGGCTGTATATCTACGGTGCGGTGCTTAATTTCCGCGAGCTGAATTGAAGGCATAAAATAATAAAAAAATAATATAAAGGAGGCAGTCGCCTTATGGGACTGTTTGATAAAAAATACTGCGACGTCTGCGGGGAGAGGATAGGGCTTCTCGGCAACCGCAAGCTGGAGGACGGGAATTTGTGTAAGGACTGTGCCCGTAAGCTGTCTCCGTGGTTCTCAGAGCGCCGCAACAGCAGCGTAAACGAGATAAAGCGGCAGCTTGAATACCGCGAGGAAAACCGCGGCCGCGTTGAGGCCTTTCACATAACGCGGACGCTCGGCAGCGGAACAAAGCTTTTGCTGGACGAGGACGCGGGACTGTTCATGGTCACAAGCGCGAAGAATATCGCAGAGGCAAACCCGGACGTGCTGGCGCTGTCGGACGTTACCGGCTGTACTCTGGACGTTGAGGAGAGCAGTAATGAGCTTTTGCACGAGGATAAGGACGGAAACGAGGTCAGCTATAATCCGCCGCGCTATGAGTATTCCTATGACTTCTACATAATCGTCAACGTCAATAACCCCTATTTCAATGAGATGCGCTTCCGCATCAATCCGAACTCCGTGGAGATCAGCCCGCCCCCGTCCATTCGCCCCGGAGTGACCCTGCGCTTCAACCCCGAGACTAACGCGGAATATAAAAAGTATAAGCAGCTTGGGGAGGAGATACGGCAAATTCTCGTGAAGGTACGGGATGATGCCAGAGAGAAGATAGAACAGGCCGCCGCGCCCAAAACGGCAGTAAGCTGCCCCTACTGCGGCGCGACGACTACACCGGACGCAAGCGGCTGCTGCGAATACTGCGGCGGCGCGCTGATGGGATGATTGCCGGGACGGATTTTGTTTTCCGGTTACGGCAGCATCAGGCTTTATTGGGAATGACTTAGGAGGAATTTACTGAAATGAAAAAGAGAAAAACCAGACTGCTTTGCCTGCTCCTTACGCTTGCAATGGCGCTCACGCTCTGCGCCTGCGGCGGGGATAAGGCATCGTCAGACCCGAACCACATCGTCCTTGAGGACTGCACGCTCGACTATAAGGGCGCGGTTCTCACTCAGGACTCGGTAGGAAACGACACAATAGTTATCACCCTCAGCTATACGAACACGGGCAAAAGCTCCGCGTCCTTCCTCTGGACGGTAGTTGAGAAGGGCTTCCAGAACGGAGTGGAGCTCGATATCGCAAGCATCTTTACAAATGAGGATACATATGAGACCGTGACCGACGGACAGCTCACCGAAATTCAGTCCGGCGCAAGCACCGACGTATGCCTTGCCTTTATCCTGCGCGATAAGGAGAGCAAGGTCGAGGTGGAGCTTTCGCAGATAATCGGCAAGAAGGTCGGCAAGCTCAGCATTGACCCCACGACCCTGAGCACCGAGCAGTTCGGCGGCGGCAGCGGCTCGACCATGCTCAACAAGACCGGCGACCCGCTGCTTGACTGGTGGAACGGTCAGTGGTACGGCTGGTGGACACTCACCGGCGGCACCGGCGCTTATGAGGAAATGAATAATAACTGGTGGGACGTGTCCGGTATTATCGAAATAGGCTCTGACTACATGGGCACGGTCACACTCTGGGATGAGGACTACTCGAGGAGCAATCCCATGGTCGATGCAGCCGTCAGCCTGAACTCCGCCGGTACCGGCGAGCACGGCACGATGATGTCCGAGGGCGGCTGGTTTACGGATATACGGCTTGAGCACGCCGACTGGATAGTCGATCCGGGTCTGTCAGAGTTTGACGCGATGATATGCATTGACGGCTGGTACGAAAACGGCGACGATGAGTACAGATATGAGATATATCTGCGCCCCTGGGGAACCTACTGGGATGACGTGGCGGAGGAGGGACGTCCCTATCTCTATGACGATTGGTATATTCCTCTCATCGAGAAAAACGCCCTGATGCCGGATGTTATCGGCGGTGAGGCTACGGAGTTTGCCGGCGGCGGCTCACAGGGCGGCGGCGAGGCGACGCAGACCGGCGCCACCGGCGGCGATTACGGCAAGTCGAACGCAAACGCGACCGGTCAGGTCTCCCGCGAGGTCATGGACAGAGCAATTCTCTCCCTCAAGGGCGACTTTATCTGGGATGACGTGAAGTATGAGGATATCCGTGAGCTTCTCGGCACGGACGGCGTGCCCTACACCGAGTTTGACTCCTGGCGCGCCGACCGCCATACCTATGAGTGGTTTGCGCCCGAGAGAGTTACCCTGCTTGTAGCCTTCAAGGTGGAAAACGGCGAGGAGATAAGCAATAGCTGGACCAGCGGAAGCTGGGACGGTCCGGAGTATGACGTGACTCCGGTGAAGCTCGGCAGCCGCCCCGAGGGCAGCGGTAATATGATTGACCAGAGCGTCACGATAACCGACTCCCGTCAGAAGGTCGAGGCGACCGTGATGTTCAAGATACCCGAGGGCGCGTGGTGCGTCGATCCGGGCGTCCGCTCAAGCTTCCAGATAATCAACAACCCGACGACGGATAACGTGCCCTTCCGGACACCCTATATCAAGGTCGAGCTGTTTGAGACCTCCGAAAGCCTCAATTACTATGAGAAGGACTTTGAAAATCTGACGGAGCTGGAGTCCAGAACAATCGGCGGAGTCACCATGAACGGACGCAGCTATAAGAACGTCGGCATAGAATGGATAGAGTTCTACGGTCAGATACCGAGCGGCGGCTGGATAAGCATCAGGCTTGCCTATGTGAGCGCCGATCCCGGCTCCGATTGCAGCAATATACTCGACAGCATGAGCTTTAAGTAAAATAATACTGCCTCTTGATTTGTCCTTCGGGGCAAATCAAGAGGTGACCCGCCGCAGCTCTCGGCGGGATATGGAAGGAAAGATAAGATGGCAATACAGGTAACTAACTATCAATGTCCGGCCTGTACCGGCCCCCTGCATTTCTCCGGCGAAACGGGAATGCTTGAGTGCGACTACTGCGGCTCAAGCTATGACGTGGCCGAGATAGAGGCGCTATACGCGCAGAAGGACGAAAAGGCGGCGGAGGCAAAGCAAAAGGCGGACGAAAAGGCGGAACGCGCCGCGGCAGACGGCGACGATTGGGACACCTCCGGAATGAGCTCCGACTGGGGCGACGAGGCAAACGGGATAAAGGCATATACCTGCCCCTCCTGCGGCGCGGAGCTGATCTGCGACGAGACCACCGCCGCCACCTCCTGCCCCTACTGCGGCAACCCGACGGTCGTGCCCGGCCAGTTCTCGGGTATGCTCAAGCCCGATTATATCCTGCCCTTCAAGCTTGGCAAGCAGGATGCGATCAACGCGCTCAAGCGGCATTACCGCAAAAAGCCGCTGCTCCCCTCGACCTTCTCCAAGGCAAACCATCTTCAGGAGATAAAGGGCGTGTACGTCCCCTTCTGGATGTTTGACGGCTCCGCCGAGGGCAGCGTCAGATTTCACGCGACACAGAGCTATACGCACACCTCGGGCGACTATGAGATAACCACGACCGACCACTACGATGTGCGCCGCAGCGGTTCGATCAGCTTCAGCCAGATACCCGTGGACGCCTCCAGCAAAATGCCGGACGACTACATGGACTCCATCGAGCCGTATGATTACGACGATTTGAAGCCCTTCTCCTCGGCATATCTCCCCGGCTACCTTGCAGACAAGTATGACGTGAGCGTCGAGGACAGCCGTGCGCGCGCCGACAGGCGCTGCGAGGGCTCCTTTGTCGCCGCCATGGAGGGCACGGTCGAGGGCTATACGAGCTGTAGTGTCAGGGAGGAGAACATTCGCCTCAAGCGCGGCAAGGTGCAGTATGCGCTGCTGCCGGTGTGGATATTGAATACCAAGTGGGAGGGCAAGGACTATCTCTTTGCCATGAACGGTCAGACGGGTAAGCTTGTGGGCAATCTGCCGGTGAGCAAAAAGCGCGCGCTGGGGCTTTTCTCCGCAATCGCGGCGCCTCTGCTTGCAGCGGCCATAAGCCTCGGACTGCTTTTGATGAGATAGGCGGTGTGAGATGAAAAAAAGACTGATATCAATACTGCTTATCCTCGTTCTTCTCATCCCGCTCTGCGCCTCGGCATATGCTACCAAGGCGGACGGTGCAGAGCCGTATAACATAACGGACGATGTAGGTCTTTTGTCCGATGCCGACAGACAGCGGCTTGAAAAGATGGCGCAGACGGTGACCTATAAATACGGGATAGGCGTTTACGCCGTCATTCTTGACGATTACAGCATATTTAACTCCGACAGCGCCTATGCTGCGGCGGAGAGCATATACCATCGCTATGATATGGGGCAAAACTCCGGGAGAGACGGTATTTTGCTGCTGCTCAGCATGAGTGAAAGAGAGTATGGGCTCTATTACTACGGCGACAAGAGCGCGGAGGTTTTCACGGACTCCGCCTTGCAGGGAATTGAGGATGCCTTCCTGAATAGGTTCGGAGAGGACGACTGGGCAGGCGGCTTTGAGGACTACATAAAGTATTGCGCAAGCTATATTGAAAACGGCGCTGCCGCCTCGACGGGCGGAGCGCAGCTTGACAATATCACGGACGATGCCGGACTTCTCAGCGAGCCCCAGTGGCAGCAGCTTGAAAAAATGGCGGAGGCGGTCTCTCAGAAGTACGGAGTCGGCGTCTATATCGTGACGGTGGACGATTACCGTGACTTCAATGTGGGTACGCCCTTCCAGACGACCTACACCATATACCATGAGTACAACATGGGCGAGGGACCCGACCGCGAGGGTATCATGCTGCTTCTCAGCATGGATGACCGCGACTGGGCGATTTTCTGCTACGGCGAGAACTCGGAGTACACCTTCAGCGAATCCGGGCGCAAGGTGCTCAAGGAAGTATTTCTGGACAACTTCAAGGACAACGACTGGGCAGGCGGCTTTGAGGATTATATCCGCGAATGTGCCCGTTTCCTTGAGAGCGCAGCCGAGGGAAAGCCCGTTAAGCAAAGCCCCGTGACGTTGATACTCATATTCTGCGGCGTTGCGCTGCTCATCGCACTGGTAGCGACTCTCACCATCTGGGAGAGAATGAACTCCGTTGCGATGGAAACTACGGCTCACGCATACATCTCCGGAAATCTCGAGCTAACCGAGAAGACCGACAGATTTACCCATTCCACGGAAACCAGCAGGAAGATCGAGCGCAGCTCTTCCAGCAGCGAAAGCTCCAGTGAAAGCGGCGGAGGAGGTTCCGGCAGCAGCGGCAAGTTCTGACCCCATGCGCTTCCGGCAGATCCGCAGCCGGAAAACATATGCGGACAAATCTAAAAAACGGAGGGAATAACATGAAGAAGCGATTACTGAGCATCCTGCTTTGCCTTGTCATGATGGTCGGACTGCTGTCCGGCGCTGCATCCGCAGAGGGAACTACTCCGATTACCTCTTTGAAGTTCACTCTGAGCGGATACACTCGGGGAGCCAAGGCGCTGGAGCTCAAGTTAACAAAGGACCCGGGCGATGTAGGCATCGATATTGAGTCTGTGAAGGTGCTCAAGAGAATGAACTCCCTTGAGATCGTTGACCCGAACGAGATTTTTGTGCCCGAGATGACCTACAGCGTGGTCATCAAGCTGAAGGCGCGCGACGGCTTTGACATCACAACGCTTACAAAGGAAAATGTCAAGGCAACGGGCGCCGACATTGAGAAGACGGAGTTGTTCCAGATTGCCGGTCATCCGGAGAATGAACGGTATGTGACATTCCACTTTAAGCCCTTTGACTACCTCCCCGTGAAGGATGTCGCCGTGACCGTGGCTCCGCCCGTGCTCGGCGCGGAGATAACGGCGGAGGCGCTCTCCTTCACTGCGACCGGAGCAGTGCTTCGCGAAACGACCCCCACAAGCTGGGCGATAATCAGACCCGAGGGCTCCTACAACGCCGGGAGCACCTTTGTGGCAGGAGAGGTCTACGAATACAGAGTATTTATCACTCCGCAGGAGCTTTATAAGATTTATCCGGACGACACGTTTACCATAAACGGTCTGGCCGCTGAGCTGACTGTTATCTCTGACGGAGAGATGGGCATGCTGAGCTATGAATTTGAGCCTCTGGAGGAGGCCAAGGCCTTCACCATGCAGCCCGTTGGCGGCATCACGCCCTTCAGAACCGAAAAAGAGGTGAGCTGGAATACAAACTTCACCCCGCTCAAGGTCGAGAAGCTGCGTGACGGCGTGGTCTACGGCGTGCTTGCAGACCCCACGGCGACCAGCGCCATGTACAGCGCCGGCCCCGGACTTGAAAAGCTCCGCGCCTACTACGGCAGCGGCGATAAGGACTATGTGGAAAGCGACGAATTCTCTGTGAGCTATGAGGTGCTTGACAGAGCCATATCGCCTCAGAGCTTCGGCATAGGCGGCGTGGGGCTCTTTGAGCCCATAGAAAACGTGCAGCTCAACCCGGATGCTGCCAATGACGGCGCTATGACCGAGGCGTTTATCTGCAAGGACCGTGAGCAGATAGATAATCTCGTAAAGGGTACGCCTCCGGTATGGTACGGCGAGCTCTTCCAGCCTGACACCGATTATTATCTGGTCGTGAGATTTACCCCGGAGTACGGCTTTGACGGCAACAAGCTCGATAAGGAAAGCATTTCTATTGAGGGCTACGGCAAACCCGATGAGCTGATCTTCGCCAAGGGCGACACCATGACACTCGGCTACGCCGTGTTCAAGCTCCCGCAGCTTACGGAAAAGACCATAAGCCTTGAGCTGCCCTTCGTCAAGACCGTTAAGCAGGGCGGCGGCGTTGCTCCCGGTGAGGAGAGCTTCCGTCTTGAGATAATCCGTGACGGCGAAAGCGTCCCGGCGCAGTATATGAAAGTAAGCTATTCCGCCGCGGTTACGACCAATGGCGTGGGCGATTTCAGCAGTAAGCTTGTTATCACCGGACCCGAGTCTCAGGTCGAGGGCTTTATTGACGGCGGCTTCTATATCCGTGAGGTCAAGGGCTATAACGACCGCTGGACCTATTCCGACGCGCTGTGGTATGCCCGCCCCTACATTGATAGCGGCGATAGCGGCGATCAGCTCAAGCTCCAGATCTACTCCGCCTCCATCATGAGCTCCGATAACGGCAGCTACTATGTCTGGAACCGCGAAAATCCCGTAGACAAGATGAGCTTTGAAAACGTCTACACCTTTGACGATCCGGTGATAAAGGTCGAGATACCCTTCACCAAGACCGTCAAGCAGGGCGGCACCAACGCCCCCAACAAGCAGACCTTTAAGCTTGAGATATTCGATGTAGGCAACGGCAACGCCGACAACTATAAAGATGTCAGCTACACCGCCTCCGTCAGCACCAACGGCAAGGGCGATTATAACGGAACCATGGTCATCACCGGTCCCCGTTCGCAGGTAAGAGAGTTTATCTGCGAGGGCTTCCTCGTCCGTGAGGTCAAGGGCTCGGCCTCGTTCTGGAGCTATTCTGACGCGGTCTGGGCGGTCATCCCCGAGTACGATGTCGAAAATGACGTGACTAAGCTCTATATCTATCCCACCAAGGCGGAGAAAACCGAGGATGGTAATCGCTATGTCTGGGAGGACATGAGCGCGGCCGGAAGGATGAGCTTTACCAATACCTATACCTACAGCCCTGCCGCCGCACCCAAGACCGGCGATGACAGCAATATGCTGCTCCTCTGCGCGCTGCTCGTCACCTCCGGCGCCGCCGCGGTGCTCTGGCTTGAGGTAATCAGAAGAAGACGCTCCGACAGCTGATCAAACGCCTCAGACAATTGGTATAATAAACTTGAAAGACCTCGTTTCAAATGAAACGAGGTCTTTTTATGGGGTCAAAGCAAGCTGAAGTGACCCCATAAAAAGTTAGATAAATATAGTAATGTCTACTGAACTAGTGCCCAATTTTTCTTCGGAGCCAGAATCTCCAGAAGATATGTGAGCATTCTCAAAAGGGCGCACGGAATCTTACGGAGATTCAGCACCAGAACGGACATGGCGATTACATGGGCTGCAGTCTCCCGCAGTTTTGCAGTGACCCGCCCCATGCCACATTTGCGCTTCGCCAGGCTGAATGGACGAGCTTTATCTCATTACGCCGGAATATCTGGTGCCGTATCTCAGCTACGTCAAGGAGAACCAGCGCCTGTTCCGCACGGGGATCGAAAACGCGGCCGCACTGCGGCTGGAGGACAGCTATAAGGGACTTTCCAGCTATGTCATCACGCCGGTACTCGACCGCTACGGCGTACCGGAGCGTAAGAAACCGTACCTTATGGCGTTCTATCTGCACGGCCTGATGGCTGTCATTTCGGAATGGCTCAAAAACGACTGCGCCGAACCCGTAGCATATATCGCGGGCGTGATACAGCACTGTGTGAAGCGCCGTGCGGAAGAGCAGTAAAAGCCGCTGCCCGCGTATAATGAAAATCCCTCGATTCGGAAGAATCGAGGGATCTTCAGCTTCAGCGTCATTCAGCAAGGCATAATATGTGTCAGCACATATGGCAAGATCAGGGATTGTCCTGCTTCCTTCTCAGGCTCAGACAATCTGCTATCATGGCGATAAACTCGGAGTTCGTCGGCTTCCCCTTTATACCGCTTACGGTATAACCGAAGAACTTCTGGAGTACTTCAACATCGCCGCGATCCCATGCGACCTCTATCGCGTGGCGTATGGCCCGCTCCACGCGCGACGGCGTCGTGTTGAAACGCTTCGCAACCTCAGGGTATAAAACCTTGGTCACGGCGTTTATCATTTCCATGTTGTTTATCGTCAGTATAATGGCCTCGCGCAGATAGTGATAGCCCTTTATGTGCGCCGGAACGCCGATCTCGTGGATGATATCGGTGACGACGGCTTCGAGGTTCACATCCTGCTTGGTCGGCTGAGGAACGAGCTTGCAGTCGTAACCGGCGTTGGACGCGATTGCACCGTGGCCGGAAAGCTGCCGCACTCTGCCGAGAAGTGCCGGCGGGTCGCATGGTTTGGGCATGAAATAATCAGCGCCCAGCGAGGAACAGGCGGACACTACGTTGTTGTTGAGAAATCCCGACAGAACTATTACGTGCGGATGCGCGCCGCTCTCCGGGATGCGGCGCAGGACTTCAAGCCCGTCGAGCTTGGTCAGCGCCAGATCCATGATGAGCACGTCCGGCGTAAGCTCGGCGACCAGAGCAAGAGTTTCAAGGCCGTCGTCAGTGGCTCCGACGACCTCCATATCGCTCTCTGCGGAGATCAGGTTCTTGATAAGTGTACAAAAGTCGTGGTTCGCATCGGCAACAAGTACGCGAATTTTGGTTTCCATAATTTATTCTCCTCCCATATTGCAAAGTCTAGGATATTGCTGTACTTTTAAACAATGTTTTGCCGCTTCGTCCCAAATAACGTACCATAGTTGACACTTTTAGAACAACAGAATCTTGTCGAATGACGAAGATTTAATGTTGACATAATATATATAATTTCCACTAATTTCAATATTCTTCGACATAAAGATTTACAATAAATTTTATCTATATGTCGAACTTTGTCGAAATTTTTAGAAAAAATTTTATGGCGTTCCGTAAAGAAGCTCAAAAGTTTCGTAATGATCGCCGGTGTAGTAGATAAGCCCGTCGTTGGAGAACACTATGCGCTCCGCGCCGCGCGAGGACGCGCCCAGCGTGTTCACGTCGCATTCCGTCCAACTGCGCCCCGGCGCGTCGGGCAGCAAGCCCTCGCGATTCCCGAAGCG
>ERZ780223.3938-NODE-3938-length-10539-cov-3.218428_pt1 | contig 10539 bp, 8 predicted proteins | sample MGYA00511016_ERZ780223 | MGnify/ENA primary metagenome ERZ780223 (study PRJEB29588, sample SAMEA2159032) | human gut metagenome | biome: human gut; feature: human-associated habitat; material: faeces | place: Denmark | collected 2008/2010 ... | reverse complement strand
TTTAAGTTTGTGGGATAAGTTTGTGCAAAATTCGATATTTGCTCATTTATAGTTAATATGTTTTATATTATGCTCTCGGAACGCTGACAATCCGCAGACCGTATTTCTTCAGCATCTCACCGCCCTGTACTTTCTCGCCGGTCAGGATATCTTCTTTTCCGTCGAAGACTGCCGGAAGCGGAATCTCCTCATCTTTGAAGTTGATGATAAAGTACAGATCCTCTCCGTCTGCCTGGCGTTTTGTGATCTCGAGTGCTGTTGCTTCTCCAATCACCGGCTGGATGGCTGCGCTGTCTGCTGCCATAGCAAGAACTTTTGCAAGGCCGCTCTCAGAAAGGTCGGTTCCGACATAATATACGGTTCCTTTTCCGAACTGATTTTTTGCAACAGCAGTCATGCCTGCATAGAAATCGCTCTCATACTGTGCGATTTCTTCAGCTCCTTCGAGGTGCATCAGGTCACATACAAGACGGCACTCTTCCTCGGTTCCGTCTGCGAAACGGATCTTGTTTCTCTGCTCCGGTGCAAGAGCGTCGATCTCTTCTACCCATACGCCTGCCATTTTTCTGAGCGGTCCCGGGTATCCGCCGAGATGAACGTTGTCCGACTGTCCGACGATACCGCTCATGTAGGTGGTGATGAGGGTTCCGCCTGCCTGTACATAAGCCTCCAGGCTCTCTGCCACACCGTCTTTTACCATGTAGAGAACCGGTGCTGCAACGAGGTCATATTTGGAGAAGTCCGCGTCGATCGGGATCATATCGACAGCGATGTTCTTGTTATAGAAGTAATTGTACATCTGCTCGATCTGGTCTACGTAACGTAAATCGCGGTTCGGTCCGCTGGTGTACTCCAGTGCCCAGTAGTTTTCCCAGTCGAAGATGATGCCGACTTTTGCGTGGTTCTCGGAGCCCATCACACGGCTTCCGATTTTCTCCAGTTCTTTTCCGAGCTGGGTTACCTCACGAAAGACACGGGTATCTGCGGTTCCTGCGTGTGCGATAACAGCACCATGGAATTTCTCGCATCCGCCGACGCTTCTTCTCAGCTGGAAGAACTGAATCGTGTCTGCGCCGTGTGCAACGGTCTGATAGCTCTGTGCGCGCATCTGGCCCGGTTTCTTTAAGGAGTTGTACGGCTGCCAGTTCTGCTGGCTCGGAGTCTGCTCCATCAGCATGAACGGTGCGTCTTTGAGGCCGCGCATCAGGTCGTGGGTCATAGCTACGTGGCTCCATGGTGTATTGTAGCTCGGGTAGTTGTCCCAGGATACGATATCCATTTCTTTTGCCCACTTGAAGTAGTCGAGGCCTTTGTACGTTCCCATCAGGTTTGTGGTGATCGGGGTTTCTTTGTCGTATTTGCGGATCGCGTCACGCTCCATTTTGTAGTTGTTCAGCATGCCGTCGGAGTTGAAACGCATGTAGTCGAGGGACATTCCTGCAAATGCAGTGCCGCTTCCCCATGGCATTCCGTCTCCCAGATCGTTCGGCGGTACAATCTCGTCCCAGTCGTAGATGGTATGGCCCCAGAACTCCATGTTCCATGCCTTGTTGACTTCATCGAGTGTTTTGTATTTGTCTTTCAGCCATACGCGGAACGCTTTTGCACAGTTCTCGCAGTAGCACTCGCCGCCGTACTCATTGCTGATGTGCCAGCAGACGATGTTTTTGTTGTCGCCGTAACGCTCTGCCAGTTTTTCTGCCAGGCGTTTTGCATATTTCTGGAAAACCGGGCTGTTCGGGCAGGCATTGTGGCGATGACCGAATTTGTGATGGCGTCCTTCGAAATCGGTTCTTGCCACTTCCGGATAACGGTGTACCATCCATGCCGGGAGTGCGCCGGTGGATGTTGCCATGACGATCTGAACGTCCTCTTTTGTCAGGGTGTCTACGATCTCATCGAGCTCTGTAAAGTCGTACTCATTCTCGGACGGCTGGATTTTTGCCCAGGAAAATACGTTGATCGTGGTGCTGTTGATGCCGGCCTGATGGAAAAGTTTCATATCCTCATCCCAGATCTCTTTTGGCCACTGGTTTGGGTTGTAGTCTCCTCCGTATAACATTTTTTTGAATTTTGGCTGCATTTTTTTGATTCCTCCTGTGTTTGGATATCTCGTTTTGATGGCTCTATTATATACTGGTCTTTGTGAGAAAAGTATGATATGCTTGTCTAAAAAGTATGAATTTTCGAAACTCATTCCGGAATCTTATTTTAGACTTTTCTTTCAGAAAGGAACTGACTGTTATGCCTATTTTCTTTAAACCATCCGCCTCCGATTTTTCCCTCTCCGCTGACAGCATCGGCAACCGCTGGCTGCAGGAGCCCGTTGTGCGCCCGAACGGATTCCCCTTATATCACTGGATCCAGACGGAACGCGGCGAAGGGCTGCTGACCCTCGAAGGCCAGAAACTTTTGCTGAAACCAGGTGACGGTGTTCTGATTGCTCCGCATGTGCCGCATGAATACCGCGAAAACGACGGCAGCGGGATGTGGTTTACATCCTTTCTGACCTTTGACGGAAAGATCTCCGATGATCTCTATAAAATCTGTGCCGTCTCGCCGTATCTTTTCGTTCCGGCCTCAGAGGGCGCGTGGTTTCAGGAATGGATTGACCGCATAATCGACTCACATTTTCTGAAAAATGACATCGACGATGCTACGCTCTCCGTCGGATGCTTTGAGTTCCTGACACGCCTTTCCCAGCTCCGCACCGGCCTTTCCCGGACGGAGCACCCTCTGTATCTCCAGTATGTCCGCCCGGCAATGCAGGAAATCGAAAGTCATCTTTCCGACCCGCTCAATGTGGATGATCTCGCGGAACAGCTCCATATCACGCCGCAGTATCTGACACGCCTGTTCCAGCGTTTTGTCGGCAGTTCTGTCCGCTCGTACATCAGCGTTCTGCGCATCAGCCGCGCCAAGGAGCTTCTCATCAGCCGTCCCTACACTACGCTCGACGGCATCGCCGCCCTCTGCGGCTACCGCGATGTCAGCTACTTTATCTCGGTTTTCCGCCAGCAGACCGGGACAACGCCGAAGCAGTTCCGGAAGCTGTACGGCATATAATCTGAAACACCCCTCTTTCCGGCGCAAAAAAAGATCCTCCGTCTCATTTCACAGACGAAGGATCTTTTTTCGTTCTCTCTTATTTCATGCTTTTCAGAATGCTTCTCGCAACCGACAGTCCGTTTGCGCTTGCCTGCTGGAGGCCGCGGGTTACGGATGCGCCGTCGCCGATGGCGCGGAGGCCTTTGACGCTGGTGCAGAAGTCTTTGTCTACGACAACTTTGTTGGAATAGAATTTGACTTCTACGCCGTACAGCAGTGTCTCATCGCTGGCGATACCCGGTGTTACTTTGTCGAGGGCTTCGATCATCTCGGCAATGTCGACCATGATACGGTGCGGGAATACCAGGGAAAGGTCGCCCGGAACGGCATCTTTTAAGGTCGGGATCAGGTTATTGCGGCAGAGGCGCTCTTCTGTCGTTCTTCTTCCGCGTTTGAAATCGCCGTACGTCTGAACGAGGATCTTGCCGTCGCAGAGCATGTTGGAAAGCTGTGCGATCTGTTTGCCGTACTCGATCGGGGTTTTAAATGGTTTCGTAAAGTTCTTGGATACCAGGAGGGCAAAGTTCGTGTTGTTTGTCTTGAACTCCTGGGATTTGTAGGCGTGACCGTTTACAACTGCCAGACCGTTTTCATAATACTCAGTTGCCACCTCACCGGACGGGTTCGTACAGAAGGTACGCACTTTGTCGTCAAAAGTCGGGGTATAGTAAACAAGTTTTGCCTCGTACAGGTTCTTGTTCAGGAACTCCATGACCTCGTCGCGGACTTCCACGCGGACACCGATATCAACGGTTCCGACCTCGGTCTCGATGCCGTGGCCGTTGCAGATATGTGAGAACCAGTCGGCTCCCTCGCGGCCTACTGCGGAGACAATCTCATCTGCCTCGTAAACCGTTCCGTCCTCAAGTGTTACAGCTGTCGCACGGCCGTCCTCGATCGTAATATCATTGACCATCGTGTTGAATTTCATTTCCACGCCGATCTCTTTTAAGTGATCCTCGAGGCGGCTGTAAATCTTGTAGCCTTCCTCAGTTCCGAGATGGCGGATTGGACATTCGATCAGCTTCAGGTTGGCGTTGATCGCTCTGCGGCGGATCTCACGGATCTCTTTTTCTTTATCGACACCGTAAACATTCTTGTCTGCGCCGAAATCCAGATAGATCTGGTCGGACTCATGGATCAGCTCAACCGTCTTTTCATATCCTAAAATCTCCGGCAGATTTCCACCGACATCCGGGGAAAGAGAAAGCTTTCCGTCGGAGAATGCGCCTGCTCCGGCAAATCCCGTTGTGATCGAGCACGGTTTGCAGTTCACGCATTTTTTCGTTTTTCTCTTTGGACACTGACGGCTCTCGATCGAACGTCCTTTTTCGATCATCAGCACCTTCAGATCCGGTTTTTCTTTCAGCAGTTCATAGGCACAGAAAATACCTGACGGGCCTGCGCCGATAATAATGACATCATATTTCATTCTTTTTTAATTTCCTCTTGTTTTTTATCCCATCACGATCAGATACTGACCGTCCGGCAGGGCAAAGACTTCGCTCTGCTCTTCTAATTCTGCATCCGACATTTCTTCCACGTCCATGCCCTCTTCTTCCATGTAGGCGCGCACGTCGTCCAGACTGTCGGCAACGACTGCAAAGCAGTCCTCCAGAAAGGCCTCTGCCTCATCGTAATTTTCAGCCACCGGCTCGTCGAATAACTGGCCCTGATTCATTAAAAATGTGTTGATGCATTCTTCAGTATATTCTCCCATTCTGGTTTTCTCCTCTGTTCGTTTTATTTTTCCTGATTCTTTCTGTGAAAAAGCGTTAAGATTTCCTCCGGCCGGTCGAGCAGCTCCATCGCATGGTTGTCGATCAGCTCCTGGCGCGGGCGGAATCCCCACGTCACACCAACGGTAAACATGCCTGCGGCGTTTCCGGTCTGCATATCCGTATTGGTATCGCCAAAGTACAGGCACTCTTCCGGCGCCGAGTGCGTCTGCAATCGCGAGCGCACCGATCGGAGACGGCTTTCTCGGGATTTCTGCGGTCTGCCCCTGAATCCGGTTGAAAAAGCCCGGTCCGTACACGCTCTCCACGACGTGGATGGCCGCCTCGTGCGGCTTGTTGGAACATACGGCAATCGGAACTTCTTCCCGCAGCGCGGTCAGGGTTTCCCGCATATTAGGATACGGTTTTACGTGATACAGCGGGTCCTCGTTGAACCACGCGCGGCCAAGGCGGATGCCCTCCTGCAGATAGTTGAGTTCTGCATCTCCGGCGTCTTTTAAAGCGCGCTCCACTGCCAGATCGAAACCGTCTCCGGCGTAAAAGTTGAAGGCTTCTACCGGGCGCGGCACAAGTCCAAAATGTTCCAGAACGCGGTTGACTGCGTGCGCAATCGACTCTACAGTGTCTGCGATGGTGCCGTCCAGGTCAAAGATACAAGCTTTTATCATATTCTGACTTCCCTTCTTTGTCTCTTTTGTTCTTCGATTTTCTTTCTTCTCTCTCTTCTTGTCCGCAATCATTATATCCTGTATTTTTTCCCTGCGCAACCATATTTTCTTTTCCGGCACTTTATGCTAAAATGAAACTGTTTTTCAGATTCTTGGAAAGGAAAAAAAGAGAATATGAATCAGACTGTGAAAATATTTTTTACCGATATGGATGATACCCTGCTGAATTCCGAAAAGCAGGTGACAAAAGAAAACATGGATGCCATTTCAGAGGCACTTGCTGCCGGCCACAAAATTGTGTTCAACACCGGCCGACCGCTCTCCGGCTTTCTGCCGATCTTAAAAGAGCTCGGACTCGACCGCGAAGGCTGCTATGCCATCGCATTCAACGGCGGACTGATTTACGACTGCGCGGCAAAGAAAACGCTGTACCGCCGCACGATTCCACTCAAATATGCACGCGTGATCTTTGAAAAAACGCAGGAGGCAGGCCTCTACTGCCACACCTACTCCGACACCTCTCTTCTCTGCCGCCATGTGGGCGAGGAAACGCGTATTTACACGCAGGCAATCCACATTCCCGTCGTGGAAGATCCGCTTCTGCCGGAGCACCTCGCCGAGGAACCATGCAAGATGATCGTGATTGATCTCCACGACCGTGCAAAAATGGACGCTTACCGCGCTGCCATGGAGACGTGGGCAAAAGGAAAAATTTCGATGTTCTACTCCAGCCCGCATTACCTCGAGCATGTCCCGGAACACGTTTCCAAGGGCCATGCCGTGAAAAAACTCTGCGAGCTTCTTCAGATTCCGCTTGCCAACACCGTGGCTGCCGGAGATCAGGAAAATGATATTTCGATGATCGAGGCCGCTGCCGTCGGTGCCGCCATGAAAAATGCGACCGATGCCGTAAAGGCGAGTGCCGATTATATCACGGAAAACGACTGCAATCACAGCGGCGTGGCGGAGATTCTTCGTAAGTTTATCCTTGCCTGATGCTGTTTCTGTGTCAGGAAACCTTCTTTTTCTTGTTTTCTTTGGCACTTTTTCCGAATTCTGTAAGATTTTACTTTCTTTTTTGTTGAAACTGTATTACAATAGTTTCAAAAGACGGCATTTGAAAGGAGACTTGAATCGAGATGTCACGGAAATCAAAACGTATTCTGCTTACTCTGGCTTCTGCCGCTGTCGGCGCAGCCTGCGGTGCGGCAGTCTATTTTATCCGGAAAGGAAAAGCAGATCTTGAAACAGATTTTGACGATTTTAAAGACGAATTTGAAGAGGAAGAGCCTGCTCCTGCTGAACGTACTTATACGACCCTTCCGAAAACGAAAGGTGCGGAGGATGCTGCACCGGATCCGGAATCTGCAGCTTGCAATGAAGGTTCCGAAACAGCTGATGCAGAAGCTGAAAGCGAAACCGCAGAGTCCGAAGAAGAAGACGCTGAAAAAGAAAGCTGTGCGGACGATAACGAAAGCGCATGTGAAGCGCCGGAAGCTGAATCTGGCGATGATGAAGCGGATTCTTGCGAGGAAGAAACAACAGAAGAAACTGCAGGCGCCGCAGAAGAAACACCGTCTGCTGCGGATCGTGAAGTTTCTCCGCAGGAAGAAAGCGAAGTAACCGCAGAATAAAACCCAAAAACAGAATATAGAAACATAAGGAAGTAATTCCTGGGGAGGGAAACCTCCCCTTTTTTATGGAAAGGAGATTGTTATGGAACTTGCAAAACGCGATGACGTTCCTGTAGAACTTACCTGGGACCTGTCTTTAATTTATCCAACCGAGGAGGCCATGCTGGCTGATGCGCAGAAAATGAAAGAATTAAGTCTTTCTATGGAAGCATCCTACAAAGGAAACCTCACCGATGCAGCCACGATCAACCACTGCCTCGACGATTACCAGGAGGTCTACCGTCTGATCACACTGACCGCCAACTACTGCGATCTCGCCGTCTCTGTCGACTATTACAACAGTGCAAACCAGACGCGCAACGACCGCATCAACAGCCTGATCTCTGAGATTTTCAGCCGTCTCACCTTTATCGAGAGCGAGCTTTCCGAACAGTCCGAGGATGTTTTGAACGAGGCCATGCAGCAGTCAGATACGAACCGCTGCTATCTCGCCGAGATTCTCCGCAACAAGGCACACCGCCTGAATCCGGAAACCGAGCGTGCCATTTCTGCTCTGTCCCAGACCTTCTCGGCTCCGTACCAGATCTACAACATGGCAAAGCTTGCCGATATGAAATTTGATTCTTTCACCGTAAACGGAAAAGAATATCCGCTCGGCTACTCCCTGTTTGAGGATAATTACGAGTACGAAAAAGACACCGATATCCGCCGCAGTGCATTCTCCGCCTTTTCTGCAAAAATCAGACAGTACGAAAATGTAACGGCAGCTGCTTACAATGCCCAGCTGCAGACAGAAAAGACCATGGCCACGCTGCGCGGCTTCGATTCCGTCATCGATTCTCTGCTGTTCCCGCAGCAGGTCAGCCGTGAGCTGTACAACCGCCAGATCGATCTCATCACCACCCGCCTGGCTCCGCATATGCGCAAATATGCCCGCCTGCTGAAAAAGGTTCACAACCTTGACCGCATGACCTTCGCCGATCTGAAAATCGCCGTCGACCCGGAGTACGATCCGTCTGTCACGATCGAAGAATCGAAACAGTACATCGAAAAAGGCCTTGCCATTCTCGGTGATGATTACGTTTCCATGATTCAGGAGGCCTACAAAAAACGCTGGGTTGACTTTGCACAGAACCAGGGAAAATCCACCGGCGGTTTCTGTGCCAGCCCGTACGGAAAAGGTTCCTTTATTCTCTTAAGCTGGAATAACCGCATGGCAGATGTTTTCACGCTGGCGCATGAACTCGGCCACGCCGGCCATTTCCGTCTCTGCAACGGCGCACAGGCGATTCTCGATACCGAGGTTTCCTCTTATTTTGTCGAGGCGCCGTCTACCATGAACGAGCTTCTGATGGCTCATTATCTGCTGAAAACGACCCCGGACAAACGGTTCCGCCGCTGGGTTTTAAGCTGTATGATCAGCAACACATATTATCATAACTTCGTCACCCATCTGATGGAGGCTGCTTACCAGCGCGAGGTTTACAAGCTCATCGATGCCGGCGACAGCGTACAGGCTGAGACGTTAAGCAGCATTATGAAAGAGACCCTGCAGAAGTTCTGGGGCGATGATGTGGAAATTTCCGATGACGCAGCGCTCACCTGGATGCGCCAGCCGCATTACTATATGGGACTTTACTCCTACACCTACAGCGCCGGACTGACCGTTGCCACACAGGTCTGCAAGCGCATCGAAACCGAAGGCCAGACCGCTGTCGATGACTGGAAAAAGGTACTGACCGCCGGAAGCACGAAGACACCGGAAGAGCTGGCAAAAATGGCCGGCGTTGATATCTCGACGGATGCACCGCTTCTCGATACGATCGAGACGATTGGATCGATCATCGATGAGATCTGCGAGCTGACCGAAGAGCTGGGCTGCTGATCCTGTCCGCATTGTAACTCTCTATCAAACAGTAAAAACGGATTGTTCCGTCAGTTTTTGTTACTGGCGAAGCAATCCGTTTTTTTCATATCTTTTTTCACGCATTCCAGCACTTTTTCAGAATCGCAGCTGCCTCTGCAATCTCCTCCTCAGAAAGCCCGGCGTACCCAAGCAGCACTGTGCCGCCCTGCGCGGGATCTGCGGCAGCGCCGATGCAGTACCGTTCCAGCCCGTACACGCGCACGCCATCCTCTTTTGCCCGCTGCACCGCCTCCGCTTCGGAGAGTCCTCTCGGCAGGTGGACCAGCACATGGACGCCCGCATTCTCGCCGGACACCGTGTACTCCCGCCCAAACTCCTTCAGAAGCCGGATCAGCAGGTCATGTTTCCCTTTATACTGTGCACGCATCCGGTTCAGATGGCGCTCGAACGCGCCGCTCCGCATAAACTCTTCCAGAATCTTCTGGTCCGTCTTCGAAACTGTCGCGGAAAAGCATCTTCCGTTCTCCTCGTAGGCAGGCAGCAGCGTCTTCGGCAGCACCATGTAGCTGATGCGGATGGACGGCGCAATCGCCCGCGAAAACGTTCCAAGATAGATCACTTTTCCCTCTGTGTCATTGCCCTGCAGTGCCGGGATCGGGCGGCCCTTGTAGCGGAATTCACTGTCGTAATCATCCTCAATCAGATACCGCCCACTTTCCCTCGATGCCCACGCAAGGAGCTGCATCCGCCGCTTCATCGGCATGACCATGCCCATCGGGAACTGGTGCGACGGCATGATGTACGCCAGATCCGCCCCGCTTTTTTCCAGCTCCGCCGGCCGCATGCCCGCTTCGTCCATCGAAATCGTACACATCGCATAGCCGAGCTTCGCAAAACAGCGGTAGGCACTGATGTAGGTCGGATTTTCCATCGCCACTTTATGGCCACGCCCTAAGATCACCGAAAGCAGCATCAGCAGATAATCATTTCCCGCTCCGACGATGATCTGCTCCGTGCGGCAGTTCACACCGCGTGCGTGGTGCAGATAGTCGCGGATTGCCTCCCGAAGACCGTGCTCGCCCTTCGCATCCCCGAGCTGGAACAGGCTGTCATCTGCGTCCAGCAGGACTTCTTTCGAGATCTTCTTCCAGATGTTCTGCGGAAATCCGCCCGGCGCCGTGCCGGTCACGGCAAAATCGTAGCGGAACGGCGTCTGTTCCGCGGCATCATCCTCTTTTGTCTCCTCTTTCTTTTCATCGAGGCGGTACAGCCCCTCAATCTCACAGACAAAGTAGCCTTTGCACGGCACACTCTCCAGATACCCTTCGGATACCAGCTGCTCATACGCCAGATCCACGGTACTCCGGCTCACCGACAGATAGCCCGAAAGCGCCCGCGCCGAGTATGTGCTGCGCTTCAGTTTACGCTATTATCCGGTTCTGAACCTCGACCAGACGGATTTCGAGGAGCGCTTCCCGGAACAGTGGCAGAAGCTCCTGGAGCGTCAGTCGATGACGCCACGT
>ERZ780223.3924-NODE-3924-length-10577-cov-3.993062_pt1 | contig 10577 bp, 5 predicted proteins | sample MGYA00511016_ERZ780223 | MGnify/ENA primary metagenome ERZ780223 (study PRJEB29588, sample SAMEA2159032) | human gut metagenome | biome: human gut; feature: human-associated habitat; material: faeces | place: Denmark | collected 2008/2010 ... | reverse complement strand
AACGCGACGGCGTCGCTGTCCAAGAATGAGGCCCTCTGCGAGGCTCTTTGCAAATTCTCGGCTGCGGAAAACCGATAAGAATGGAAATCCGCGGCTTTCCTTGCAATTTTCCGGCGAACATGCTACATTTAGTATAAAAACAAAAGGGGGCGTGCCGGGTATGATTCGTTTGGCCCTTGTCGAAGACGACGAGCTCTACCGCAGCCAGCTGCGCGAATATATTGACAAATACAGCGCGGTATCGGGCGAAAAATTTACCGTGACAGAATTTTCCGACGGCGACGAGATCGCACTTGGCTATAAGGCTGTCTATGACATCATCCTGATGGACATCGAGATGAAGTTTATGGATGGCATGATGGCTGCCGAGGAGATCCGCAAGGTCGACACCGAGGTTATCATTATCTTCATCACAAATTCGCCGCAGTATGCCATCAAGGGCTATGCCGTCGATGCGCTGGACTATGTGCTGAAGCCGGTCAGCTACTATGCGTTTTCGCAGAGACTTGGCCGCGCCGTGGAGCGCGTGGCGCGCCGCGCACGGCACTTTTTGCAGATCAACGCCCACGGCACGGCACATAAGCTGGACACCTCGGCCATTTATTGGATCGAGAACTGCGGGCATGACTTGGTCTTTCACACGGCGGAAGGGGAGGTGACCGCCCCGGGCTCCATGACGGAGACCGAGGAAAAATTGGCGCAGGACAGTTATTTCCGCGTAAACAAGGGCTGCCTTGTGAATCTGGAACACGTTGACCGAATGGACGGTGAGGATGCCATCGTCCACGGAGACCGTGTGCCGCTGGCCCGAGCGCGGCGCAAGGCATTTCTGGATGCACTGAACGACTATATCAACGGGGCAGGGTGACGATATGCCGCTGAAAATTCCTTATTATGAGATGGATATTCCGCGCCTTGTCACGGCGCTGGCAGACTGGCTTGCCTGCCTTTTGTACCTGCGGTTTCTGCCTCCGCGCTACGGCGGGGTCAAGCGTGCGGCGCTGTACGGTGGTGCATTGGCGGCATTGGCACTCTACCTTGTGGCCACCGACGGCTTTGACGGCTGGCGGTTCAATGTGCTGTACGCGGTTTCTGTCGCACTTATGCTGCTTTTTATGGCGGCGGCCACCCGTGCAGACCGCTGGCAGGTGGGGTATTTCTGCACGCGGGCGTTTATTCTGGCGGGTTTTGCCGGGGCGCTGACATGGCAGATGTATGTATATTTTGCGCGTTACATCGCAGCATTGCAAAGCCTGCCTGCGTTGGTGCTCTTTATTGCGGCGGGGTTCGGCATCATCTTCGGCCTGATGTGGCTTCTGGAGGATGGCGGCAGCACGGGCAGCATTCAGTTTGACATTCGGCCCCGCACGACCTGCATCGCGGCGGTCATGGCGGCGGCCATCTACATTTTGTCCAGCATCAGCTATACGCAGCTGAACACGCCGTTTTCGGCCCGCGGCACGATGGAAATTTACACAATGCGCACGGTTGTCTACTTCGGCGGCGTGGCGCTGCTGTTTGCGTATCAATCGCAGCTGCGCGATTTATTGACACAGCGCGAGGCGGATGCCTTGCGGAACATGCTGCACATCCAGTATGAAAACTACAAGATCCGGCAGGAGAGCATTGACCTCATCAACCAAAAATATCATGACTTGAAGCACCAAATCGCGGTGCTTCGCGCCGAGAGCGGCGAGAAACGCAATGCCGTGCTGGACAATATGGAGCAGGAAATCAAAGCCTACGAGGCGCAGAACGACACCGGCAATAAGGTGCTGGACACGGTGCTGACAGGCAAAAGTCTGACCTGCCGCACCAAAAACATTCAATTGACCTGCGTGGCTGACGGCACAGCGCTGGACTTTATGGATGTGATGGACATCAGCAACCTGTTCGGCAATGCGCTGGACAACGCAATCGAGAGCACCGACAAAATCACAGACCCGGAGCGCAGGCTCATCCATCTGAGCGTGGCGAGGCAAAAAGGCTTTGCGGCCATCCGCATTGAAAACTGCTTTGACGGTGAGCTGAAATTTGAGAAGGGCCTGCCTGTCACGACGAAAAAGGATGTCTTGTACCATGGCTTCGGTGTAAAAAGCATACAAAACGCCGCTGCAAAATACGGCGGTACCGCGACAATTACGACCCGCGAGGGTTGGTTTGAGCTGCGCGTGCTGATTCCGCTTGGGCAGCCGCAGCAAGAATAAAAATGAAGTTTTACGCCCCCTGCATCGGCAAACGCCGTGCAGGGGGCATTGTTTGTGCGGAAAAAGTCCATGTCTGGATGTTGCGTTTGGCAATGTGTACAAAATACAAGCGCAAAACCTTGTGGAATCCGACGAAACCAAAAACCGTTTGTGCGAAAAAGAGCGCATTTCGTGCAAATTATGCGCCGCTGCACGATTCTTGTGGTATGGTAGGCTTACAGAAAAAAGAAGAATCTCCGGACGGGCTGCCCGTCCGACGAAGGAGGAGAACACATGTTTGAAATCACACGCCTGACGGTGGAGCATCTGGCCGCCGGCTGCGTGACCGACTGCTCCACACCCCGCATCGGGTTTTCCCTGAGCAGTGACCGCCAGGGCGCACAGTTGGCCGACGCCGAGTTGACCGTCGGTGACTGGTCCGCCCATGTGACCAGCGGCCAGAGCGCTGCCTACGTCGGCCCTGCGCTGCTGCCGTTCACCACCTACAGCGTGCGCCTGAACGCCACTGACGACGCAGGCGTGACCGCCACCGCGACCACTACCTTTGAGACAGGCCGCATGGAGACGCCCTGGAAGGGCCGGTGGATCAGCGACCCGAGCTACCACTTCACCGAGGCAAAGGTCAGCCCCGTGCCGATGGTTTTCCGCAAGGAAATCACAACGAACAAACCCATTGCCCGCGCGCGCCTCTACGCCACAGCCATGGGCATCTACGAGGCCGAGCTGAACGGCCAAAAGCTGGGCGAGCAATACTTCGCCCCCGGCTTCACGAGCTACAAGTCCTATTTGCAGTATCAGACCTACGATGTAACGACACTTTTGACAGGCGCCGACACGCTGACCTTCACGGTTGCAGGCGGCTGGGCGGTGGGCAGCTTTGTGTTTACCCGCAAAAACCGCGTGACTGCCGACCGTCAGGCTCTGCTGGCCGAGCTGCGCATTGAGTACACGGACGGCACGACGGAGACCATCGGTACCGACGCTACATGGCAGGTCAGCGAGAGCGGCCCCGTGCGGATGGCGGATCTGTATGACGGCGAGACCTACGATGCCACGCAGGAAATCAGCGATTGGCACAACGCCGCGCCCGAAACGCTGAAAGTCACCCCCGCCATCACGGCGGACTACGGTGCCCCGGTCAAGGCCCACGAGGTGCGCAAGCCCGTGGCCGTGATGACCGCCCCCGACGGCGAGACGATTTACGACTTCGGCCAGAACCTTGCGGGTGTTGTCCGCATCAAATTCAACGGCAAGGCCGGGCAGGTCGTGACCGTGCGCCACGCCGAGATCCTGAACCCCGACGGCAGCTTAAACACGACCTTCCTGCGCACGGCCAAGGCCACGGCGACCTACACCTGCCGCGACGGCGAGCAGACCTACAGCCCGCGGTTCAGCTACATGGGCTTCCGCTATGCGGGGGTCAAGGGCGTCGATGCGAAGGATCTGGAAATCGAGGCCGTGGCGCTCTACTCCGATGTGGAGCACAGCGGTTCCTTCCGCTGCTCCGATGAGATGCTGAACAAACTGCAGTCCAACATTACATGGGGCGCCAAGTCGAATTTCGTTGATATACCGACGGACTGTCCCCAGCGCGACGAGCGCATGGGCTGGACCGGAGACATTGCCGTGTTCTCGCCCACCGCGCTGTACAACTTTGAACTGAGCCGCTTTTTGGAGAAGTGGCTGCGCGACGTCAAGGCCGAGCAGCTGCCCACCGGCGGCATCCCCAACACCGTGCCTGTGCAGGGCTACGGTTTCCCCGCCACAATGCCCGAGATGGCCGTGGACTGGTGGGGCGACGCCTGCGTGCTGGTGCCATGGGCTCTATACGAGGCCACGGGCAGCCTGGATGTGCTGCGTATGATGTACCCCACCATGCAGAAGTACGTCAAGGCGTGCTGCTTCTGGGCCGGGTTCGGCATCGGCAAGCACCGTTACATCTGGCACACGCCGTCGGTGCTGCATTTTGGCGACTGGGTCGCCCCCGATGTGCCGAAGATGAGTCAGTGGCAGGCCCGCAGCAAGTACACCGCTACGGCGTCCCTGTGCAACACCAGCGGTACACTGGCGAAAATTGCACGCATCCTTGGCAAGACCGAGGACGCCGCCAAGTACAAGGAGCTGAGCCGTAAGGTGGCCGATGCCTATTGCAGTGTGCTGACCGACGGCAGCGGCAAGACGAAGGAAGAATTCCAGACCGCCTATGTGCTGCCGCTGTACTTGAATATGTTCCCCGAAAACGTCAAGGCGAAGGCTGCTGAGAATCTGGTCAAGCTGGTTGAGAAGAACGACTACAAGATCGGCACAGGCTTCCCGGGCACGCCGTACATCCTGTTTGCGTTGGCCGACAACGGCCACGCCGACACTGCCTACAAGATGCTGCTGAACACACAGTGTCCCAGCTGGCTGTATGAGGTCCGCGTGGGCGCAACCACGGTTTGGGAGCGTTGGGACGGTCTGGACGAGAACGGCGAGTGCCCAATCGGCGACGACGGCACCGACATGATGATCTCGTACAACCACTACGCCAGCGGCGCGGTGGGCGCGTTCCTCTACCGCCGCGTGCTGGGTGTAGAGCCCACCGAGGCCGGGTACCGTAAGTTCAAGTTTGCGCCGATGGTCGGCGGCGGCATCACCGAGGCTGAAGGCACGGTGGGCACGCCCTACGGCGTGATCAAGGCGGCATGGAAGATCGCGGACGGCGAGATGACGATGACCGTGGCGGTGCCCGTCGGCACCGAATGCACCGTTGTGCTGCCGAGCGGGGAAGAGAAGGTGCTTGGCAGCGGGGAATATACCGTTACGGCAAAGGCGTAAAGGCATAGCGTAAACAAATTGCTTATATACAAAGAAGGAGTGACTCTCTATCATGTCAACCTCGAAATCCAACTTCTGGTCCTCGCCGCTGACGAAGTCCCGTATCACCAGCGACGACGTCAAGATGCCGGAAATGCTGCTGGGCTATTTTATCGGCCCCTTCGGCGCACTGCTTTCCTCGGGCATCTTCACCTGCATCCTGCAGAACTACTTCACCGATGTCCTCAAGCTTGATCTTGGCTTTTTGACGACCTTGCAGCTGGTCTCCACGGTGCTCATCGTGGCGTCCAACCTCATCGTCGGTCAGCTGATTGAGCACACCAGGGCTCTGGCCGGCAAGGCACGCCCGTGGATTCTGCTCTCCGCGCTGACCCTTTCCGTCGCCAGTGTGCTGATGTTTATCGTGCCGTTTGAGGGCATGGCCAAGATGGTCTGGATCGCCATCGCGTACAACCTGTACTACGCGGTCGCTTACCCCATCTACAACACCGCCAACTCCACCATGATCCCCGTTTCCACCCGTGACAGCAAGCAGCGCGGTGCGCTGGCTTCCTTCACCAACGTGGCGGGTCTGGGCGTTATGGGCTGTGGCTCGATGGTATTCCCGATGCTCGTTTCCTTCGCGCTGAAGGAGGACCAGCACCTGTGGTTCCTCACCATGCTGGCCGTTGCCATCTTCAGCGCACTGACCATCTACCTGCAGTTCCTCTTCACCCGTGAGCGCGTCACCGAGGAAGGCCGCGCCGACACCGAGACCCCTGCTAAGTCCGCCACGCTGGGCGAGCAGCTCAAGGCCGTTACCGGTGACCGTATGTGGTGGATCGTCATGGCGTTCTATATGCTGTTCCAGTGGAGCGGCGCGATGAAGAACGGCTCCATGAGCTACTTCTGCAAATGGGTCCTGGACAACACTTTCTTCGGCACGGCGGACGCATGGGGTGCCTCCCAGGGTCTGCTCAGCATCATGGGCGCTATCCCGATGGCCGTGGCTGCGGTCTTTGTGGTACCTCTGGCCAACAAGTTCGGTAAGCGTCTGGTCTGCGGCGGCTTCATGCTGCTGGGTGCCGCAGGCGGCATCATCGCAGGTCTGGGCGGCGGCAATATCGTGCCGGTCGCCATCGGCGTGGCCCTCAAGTGTCTGGGTTCTTCCCCGGCCTGCTATCTGATCCTGGCCATGATTGCCGACGTTATCGACCACATTGAGTACCGCACCGGCATCCGCACCGACGGTCTGACCATGAGCATCTACAGCTCCCTTATGGTCGCCGCCACGCCGATCTGCAACTCCATTTTCAGCGCCATGCTGAACGGCAGCGGCTATAACCAAGCCGCCGACGTCGCTCTGGGCACCGCTGCCCAGACCGCCAGTGTGCAGACCGCGATCTCTGTCAGCTATATCTGGGTCGAGACCGTCTGCTATATCATCGGCGCCGTCATCCTGATCCTGTTCTGGACGGTTGAGAAAAACCTGCCCGAGGAGCAGAAGGCTATCAAGGAACGCAGCAAGAAGTAACGCGCCCTACACGCGATTACGATATACACAAGGATACACAAGGAGGAAAAACATGAGTAAGAAAAAATCCGGCCGCCGCGTCTGGCGCGGCGTGACCACAGCCACGGCGTCGCTGCTGGCGCTCAGTGTCTGCGCCTCAACCGTCGTGGACGGATTCCGCACAGACATTGACAAGTTCCTGGGCACCAAGAGCACCAAGCTCGTGACCGAGGACTCCGACGGCACTGACCTGTATACTTTCAAATCCGACTACACCTCCACTACCGAGCTGCTGCACGGCATTCAGGACGTGGGTGAGCGGATGAGCGAAGAGGGCAGCGTCCTGCTGAAGAACAACGGTGCACTGCCGCTGACGCAGGATGAGACCCAGAAAATCACCCTTCTGGGCTTCTCCAGCTACTATCCCGTACAGGGCGGCGATATGGGTTCCAGCTTTATTGCAAACACCGGCACGGATGCCGATACAGTCGATATGGTCGGTGCTTTCAAGGCAAAGGGCTTCGGTCTGAACCAGACTGTGGCCGACATGTACGAGGCCCTCAAGCCGATGTACAAATCCGAGGTCCAGAGCTGGGGCGGCACTGTGGAGTACAACCACATCACCGCACCTTCCACCACCGGCGTTTTCTCCAGCAAGGAGCCGAGCCAGGCCGCGATGGATAGTCAGGATGCAGGCTGGAAAGACAGCATGAACGACAACAACGTGATGATCGTCACGATTGCCCGCTCCGCCTCTGAAAACGGCAGCTACAACCCCGGCACCGCCGGTGTTGATCCCACCCAGAACCTGAACCAGACCGACCCGCTGGGCCTGTCCGACGACGAGCGCGACCTCATCAATGCAGCCGTCACCGCCAAGGCGGCCAACGGCGGCAAGGTCATCGTTCTGTTGAACAATGTCAGCGCCATGGAGGTGCAGGAGATCGAGGACAACGTCGGTGTTGACGCCATCCTGCAGGTCGGCCTGCCGGGCGGCTACGGCTTCTACGGTGTGGCCGACATTCTCTCCGGTGCGGTCAGCCCCTCCGGCCATCTGACCGATACCTATGCCGTCAAGAACGCCAGCGCCCCCAGCGCCCAGAATTTCGGCGATCTGCAGTGGGCCAACGCTAACCCCGACATCAGCATGAACGATGCCATTGTCGAGGCCGAGAACATCTACATCGGCTACAAATACTACGAGACCCGCTATTTTGACACCGTCATGGGGCAGGGCAATGCCGCCTCCACCGTCGGTTCCTCCACCGGCAACGCATGGAACTACGACGACGAGGTTACTTACCCGTTCGGTTACGGTCTGTCCTACACCACGTTTGAGCAGACCCTCGATAACCTGAATGTTGACCTTGAAAACGAAACCGTCACCGCGAACGTGACCGTCAAGAACACCGGCAGCGTCGCCGGTAAGGATGTTGTGCAGCTCTATGTCAGCCTGCCCTACACCGATTATGACAAGGAGCACGGTGTTGAGAAGGCTGCTATCCAGCTGCTGGACTACGGCAAGACCGCCGAGCTTGCGCCCGGTGCCTCCGAGACCGTGACCATCACCGCTGACATGCAGAATATGGCCAGCTGGGATTCCACCGCTGACAACGCGGTCGGTACCAAGGGCTGCTACATTCTCGATTCCGGTGACTACTGGTTCACCATCGGCAACGGCGCACACGAGGCCGTGAACAATGTACTGGCCGCAGAGGGTCAGAGTGTGGACGGCAGCGCCGACAAGGCCAAGAGCTGGACGCTCGATTCCTTTGACGACACGACCTTTGCCACGACCAAAAACGGCACCGCCGTTGAGAACCAACTGGCCGACATGGACATCAACAGCTGGCTGCCCGGCACTGCCACCTACATGACCCGCTCTGACTGGGAGGGCACCTTCCCCAAGACCTATAAGAATCTGACCGCCTCCGATGAGATGCTCGACATTCTGGACAATGACATCTACGAGATCAACGCAAACGGCGATCCGTCCACTGTCACCTTCGGTGCCGACAACGGCCTGACTCTGGCTGACCTGAAGGGCGTCACTGACCTTGATGATGAGCGCTGGAGTCTGCTGATGGATCAGCTCACCCTGGAGGAGGGCATGATTCGTCTGGGTCTGGGCGGTACCTCCACCAAGGCCATCGAGTCTATCATGAGCCCCGAGACCATCCAGAACGATGGCCCCAACGGCATCTACAGCTATCCTCTCGGCCAGTATGCCAACACCGACAAAGCCAGTACCGACCCCTGCGCCGTGGATGCCAACGACCCCAACCTCGCATACAAGTTCGGCACAATGGTCAACGAGACCGTCATTGCCCAGACCTTCAACAAAGACCTTGCCAACGAGTACGGCAAGATCTGCGGCAACTACAGCCTGTGGAGCAACCTGACCATCTTCTGGGGCTGCGGCACCAACCTGCACCGCTCCCCCTATAACGCCCGCAACCACGAGTATTATTCCGAGGATGCCGTCCTTACCTCCGGTCAGGCCGTTGCCTTTATCAGCGGCGGCAAGGAGTACGGCGTTATCATTGCCCCCAAGCATCTTGCCTTCAACGATACCGAGATCAACCGTACCGGCGTTTCCGTCTTTATGACGGAGCAGCAGGCCCGCGAGAACGAGCTGCGCGGCACCCAGGCTGCCATCGAGGATGCCGGCGCTCTGGGCGTCATGACCGCCTTCAACCGTGTCGGCATCACCGCCACCAACGCCCATACCGGCCTGCTCAAGAACATTCTGCGCGGTGAGTGGGGCTTCAAGGGTCTGGAGAGCCAGGACTTCATCATGAACCCCAACTACGCCGTGCTGAAGGAGTATGCCCTCAACGGCGGCACGATGACCACCTTCACCGGTGAGAACACGATGGCCGCTGTCAGCGAAAAGTTTGCCTACTGGACCACCGAGAATGTTGGTCAGGACACCGAGCTGATGAGCGCCATCAAGCAGGCCATGACATGGCAGGCCTACGCGCTGGCCAACTCCAACGCGCTGGACGGCATGGCCAGCAGCACCCGCCTTGTCAGCGTGCGCACCTGGTATGACAACGCCCTCGTTGCCGTGCAGGTCGTCTTTGCCGCCCTGACCGTACTGGCCGCCGCCATGTATGTGCTGAATGACCGCAAATCCAAGAAGCAGTAAAGGAGTGCAAACCATGAGTTCTACGAATAAAAAGGGCGCAGGTCTGATCCTGTCGCTTCTGACCGCCGTTGCCGGTGCTGTCGGCCTTGGCTTCTGCATTGTCAACGCCGGGACTGATTCCTTCCGCAAGATCGGCACCAGCCCGGTTGTCATCGGCTGCGCCGTCATCGCCATCCTTGCACTGGTGCTGCGCGTCGTGCTGGACAAGAAGCTGGCCATTGCCGCTGACGTGATGAGCGTTGTCGCCGGTGTCACGCTGGTCGTGGCTGCCGTACAGTTCATCAGCCCCCGCGTCAACACCATCGCCTCGATCATGACCTTTACGAACAATGCCCAGACGATGGCTGACCTGTCCAGCGCCATCTACGGCACAGCCGCGCTGCTGATCGCCGTGGTGCTGAACATCATTGCCGCCTTCACCAACGTGACGAAGGAGTAATTCCCCAGACATTTCCGCGTCACTTCATCGTGACAGCTTTTTCCTCATCCGATCCCGGGGACTTGCTCTCCGGGATCTTTTCTGTATAATAGTATGTAGTTACGAAAGGATGTGACTTTTCTTTGCGCCGCCTGTTTTCTCTGCTGTTGGTCGCTGTGCTGCTGACGTCCTGTGCGCCTGCCGCTGCCAAGCCCGCGGCGCAATGCCGCATCGTTTTGGAATCCTCGCCTGCGTTTACAGCGCAGACCCAGACCGCAGCCGTTACCCCGGGGCAGAGTGTGACCTTCACCCTGACCCCTGCCGACGGCTATACGCTGACGGGCGCAGACTATCCCGGTGCGTCGCTTACCCGCACCGGCGCGGCGTACATCCTGACGCTGCCCGATGTCCGCTACTCCGTTGCCGTGGCAGTGACCGCGGAAAAGAGCGATACTGTGCTGTATTATAATGACAACTGCGGCGGCGGCTGGG
>ERZ780223.3910-NODE-3910-length-10612-cov-2.384105_pt1 | contig 10612 bp, 26 predicted proteins | sample MGYA00511016_ERZ780223 | MGnify/ENA primary metagenome ERZ780223 (study PRJEB29588, sample SAMEA2159032) | human gut metagenome | biome: human gut; feature: human-associated habitat; material: faeces | place: Denmark | collected 2008/2010 ... | reverse complement strand
AATTACTCATATTTCTTCTTGTTGTTGAATCTGATCTTCATAAGTATTAATATTTAAATAAAGCCAACGATCTTTCCACAAATGCCACAATATCTTAAATCATACATGTGACCAGGTTCATCATAGATGTAGATACAGTCACATTTGCCAGTCTTAGCATATTTTTCTTTAGCTGCTTTGACCTCTTCTTTCAGGAACTTCTATAAAGCTCTGTTCCTGGGCCTTTCCATACTTCCCTATATAGTTGTCTCTCCATTATGAAATTCCTTTAAGAAATATCCTCCCCATGGGAGTTAATCTAAATATTATACGTGAGTTAGGATAAGTACCAATGTACAGAGTAAATACTAAAGGTCTCCATTCAGACTCCCAAACAGACCCATTATTAAGCTCCTTTAGCTTATCATATACTTTAATACAGTCCTTAGCTTCCTCCTTATACTCAGTTTCTAATTGTCTTAGGAGGTTATTATATACTTTGCCCATATTACATTCCTATTTCGTTAAGTTCAGGGAAGTACCATAGTAAGAAGATTATTAAGAGATATAATCCCCACAACATCATCCCTCCATACCATATAAATTGGAAGAGTATATGTGTGAATACAGTACGTTTCCAATATCCCCAGGTAAGTGTAGATTTACATCCTTTGTATGTAATCCATGAAATGAGGTACAGCAGGGCAGATGCACCTACCCAGAGTATAGTTAGTCTTAAGAATAAATTCATATTAATTTATGGTTAATACTGTGATTTATTGCCATCTCTAAAAAGTCATGAGGATTATCAATTAAAGTACTCCCCTTTATAATATTATTACAGATAAAATCATCTTTGAAGGAGATATACTCAAGTGTATTATATCTAAGACCTAGAGTAGGGGTAAATCCTAAGGCTTGTAATAATCTGTAATAAATGATTCTTAAAGACGGATCTTTAATCTTGCAGGTATAGTACATATTTAATTAATATTTCTACGTGCTCTAATTGCTTCTTCACGTGTTCCAAATACGTTATCCTTATGTACAGATATATCTATGAAATCATTATGATTAAGATGACATCTTACCCTATATATTACAGATGATGTAGTACATGTTGCTACTCCACCCTTAAACTTGCTAGGCATAAGATACTCATGAACCAACACATTCCTGCCAACTACTGTGGCTTTAGTTATTCCACCTTTGGGAGTACAAAAGCGGTGGCAATCATCGAAATACACTGTATCTCCTAGATTAAATTTACAGTAATTTTTCATAACTCTATAGTTAAAATATTAGTACAGGTGAAAGGACTCGAACCTTCACGGATTTCTCCATTAGTTCCTAAAACTAACGTGTCTACCATTCCACCACACCTGCGTAGTGGGGATGCCAGGTCTTGAAGCTGGATACCATCTAATGATGATACACGAGTCTTAATCGTGCGCGTTTACCACTTTTCGCCACATCCCCAAGTAAATTAAAGTTATCTTACACATAAACCTTCTTAAACTGAACACCTAAGAGATTTAAGGAATTTAATTCCACCTTTGATACCTGACCGTGTTCAGTACAGAAAGGTATACTCCTTCTACCTCAGATAACTTTAATATAGTGTACCCTACCAGACTTGTTCTAAAGTAACCTTCCCGTTGAATATTTCTACACCATTAATGAGATACTCAACCTCTCTTCCAATATCCTGCTTATTAGGGGAGGCAATTATTACCCCACCAATCTTACCAGGACTGGAATATATCCTAGTGCATACGAAAATTACACCTCTATCAAGGGGTTTTGCAATTAGTAATGACCCCTCTTCACAACGAGGAGCTATTCCAGGAATATGCTGTATATTGGAGTTAGGCTTCATTAGTGACAAATTTCATCAAAATGCTTCTCCTCTGTATCCTTCAGAGTTGCAATTCGAACAAGTTCATCCTTGATAGTATCCATATCTCTGTAAGCCTGTTTAAGAGTCTTATTCAGAGCTGCAGAAATACGATTGTAGAGCTTCTGGGTAGCCTTCGATTCAGCAATCATCTTACCTTTACTAAGGTCGAATTTATCCTCAGAAGCACACCGTGCGATACCTCGGATGGCACCTACATTGAGGTTAAGCCCAAAGACTTTAACATGAGCAGTCATAATACAGACTACCACTTTTCCACTCTGGTGGAACTTCGTCTTTTGATAAATTTTCATATATGAATTATTAAATAGTACTACCTTTAAATCTATGCTTATGTTTAATATCACCGGTACATTTGATATAAATCTCATGGTCATGGAATATGAGAAATTGGTAGAAGCTACACCTCTTACAGTCCTCATACCCAATTCTCGCTCTCCTAAGCCTTGGTGGAGCGTCCCGGTAATACCGTCCATAAGGGCATTTTTGCCGGGGATAATTCTCTCTAAATATCCTCATGTGTACACTTTATATACTCAAGTTCTATCTCCCTATCATCAAGTGTACGAATTACGCGTACTGAACCTGCATTCCACGAGCACTTCTTACATTTATCCTCACCAATTATTATTGGTACTGTTATGTAGGAATACCTCTTAAGTAATCCATGAGGGCAAGTATCATTAGTATCAGATAGGAAGTAGAATGGGAATAATACATTTCTATATAATCTCATTGGAGTTATCTTTATAGGAACATTTCACATATAAATACTTATCATTACTAATAATTCCATTGAAGTGTTTACAGTGCCTGCACCTCCATCCTCCAATAGCAGCAGGGAATCTAGAGTTATCTGGTGTTAGCTCTCCTTGATAATGAAGATGATGACAAAAGTTATGGCACATTAGTTTACTTATCATTCTGGCTTTTAGAATCCTCATCTATGAGAACACTTTAAGTACACGAAGGCTGATTCATGTTGTGGTATATTACTCTCAGTGAATAGCTCATCCAGTACAAAACCCTTGTGAGTACCACATATATGTATCATTCCTTCATAGAAAGGACAGCTTTTACATGTAAAAGACCCCATGAGTATACATGTTCTATGAGGACAAACAGTTTTGAGGCAGTAATTCTTAAGTTCAACTTTATAAATTCTCATATACTAATCTGTTGGGTGATTACATCTCATATACCACCATAAGTTCTCACTATCTCTTGGGTACCTTGGTGTTCTATTAGCTCCTATTACACTAACATCAAATAACATTAGAGGTTTTCCATCTCCATACTCACCTGTAACTGTACCATCTCTTCTTATACTCCCTCTAAAGTATTCACACTTAATACACTCCTTGTCACCTATCATAATACCATTACGAAAGGGGCAGGGTTCTGACCTCCTATAGTTAGTGGTGATGCACTTAAGGATTCTCATATATTATGTAATTTATTGATTACTCTCTCCATAGTAGGCATTACACTTTACATAGTAAGTTGCTTGTGAGAGTGGTAATTGAGGGTCATTTACTATTATTTTATCAAAGCAAGGACATTTGTGACAACTATATGTTCCCACCATTATAGGCATTCCATCCTTCTCCCTACCTTTAGGACAGGGAGTTTTAGATTTACTACTCCCTTGTATTTCTATCTTGATGATTCTCATAACTACATTTTACATAAAATGAACGATGACTATTGACATCACCATTATAAAACTTACATTCTTTACAAAATGCATCTCCTATAGCAGGGGTGTATCTTGGTATAAATGCAAGTAATGTTTGTACAACTATTTTATAAGGACATTTCACTCTCCATACTGTAGATGGAGTAACAAGTAATAGTTTCATAGTGAGTAAGTTATCTTAAAAGTGATAATTTTGTACCGGGAGTGGGAGTCGAACCCACACGACCATTCTGGTCACAGGATTTTAAGTCCGGCGTGTCTACCATTTCACCATCCCGGCATCTATGTTACTATTCAAGAGTATATCCGCAGATATATTTCTTTGAGAATCCTGAATAATATCTGGGAGTACCATGTTTTTCAAGGTACTTCCAAGCTATTACGGTGAGTTTACTTAATTCATGTATCCATGCTGAATCAAAGATATGGGGAGTTCTCTTGTTAATGAGCCAAGTTTCATCATCATTTACAAGTACACAAGCTTTACTTCCCATCATAATAATTCCATATCCTTCTCCACATACAACTATACATGGAATATCCTTGTGATATCCTATGTTTACTTGAATTGGAGTGTAGGTAGGAATTACATTAAAACCTGCATGGTCGTTGAGATATGATATAGCTCTATTTAAATAGTAGCTATCAAGTTGAATTGTTTTCTTCATAATATCAATTAATTTAGTACTCCCTGCAGGACTCAAACCTGCGACCTACGGATTAGCATCCCACATCATATTACTATGACCACCAATAGGTGTTGTGGGCTGGACTATCTCTTCACCATCTCAGGTGGAGCGCGTATAGTCTCTACGGAGTCTCTTGTGAGTGAGTTCCCTCGGGGTTGTCCTTTGAATTGAATTCAAATAGGATATTCCTCGATATAGCGCTCTTCACTTGCTCTGTTTCTCCATGAAGTTGTATATTTCGGGAAAATTTACCTCTACAAGTTGTAGAACAACAAGTATAATTTCCTCGACCTTTACTTAGATGAGTTTGCCTTTTCTCTCGTGCAAACTCTTTTCCACATTCTGGACATTTTAACATTATCATTTTTCTCCCTTTTTGAGCATGTAATCTTGCATGTTCTACAGCTGTCATCAGCTGTAGGTTTTCAATGATATTATGTTTCTTGTCTCCATCAATATGATGTACAACTTCGTTATTATCAAGAATTCGACCAAGGTGATTTTCCATAATTATTCTATGTAAAAGAACATATCCATGTTTATTAGCACATGGATGTTCTGGTACTATAGCATAAATGTAATCACCTTTACTCACAAGTTTCCTGATATTCCAAAGCAAGGCTCCTTGATTTTTAATACTATTCTGCATGAAGTCCGTTGCTCTATTCAGCTGAGCTAAGGGAGCATAGGTGAGCTATTAACTCACCATAAGACTATTTCTTTGCCTCTTCCTGAGCACGGAAGTACTCTCCCATTTCTGTAATAGCTATATACTCATAGGTATCAAGGTCATTTTTGAACCTCTTCATGTCAGTACTACCCTCAATATCAAGGATAGTATACACTTTACCTACAGTAGTATACTCATTGAATGGCTGAATGCAAATATACTTGCACTTAGTCATTAAGTCTTCTTGGGAAGCGAGTACGAACATAATATCACGATGCAAGCTGTTATCAGCAGCCTTACACTTTGATGTTACACCCCAGTCGCAATTACCACAAGTAGTGCCATCTTTCAGGAGGAAGACACACTCTCTGCCATTACCACGGCAGTTACCTTCGCATGGCACTACTTTTAAAGGTGCCCCAAAGAAATCGAATATTTCATCAAGTTTTCGTTCCATACTTAAATTTAAATAAAGGGGGAGCCGAAGCCCCCCCCCTCGTTGAAAGGAAGTGTTATTTATACAATTGCAGGATAACTTGTTAGGAGTATCCTATAGCTGTATCAACTACTCACTATCTCAACTCTTTGAAAGAACTTAAAGTAGGAGTTTAAGTCCACCAGGAGAGTTTCACCGTGACAAGTAAGAACCTGGTTGAAGGATTACGCTATTCAAGCGATGAGGGTTCCCTAACATGAAGCCTCATTAGACGTGGGAAGCTGCACATTCAAATGCAGTCCGTCTTACTAACTCTTACAGGGAGAAAAATGTTTAAAAACTCTCTGTAGTAGTAAGCCATTCTATCTCAAACACTCATTAAACTACTTCCCACTATATCTTATATAATCTTCAATGCTTTAAGCACGTTCCAAAGATTATTTACTGCATCATAAGGAGAATCAAAGGGATGACTCTCAATGAAGTCTCCATAAGATGCATACCACTTCTTATCCTCTGGTATATAGTCAAGAGTAACCCCTACCACATACTCATAATTCTCTGGCTTTGTTATAGAAAATGATTGAGTGGGATTTTCAGGGTCTGCACTCTCATTGATATATAATACAGGGAAAGACTGTAGTAAAGCAGCTAACTGGTCATTCACTTCTTCTGACTTCCAGGTTTAGTGAATGTGCCAGGGGTAATTCGTGCACCTTTCTGGGCCATATAAGTCTCATACTCTTTGATGCGAGCATTCAACTTAGCAATCTTATTCTTGTACTTCATACTACTTAGTTAACCTTGAGTGAATAAGCTCAAGTCTCTCAACCTGAAGCTCATTGAATTCAGTATTACTCTTCATTCGCATATAGAATGCGAGTTCATCGTTGGTGATTAACTGCTGACGAGTAAGCCACGACAGTTCTCTGAAGGTAAACATTCTACCAAGCTTGGACATTACCACATCTTTGGTAAATTTCGTCCCAGCTTTGGTGAATATAGGCTGTAAGAGTTTGGTTGTACTTACTGCCTCATTCTGCTTGTTATCAGTCATTTGTCCATAAATTGTGAAATAATTCTTAATGTAGTTGCGTATAATAACTCAAATACCCATCCTACTACATGCATTAATAGTATGAGTAGGAAGGGTACTAGAATTATGTAAATAAAGGGTATGGGTGACATTTAATTCCATAGGATAGTAAATATCATCCAAAAGAATCCAGTAAGCCACATATAAAGAGTACGTTCCAAGGCAAGATTTGCCTTCTGTCTACGATACTTTTCATAATTGGCTACAGTGGATATGCCAGGCTCATATACATCACGAGGAGCATTGAGCGTCTTCACTATGTTCTCAATGAACATAAGTGATATTACTATTGCTAATAGTAGTATAATCCAGACCATAATTAGTCATTCTCAAGTGTTACAGTTCCAACATAGAGACGAGCATCTTCTTTCCAGAAAGTGTCCTCTATCCCTACGTTCTGATTCCATGTTGTAGGGTTGTTAGCGTGCATAATAACCCCACGAAATTCTGTAGGCCCCAACTCATCATCATCATTGTTTTTAGCTCTGTTTACAACCATAATAACATTACGGTCAACAACAACGAGCTCTCCAATTATGAATGAGGGTCGTGCATTAGTGCTATTTAAAGATGATTTAGCCATATGCTTAATTAGTAATTGTTGTAGTTCCATTGAATAGTTCAAAATTCTCCCTATCCAATTTAGCTACCTTCCCAAGTACACTCTTATCAGAGTGGCTCAAGTAAACCCCCATAAATTGATGAGGTAAACATATTGAGCGGAAGTCTTGTATTACCAGTACTACTATATCTTTGTATACCTTAGATTGTACTAAATTTAATGCACGAAACTTAGTTACAGTAGGCTTATGTGTGAGAGTAATCATTTGATTGTAAGTACTAATTTCTCAGTAAAGAGGCGGAATTCCTTTGAGTCAAGGACAATGTGTGACCCAAGAGGGTAATCACATCCCTTTTCATCTACCCAGAGAACAGTTCCTTGAAAGCTATCTCCCTGTGAAGATGTTGGACGAGTCACTATTGCTACCATGTTTTTATTACACACAAGGTCTCCCCTCATAAATACTTTACGAGTAGGAGCCTTGTATGCAATATGTACCTCAGAACAAGTCATTAGACATGCTGATAGTTGTAGTGAATGATGGTCTTCATGATGATGGGATTACCCCTGAAATCGAGGATAATTTTGCCCTTATCATCACGTTTGTAGATGTGCTGGAAGTGGCTAATCTTCTTGCCCTTACCAATGTTCTTGGAGTGAACTTTGACTCCATTGTTACGACGTGCATAGCGTGCTGCACTTGCTCCTCTTGCCTTCGACATAGTGGTTACTTTTTAAGAGATTTAACGTCAGATTTGTGAGTCTTAGACTCCATGATTTTGAAGAATGCACCATAAGAAATGGTCTTATTGCCCTTCTTGAAAGTGCACATATGGGAGAGTCTGAAGAACCCATCGTTCTTCTTGTCAAGCCCTGATTTCTTGTACAGAACAGGGCGTCCTTTTGCATCGACTTTCATCTTACCATTCTTGTCGTAAGCGATGAGAGTCAGGGTAGAAGTTGCATTGCGAATAACAGTAGTAATCATAATTGAAATCGTAATTAAATGTTAATAAATTTGTAATTATAGATTATAAAAAATCCCTCATGTCTGACTTAAACTACTCAATAGTTACGTATCCGCTAAATAACGCAGGCCTTACTACATTTAAAATGTAATGAAGTTGTACTCTATCTTTCATCATACCAGACTGTACCCTTGAGCTATCAGTTATGTAATAACTTCTACAGTTATTAAGAGATAGATATAGATGAGGGATAAGTTAATGACCTATAATTGTACCATTATGATTACGTATTACTCCACTTTTTCGGTACGACAGAAGTGTAACTGCCGGATGTACACAACCATTCTGATTGAGTACACCTTTTGAATAATATTTCATGTGAAATATGGGTGTTACTTGAGTTATAAATGTGGGCCTTACCAGGCTTGAACTGATGACCTGCTGATTATGAGTCAGCTGCTCTAACCAACTGAGCTAAAGGCCCTAAATAAGACTGTTTGATTAATAGGATGTAGGGCACCTTAATAGGTCTTGGGAGAGACTCGAACTCTCTGTTTCTCTACCTCGTACGATAGAGATTCTTACGAATTTACATGTGTGGATTTACTTGAGTACCACACCAAATCTCAAGACTCTGCATTCCTGCTAAATGATATTAGCAGGCTCCCTAATGCAATCTATCACTCTAAATGACATGCAATTTGTCATTCTACATAGTGATAACTATAGGCTTTTACAGGGATAAATGCTCTATAGATTTGATACTAATTTAAGTGGATTTTAACCCACCGAGGGTGTATATAGCTGCACAAATGATTAGCTATATAGTCCTCCACTCTTGCAGGAGCTCACCTGTTTATGACCTTAATCTGCAACTTAGGGTATTATCAGGTGATAGGTATAGCATTGGAGTATACCTTAGTGCCTGGACATGAACTCAATCACATCCAGGCTGGGTCTGCATTTAATCTAAATTGGGCTAAAGATTAATGCAATTTGCATACAATTTAGGGCGATTATATGCAAAATAAGAGTTAGTGAATATATATTCTTACCACGATAAATACAATTATGCATTTAAAGGGCTCAAATATCGAAGATAATGATTGGGAGGGAAGGTTATACCATATCTATAATTGGTGAGGAATTAGAGGCCTTAAAATGCGATTTAGGGGGTGTTTGTGCATAGTACTCCACTCCCCCATTCTCACATTACCCTCAAAGTAGCCCAAAATAGGCCACAATGGCCGTTGTAATGCACAATATACTCAGAGAATATATAATGCATAAGGCCAAGCTATAATACTTATCCTTTAGCTTCATTCTTCAACAAATTGATTAGACTAACCTACGAATCTCCTCAACGAGAGGAGGAATATCTTCAAATGATGAGAGGATGAAGATTTTAACCTCATCACCTAATTGGAGATAATCTACAGGAATAGAGCCCTTCCCCTTGACTCCAGGCTTTACTACAACTGCAGCCTTAATGTCTTCATTAGAGTCTGCAACTACTACATGGAGTATCCCAGAACCTAAAGGATTAGGATAGTAAGTTCCATTAGTAATACCTGCCTTATAGAGAGCTATTCCCAAAGCATGAATAAGATGATGCTTACATCTACGAAAATTAGAGTGAAATTTAAACGAACTCATAACTTCAATTTAGAGAGTGAATCCTCGCGCGTAATATTATTCCGCGATAATAGTTATAGTCGTGGAATAACTATTATATTAGAACTGTATGCGTACACGCGAGGAGAAGACTATTTATCCTCATTTAGTGAAGATAATTTACTCGTGATTCTAATCAAGTAATGACTGTAATCTAACTTGATTTGAATTACAAATTGTGAAGGATAACATGCGCGATTACCTCCCAATCAAGTTCAGTAATGGTACATGTTATCCTCATTAGCGATGTAGGGAACATCACTGCTCCCTACACCAATATGCCCTAATCCACGTCTTCAGGGCTGCCCTGCTTCAGCTTGGCCGTCATCTCCATGAGCCGAATGGTTTTGTCACCGAGCTGCTCGACATCGTAGTCAACCTTCATGAGGGTCGGATACCCGTCTTCGTTCTCGTACATCGTGACCTGAACCATCAGACCAGGCGAATGCGGAATCTGTTCGAACGGCCAGTGGTTCTTGAACGTGCTGACCGGCTTCTTCGTGTGCCATACGCCCTGCTCGTCCTTGACTGCAAAGGTTGCAAGCCATCGGTTGGGCTGGGTTTCGTATCGAACAGCACCAGGGTTGCCGTTCTCGTCAACATCTACGATTTTACGCAAGCCCTGCGTGATACCCACGAGCTTGGCCGGAAATGTGGTCTGCTTGTTCCGCAGCTCCACATCACCCCAATTGAGTCCACCAATCGAGGGAGTTGCTACCGGTTTAACACCGGTCGTTGTTGCTTCTGCCATAATAATACAGATTTGATTCGATAGCATTGTAGCGCAGCTATCGACGACGCTGAACAGCAGTACCGCCGTTCAAAGCTATGCAAGGGTCGCCCCCGAACGAAGTGAGGGGGGATGACCCACATTCCCGTAGGGGATGGGGGGCATAGGTGGGATATATCACTCTCACCCAA
>ERZ780223.3908-NODE-3908-length-10617-cov-5.326075_pt1 | contig 10617 bp, 7 predicted proteins | sample MGYA00511016_ERZ780223 | MGnify/ENA primary metagenome ERZ780223 (study PRJEB29588, sample SAMEA2159032) | human gut metagenome | biome: human gut; feature: human-associated habitat; material: faeces | place: Denmark | collected 2008/2010 ... | reverse complement strand
CACCCTCACCGGCGAGACGGGCCACTACCTCGTGGCCCACTCCACCCCCGGCACGGAGGAGCGCACTTCCACCCTTTACGACGCCGACGGCAATCCGGTCATGACCTTTCCCTATGCGGTGAACGCCACCCTCTCGGGCGGGCTGCTCATCCTGCGGGACGACGCCGACGTCTGGGCTTTCGAGAGCGGTGCCACCGGCGGCATCCGGGTGTACGACCTCGCCACCGGGGCCGAGCTGCCCGTGCCGGAAACGGCTCTTGACTGTCTCGTGGTGGATGAGGGCGGCCCGCGCCTCATCTTCAACTGCTACGACCTGCCCGAGGGCCTTACTTACGCCTACGACGACCCCGACCAGCCCCTGCATCAATACGTCCTCGTCACCGACCGGGAGGGCAATGTGCTGCTGCGGGAGGACGGCTGCACAGCCCAGAGCCTTGCGTCGTATCGCGGCAGCTTCGCCGACTGGCTGACCTTGAGCTGGTTTCGCGGCGCAGACTGGGGCATCGCCCGGGAAGGGCTTTACAACATCCTCACCGGCCAGCTGCTCACCGGCGAGGACGACAGCTCCGCCTCTGCCTGCGGCGTCGGCATCGCCTGCCTCCAGAGCCGTCAGGACAGCCGCTCCATCCTCTACGACCTGAACAGCGACGAGGCCGTGGAGCTGGGCCGCTTCGACTGGTGCGTGATGGACCATACGCCCGGCTGTGTCACCCTCCTCGGCAGCGATGACCCGGATAACCCCTACACCCTCATCGACCTCGCCAGCGGCGAAAAGACCGCTGTCCAGCGGTGCGACAGGGACTATCACTCCGGCAATGTCGCCGTCCTGACGGCAGACAACGTCCTGAAGGTCTACGACGGCACCACCGGCGCACTCCTGACCGATGTGGAAGTGGCCCCCATTGAAGAGGCTCGTCATGTCAGTGTGACGGCCCTGCCCGACGGCTATGCCCTGCTGCAATACGATGACGAGGACTACAATACCCTCGCCATCCAGACCTACGGCGGCGAAGGGCTGCTCTGGTCGTCTGCTGACGAGACGGAGCAGTACACCTACGTCTCCTACCTCACCAACACCGCCAACGGCCCTCTGCTCACAGCCCACCGGGACAACAGCAACTCGTCGGACCTCTCCGACGTGCTGGACATGGAGGGCAGTGTGCTCCTCCGCCGCCTCGGCAGCTGCTACAGCATCGACGGCCTGCCCGACGACTGCTTTATCGCGCGGCAGGGCTTCGACTACGGCCTGATGGACTCCACCGGCCAGTGGCTCTACCGCGAAAGCATCTTTTCCTCCCCCGATGACGACTTCGGCGGAGGCTATCTGTATTGACAACGGAGGTTTTTGGATATGAAAGAGAAGATTTCCCGCCGCAGCTTCCTGCAGGTGCTGGGCCTCGGCCTCGGGGCGGCAGTGCTCACCGCCTGCACCCCCGGCGCAGCAGACTCCCCCGTCAACTCTCCGGCGGCGTCTGTCCCCGACCCGGACACCACCCCTGAACCTTTCCTGACCGTGGAGGAGTTCCCCCGCCTCGACGGCTCCACGGCCTGCATCCCTCTGATGGCCCAGCTCAAGGCTGACGTCACCGGCATGGACCTGCTCGAAGCCCAGACCGGCATCACCGTCAGCACCACAGCCTATGCGTGGGAGAACTTCGGCCTCTGGTCCCGCAGCGCCAGCGACGACTACGGCGCACAGCTGCTCATCGTCTACGAGGCCCCCGAGTACGTCAAGGAAGAGCTGGCCGAGGCCGACGCAAAGCTGGAGCAGAAAGCCATCGGCCGGGACGCGCTGGTCTTCATCGTCAACGAGTCCAACCCCGTCCAAAGCCTGACCCAGCAGCAGCTGCGGGACATCTATGCGGGCCGCATCACCAACTGGAAGGAGGTCGGCGGTGCAGACGCCCCCATCGTGGCCTTCCAGCGGGGGGTGGACTCGGGCAGTCAGACCCTTTTCAAAAAGCTGCTCATCGACAAGGGCGATGGCCAGTTGATGACCGCCCCCACCGAGCTGGCTCCCGCCGACATGGGCGGGCTGGTGGACCGCATCGCCGAGTACAACAACTCTGCCAACGCCATCGGTTTCTCCGTCTATTACTACATCGACCAGATGTATTCGAAGCCCGGACTCCGCCTGCTGGCCGTGGATGGTGTGACCCCCGGCAATGACACCATCGCCAGCGAGAGCTACCCCCTGTGCAACGAGTTTTATGCGGTCATCCATGGGAATGCCGCCCCCGACAGCCCCCAGCGGAAGGTCTACGACTGGCTGAGCACCGACGAGGGCCGCCGATGCATCGAAACGGCAGGGTATGTGGCCTGCGGCGGAGCAGCTACACCACCAGACACCACAGCGGCGTCGTGATGAGCGACAGCACCGTAGAGAGGGCCGTACACTTGCTGGCGAACGCAGAATCGGCACCGTACTTCTCGGCAAGGATGGCAGTGGTGCCGCCCATCGGCATCCCCGCCAGAACAACAGCGACCCCGGTGGCCAGTTCTCCCACATGGGCTGCGCGGCAGCCTACCAGCACCACCAGCGGCATCAGGAACAATCGGATGACACAGTAAAGGATGGCGTCCCGGTCCAGCAGCGGGTGGAGGTCGCAGCTTCCGATGATGGCCCCGATGAGGAGCATCGACATGGTCATGTTGCAATTGCTGGTGCACTGGAGAGCTTTGCCGAGAAAGGCGGGCAGCTGGCACTGGGTCAGCATGAGGGCCATGCCCACGAACACCGCCAGAATACAGGGGTGAGTCAGGGTCTTGCGGAGGACGGCGCGGTAGCGCGTCCTTCCCCCAGGGCTGGCGGCTGCATCGTCCTGCATGAAGTAGGACACGCCCATCGACCACATCACGATGCGCTGCGGGATGAGGTAAACGGATGTCAGCAGCAGCCCCACTCCGCCGAACAGGCCCTCGGTCAGCGGACTTCCCAGAAAGCCCGCGTTGGAGCAGACCGTGCCGTACTGCATCACAGCCTTCCGCGCGAAGGCGTAGCGGTCATAGCAGACCGCGCAGATCACGCCATAAAACACCTGCAGCACGATGGACAGGACGAGGATGTCCCGCGTGCTGCGGAAGATCTCCGCATTGAACTCGATGCGGAACGACTGGATGGTGTTTGCCGGCAGGATGAGAAAGAGCAGCAGGTCGGTCAGGCATGCGCGGCCCTGCTCGGTGATGATGTGCTTCTTCGTCAGAAAGATGCCAATGGCCAACAGCAGCATCATCTGCGCCTGCAGGCTCAGCATGGTGGAAAATTCGGGCACAGATATTCCCCTCTCGTTTGAACGTCCTCTTTTGATGAATTTTCGATGAATTTATTATACCGGCATGGTGCGGGAAGTGCAAGGCCCACAAGCCCTCCGGCAGCATGATTTTTCCAAATGGTCGGATACCGCCACGCCGCAAAAAGCAAAAGCCCCGCGATATACGCCGCCTTTCGGCGGTATATCGCAGGGCTTTTTTGGAGCTGGTGACAGGAGTTGAACCTGCAACCCACTGATTACAAATCAGTTGCGCTGCCATTGCGCCACACCAGCAAAGCGTACCCTCTCGCATCGCGCAGGGTACTTTAGTAGAATACCAGAAACTTCCCCGGTTGTCAATATCTTCTGCGGCTTCTGCCTCAGAATGCGAAAGCGCCCCGCCGCTCCTGACAGAACGGCGGGACACCTGAGTGGTTTCGTGAGCGTTACTGTGCGGCCATTGCCCGCTGGATGGCGGCGAAGTTCTCGAGGGTCAGGGCCTCAGGGCGGATGCGGGCATCAAAGCCCGCCGCCTCGATGGCGGCGATGACCTTCTCCTTCGGCAGACTGAGACCGCTGGCGATGGCGTTGGCTGCGGTCTTGCGGCGCTGGCCAAAGGCCGCGCGGATGAGGGCGAAATAACCGTCCTCATCCTCCACCTGCACGGCAGGGGCGGAGCGGATGTCCATCCGCACGACGGCGCTGGTGACTTTTGGGGCCGGGTAGAAACTGCCCGGCGCGGCAGTAAACATCAGCTTGGAGGTGGCGTAGTAGCTCACAGCACAGCTGATGGCGCTGGAGGCGCGAGTGCCGGGCGCAGCGGCCAGACGGTCGGCGGCCTCCTTCTGCACCATGACCGTCAGGTTCTGGATGGGCAGGCGGTCGCCCAGCAGCTTCATGACGATGGGGCTGGTGATGTAGTAGGGCAAATTGGCGCAGACGGCCACCGGCATCCCGGGGAACTCCTCCTCAATGAGGGCACGGAGATCCACTTTCAAAACGTCTTGTAATACCAGCTTAAAATTGTCCACTCCGGCCATCGTTTCGGCCAGCAGAGGCGGCAGACGCTCGTCCACCTCGATGGACACCACCTTGGCGGCGCGGCTGGCCAGCTCTTTGGTCAGCACGCCGATGCCGGGGCCGATCTCCAGCACGCCCCAGTTCTTATCGACGCCGCTGGCATCCACGATCTTCGGAGGCAGGCCGGGATTGATGATGAAGTTCTGTCCAAAACCCTTGGAAAGCGCAAAATCGTATTTTTCGCACAGGGTACGGATCACGGAGAGGTCGGTCAGCTCCGGCATAGTGTTTTTTCCTTTCTCTTATATCAAGACGCGCTTTCCACGCTGGAAGCAGCCGCCTCCGAGGAAGCCTCGCCCTCCCCTGCTGCCTCGGAAGAGGCGGCGGCGGAGTCTGCTGCGAGGTCGGCATCGTTCACGCCGCCTACGGTGGTGGTGCCGGTGAGCTGCTGTGCGCAGCTGACGGCACGCTGGATCTGGGGGTCGGTGTCGAGAGTGTAGTCGTAATAGCTTACCTGCTCGTCCGGGGTCAGCGGACGCTCCACGTCCACGGTCAGGCCGGTGCCGTCGAAGCAGGAGCCGTCGCCGCAGATGAGCTTAGCCACCGTGACCACCACAGCACTGCCGTCCGAGAGGCGCTGAGGGCTGCTTTGGATGGTGCCCTTGCCCATGGTGCTGCTGCCCACGAGGCGTGCGCCGCACAGGGAGCGCAGGCTGGACGCAAACAGCTCTGCCGCGCTGGCGGTGTTCTCGTTCACGAGGCAGACGGAGGGCTGGCTGATGACGGTGTCGTCGGTGCTGCTGCCCAGCAGGGTGCGGTTTCCGGTCTTATCCTCGGCATAGGCCAGCACACCTTCCGGCGCGACGAGGTCGATGCAACTGATGGCATCGTCGAGGATGCCGCCGCTGTTGTCGCGCAGGTCGAACACGAAGCTCTGCGCACCGCTGGCGGTCAGGCTGCGCAGGGCAAAGTCCAGCTCACTGGGGGTGGAGTTGTCGAACTGCCAGATCTTGATATAGCCCACATTCTCCTGCGCCATGGCGGAATCGACGCTGTTGGCCGTGAAACCGTAGTGGGTCAGGTCAGCGGCGTGCTGGGCGTTCTCGCTGTCCAGCCAGACCACATTGACGGTGATGCCACTCTCGCCCCGGAGCTTGTTCTGGACGGCCTCTGCGCTGCCCAGACTCTTGACGTCCGTGCCGTCGATGGTGATGATGTAATCGCCCTTTTGCAGGCCGGCCTCCTTTGCGGGGGACTCGTCGTACACCTTGGTGACCTTGGCGTAGCCGGACTGGTCGATGGCCAGCTCCACGCCGATGCCGATCAGCTTGCCGCTCTGGGCATTGAGCAGGTCGGTGTAGGCCGAGGCGGTGTAGTAGCGGGCATACTTGTCGCCGGTGCCCAGCAGATAGCCTGCGGTCAGACGGTCGTACAGCATCGTCTCGTCGATGTCGTAGTAGTCGTTGGCACGCACATAGCGGTCTACTTCGGCCACCTTGTTGTACATGCTCTCCTTTTCCTTCACGCTGGTGACGGTGCGGTCAAACAGCCGCATCGCCAGCAGCATCGTGATGGAAAATGTGACCGTCATTGCCAGAATGACGATGGTCACAGTCATCCCTACGGAAATTTTACGGTTCATTCAGTTTTCCTCCCCGGTTCAGACCAAAAGCATCAGGACGACGCTGCCCAGCACCGACAGCAGGAATACTCCCGCCAGCAGCAGACAGCCCGCCCGAAGGATACGCTTGCGTTTTTGCTCGTTCATTTCGCCTTATGGCCTCCTTTGACCCCTCGACACAGTATTATTTCATAGGAATATAACCACGGGGATTGACTGCATTGGCCTTGGAGCCGCCCTTCCACACCTCAAGGTGGAGATGGTTGCCCGTCGAGTTGCCGGTAGAGCCGACATAGCCGATGAGTTCGCCCTGCTTGACGTACTTGCCCGCCGACGTTGCCACCGAGCGCATATGGCCGTAGAGGGTGGAGTAGGCGTTGCCGTCCGACATTTTGCCGTGGTAGATGATGACGTAGTTGCCGTAGCCGCCGCTGGACCATCCGGCCACCTGTACATAGCCGCTGGCGGCTGCGTAGATGGGGGTGCCGGCGGGGGCAGCGAAGTCGGTGCCCGCGTGGAGCTTGTTGACACCCGAGACAGGGTTCTTGCGCCAGCCGTATTCACTGGAGATGCGGGTATAGCTCTTGAGGGGGCAGATGAAGCCGCTGAAGCTCAGCTGCGGCTTGCTGGCCGCTGCGGCTGCGATGAGCTTCTGGATCTCCTTTTTGACGGCCTCGTAGTTCATCTCATCCGACTCGATGGCCGCCTTGGCATCCTGCTGGGCTTTCTGGGCCTGCTGAGCCTCGGCGGCGCTCAGGCGGGCCTCCTTGACGCTGGAGTTCAGCTCGTTCTGCTTGCTCTGCATCTGCTTGTTCTGGGCACTCAGCTCGGCCTTTTTGTTCTGCAGCTGGGTGCGCTCCGCCACAAGCTGGGTGCGGTCATTCACAAGGCTCTCTCGGGCAGCCTTCATGGTGTCAAGGATCTCAGTATCCTTCACTGAGATGTCCTGCATGACCTCGTTGAAGGTCAGCAGCTCGTACAGGTCGTTCACCGAGCTGAGCATGGCCACGCTGCCGCCGTCCCGCAGCTCCTGCATCGCGGCCATATGGCTCTTGAAGCCTTCCCACTGGTCGGCGATGTCCTGCTCCTTCTGGGCGATCTCGGCCTGCTTGGCGCTGATCTGCTGCTCCTTGACGCCGATGCTGTTCTGCACCTCGGCGATCTGGCCCTGAAGCACGCTGATCTGGCTCTGGATCACCGAGACCTTTTCCTTCAGCTCAGACTCGAGGGCCTTTGCGGCAGCTTCCTTCTTCTTGGCGTTGTTCAGCTCTGTCTTATGCTGCTGGATGGACTGGGAGAGCTTATCCAGCTTATTCTGCAGCGAACTCATGCTGGTGGCCGCGCTGGCCGGATAGACCGTCATGCTCAGCACAAGGCAGGCCGCCGCCACAAAAGCGCAGGCAGCACGCATCATGACCGAGTGGCCGGAGGGCTTTGCATGGCGGGGCGAGTGGCGCAGGACGAAGCCTGCGGAATGCTTATCGTGATACACAGTAGGCCCTCCTTACACATTGAGGTGCTTGCGGATGGAGAACATACTGCCCAGACCGCCCACCAGAGCGCCCGCCACGAGGCTGTAGGTCAGGATGGTGGGCCAGACGTTTTCCAGCGGCACCAGAGCCATGCCCATGAGCATCTGCCACAGACTGCCCAGCGTGGGCGAGATCTCCACGATATAGGCGTAGCCGCCGATGCTGGCCGCCGCTGTGATGATGCCGGAGATGAGGCCCATCACCAGACCCTCGATGACGAAGGGCAGGGTGACGAGGGCGTTGGTGGCACCGACGTACTTCATGATCTCAATTTCGCGGCGGCGGGCAAAGACGCTCAGCCGGATGGTGGTGCCCACCGTGATGATGCTCACGGCCATCAGCACCAGCACGACGATCCGCCCGGCCTTGGTGACGGCCTTCTGGACGTCCACGAAGGTCTTGGTCATCTCGATGGGGGCTGTGACGCTGTAGACGCCCTCAATGGCCTCGAATTTCCTGCTCATGGCCTCCATCTGGCTCAGATCCGACAGGGAGACACGGTAATTTGCTTTAAAGGGGTTGTCGTTCTCGAACTCGTCCAGAAGGTCGGCGTACTCGGACATATAGCCCTTGTACTGGTTCAGGACGTCCTCTTTGGACATATACTGCACCCGGCTCACCCCTGCGGTGCTGCCGATGGCCGCGCCGACCGACTCGATGAGGGTGTTGTCGGCCTCGGGGTCCACATAGACCACCATCTCGTTCTGGGTGCCCAGATAGTTGACCATGCTGTCCACGTTCACCTCAACGAGGCTGGCGAAGGTGTTCAGGGTCATGCAGACGCTGAGTGAGGCGATGCAGGCAATAGTCATGGCCCAGTGCTTGCCGAGGTTGCGCACGCCGCGCCGGGTCAGGAAACCAAACGTCGAGATCTTCATGCGTGCACCTCCTCGCCGAAGCTGGCCGGGACGTCGGAGATGATGCGGCCGTTCTTCAGGGTGACGGTGCGGCGGTTAAAGCGGCGCACCAGCTCATGCTCGTGGGTGACGACCAGCACTGTGATGCCCATCTCGCTCACCCGCTCCAGCAGCTCCATCATCTCAAGGCTCATCTCGGGGTCGATGTTGCCGGTAGGCTCGTCCGCGATGACCAGACGAGGGCTGTGGGCCAGAGCGCGGGCCACGGCCACCCGCTGCTGCTCGCCGCCGGAGAGGAACTCGGGGTAGACCTTTGCCTTATCCTCCAGATGCACCAGCTCCAGCATATAGTTGACCCGTTCCTTGATGTCCTTCTTGCCGATGTTGGTGACGTGCATCGCAAAGGCGATGTTCTCGTAGACCGTCATGGTCGGGATGAGGCGGAAGTCCTGAAAGATGATGCCCATCTGGCGGCGGAGATAGGGCACTTTGCCCCGGCGCAGCCGGGCGACATCCTTGCCGTCCACGAGCACGCGGCCCTCTGTGGGCAGCTCCTCCCGGAGGATGAGCTTGAGCAGGGTGGACTTGCCTGCACCGGAGTGTCCCACCAGAAAGACGAACTCGCCGTCTGCCACATGGAAGTCGATGTCCTCCAGCGCGGGCTTGTCGCTCCTCTTGTATATCTTGGTGACATGTTCAAAATCTATCATGAGTATCTTGCTCCTGAAAAGTTATTTGGTGCAGAAGTTCCAAGCTTAAACCTCTCAGTCTCGCTTCGCTCGACAAGGCCAGGTTGCGGCACGGCGTCAGCCGTGACGGAGAGGTTGTCCATACAGGCTATAACAAAAGAAACCGGCCAGCATCGGGGTCGAGCGGCCGGTTTCGGCGTCCGCAGCCGGGGCGGCTGAGACGAAATATCAATATTTGGCCGGATTGTTGGACAGGTACTTCTTGACCATGAGCGCTACCTTGAACACGATAGCGTCGTCGAACTCACGCAGATCCAGACCGGTCAGCTTTTTGATCTTTTCCAGACGGTACACCAGCGTATTGCGGTGGACGAACAGGCCGCGGCTGGTCTCGGAGACGTTCAGGTTGTTCTCGAAGAAGCGCTGGATGGTGAAGAGGGTCTCCTGATCCAGACTCTCGATGCTGCCCTGCTTGAACACTTCGCGCAGGAACATCTCGCAGACCGTGGTGGGCAGCTGATAAATGAGGCGTGCAATGCCCAGATTGTCGTAGCGGATGATCTGCTTCTCGGTATCGAACACCTTGCTGACCTCCATGGCGATCTGCGCTTCCTTAAAGGAAGTAGCCAGATCCTTCACGTTGGCGATGGGGGTGCCGATGCCCACGACAGCCTTGATGTAATGCTCTCCGGACAGGGTATCCACGATGCTGGCCGCCAGCTTTTCCATATCGGAGCGGTCGATGCCCTTGCGGATCTCCTTGACCAGAACAGTGTCCGTCTCGCTGATGTTGAAGACGAAATCCTTCTGCTTATCGGGGAACAGGCTGCTCACCACGTCGTAAGCGGAGATGTCGCCGCCGCTGGTGACGCGGACGATGAACACCACCCGGGAGACATCGGTGGCAAAGTGCAGCTCACGGGCCTTGGCGTAGATGTCGCCGGGCAGGATATTGTCCAGCACCACATTCTTGATAAAGTTGGACTTGTCGAACTTCTCGTCGTGATACTGCTTGATGCTCTGGAGGCTGATGGACAGCAGCGCGGCGAACTGGCCCGCAGTCTCGTCAGCGCCTTCCACGAAGACGGCATAATCGTTATGCTTTGCGCTGGAGAACTGCTGATAGGTGTAGCCATCCCGCACGAAGCGGTCTCCGGCCGTCAGACGCTCTGCCATAAAGCCCTCGCGCACCTCGCCGATCAGATTCAGCTCCGAGCAGGAGATGACAGCGCCGGTCTCATCCACCACGCCGACCACACGGTCGATCGCGTCCTTCATCTGGTAGATCACGCTCTGAAATACTCTATTGGCCATAAATGGATACCCCTTTTCCTCTCTTGTGCAAACCGCAGGTGGGCGGGATTGTGATTTTCAACAATTTCGCCGCATTACATTTTATATTTTACACAAAAGAATTTACTTTTGCAACATATTTCACCAAAAAAAATTCTTCTTTCTTGTTGAAATTATCTTTCGGGGCATTTTCAGGGCCAAAAAAGGCCTTTCTGCGTGGTTCTGAGAGCTATTTTACCGGCAAATTGTGATACTTTTTTGAAGAAGGGGTGAAAAGCGCCGCCTCACCCCGTGGTAATTTTCGCCACTTCGTCGGCGGTCAGCTCCCTCCACTGGCCCGGCGCAAGGCTCTCG
>ERZ780223.3902-NODE-3902-length-10623-cov-12.025360_pt1 | contig 10623 bp, 8 predicted proteins | sample MGYA00511016_ERZ780223 | MGnify/ENA primary metagenome ERZ780223 (study PRJEB29588, sample SAMEA2159032) | human gut metagenome | biome: human gut; feature: human-associated habitat; material: faeces | place: Denmark | collected 2008/2010 ... | reverse complement strand
CTGGCGCACCCCTTTTGAGGTCTTTTTCGGTGTTGCACTTGCTTGACAATCTACCGTTGCCCCTTGACCCTTTCGCGCGATTGAGTTGAGCTTTCTTCCATAATATATGCGCGTGTTGCGCGGGGATTTCGCGCCTGCGGGCGCAGCCCCCTGCAGCAACCAAAATCCATCCGCAAAGAAACGAAAAACCCCCGCGGCACACACCGCAGGGGGACACATTTCACTTGCTGGAAGCTGCCGCCTTCTCTGGATACAACCGCTTCTGCAGCTTGCGGATGCAGGTAAAATAGCACGGGATCAGGAACAAATCCGCCAGTATCCACGCAACAGGGTTCGCAAAGCACGCGGCATCGTACCCCAGCGACGGGACAAGCAGCATCGCCACCACCGCGCGGCCGACAAGCTCCATCAGGCCTGCAATCATTGCAATCATGGTGTAGCCCAAGCCTTGAATGGAGAAGCGCACAATGTTCACAAACAAAAGCGGAATATACAGCACACTGTTGATAATCAGGAACTGCTGCGCCATGTCGATGACCAGCTGGCGGTCGGCGCTGTCCTGACTGATGAACAGACCCACCAGCGGCTTGCCGAAGAAGTAAATCACCACAAACGCGAGGACGCAGTAGACACAGCCGATGATGGAGGATGCTTTCAAGCCCTGATTGATGCGGTCGAGTTTCTTCGCGCCGACGTTCTGCCCGGCGAAAGTCGCCATCGTCGCGGCGAGCGCATCAAACACGCAGCAGAAGAACATGCTCAGCTTGCCGCCCGCCGTCACCGCCGCGACCGCAATTGTGCCGATGCCATTAACGGCATATGTCACCGTCAGAGAGCCAATCGCCGTGATGGAATACTGCAGGCCAAACGGGATGCCCATTGCCAGCAGGCGACGGACAAACGGCGCACGGATGCGCTTATCCTCCGGCTGCATTTTGAGGATGGTGAATCGCTTGCGGATGACCAGCAGACACCAGAGGCCGCTGATGAGCTGGCTGATGACGGTCGCCCATGCCGAACCTCCACGCCCATGTGGAACGCAAGGATGAACGTGTAGTCCAGCACGATGTTGAGCAGCGCGGCAATCGTGATGGCGATAACAGGCGTTTTGCTGTCGCCCAATGAGCGCATCACGCCGCCGCACATGTTGTACAGCACCGTAACCGGAATCGCGAAGAAAACCGGCTGGATATAGGCGACCGACAACGGCAGAATATCCTCCGGCGTGTTCAGCATCCGCAGGAGCTGCGGCGCGAAGAAGCCGGTCAGCAGCCCCATCAGCACAGAAATCACCGCGCACAGGTACACGGAGTGCATCACATAGCGGCGCATTTCCGTCTCGTCCTTCGCGCCGAACGCCTGCGCAATCGGAATCGCGAAGCCGGAGCAGATGCCCATGCAGAAGCCGTTGATGAGGAAGTTCAGCGATCCGGTATCGCCCACCGCTGCCAGCGCTTCCGTGCCCAGCACGCCGCCGACGACCATGGTATCCATGAAGCTGTACAGCTGCTGGAACAGGAAGCCGCCCAGCAGCGGCAGGGAGAATGTCAGAATCAGTTTCAGAGGCGAGCCCTGCGTCATGTCACGGGTCACGTTTTTCTGCGCCATGTGGATGTCCTTTCGTTGATGCAGGATGGGGGGAAAATCACGTTTCATTGTCTCCTATGGGGAACGCCTATTTATAGCACGTTTTTCGTCGGTTTTCAAGGGGTTTTGACAGGAATTTTTACGTCTTTTTTCCCCGTGTTTTTCGGACGAAAAGACGCCATTTTTCACGGCTGAAAGCGGTCGTGTAACCGCTATGGTGTAACCTATGTGACGGAATCTGAAAAATCAATCGTATGCTATTGACATCATGCGATTGATTTGCTATAATCACCCCTGCTTCCGATAAAAACATCAGCAAGGAGGTGTCCTATGGACAAGGAATTGGCAGGATTCGGCTGGTACATCAAGCGCATTGACAACGCCCTCGCCCGCGAAGCCTGTCGGAATGTCCAATCCCACAACCTGACGATGCAGCAAAGTCATCTGCTTTTCGTGCTGTCCGACGCGGAAAATCACACACGGACGCTCAAGGAGTTAGAGAGCATTTTCGGCTGCGCGCAGTCCACGCTGGCGGGGCTGGTGACGCGGCTGGAGAAGAAAGGGCTGGTGGAAGGCTTCACCGACCCGCGCGACCGGCGCATCAAGCATGTTCGCCTGACAGAAAGCGGCGCGGAAATGCGGCAGACGTGCCACAAGGACATTCTGCAATCCGAAAAGCGAATGTCCGCCGGGATGACAGAGGAAGAAAAGCAGCTGTTCCTGCAATGTCTGCAAAAGGTCTATGAAAATCTGAAGGACGACATGGACGAAACAGAGCATTGCCACAACAATTACCATAATAATGAAGGAAAGGAATGATTTCATGCTGAAAACACTGGCTGCGCAAATTAAGCAGTACAAGAAATCAACGATTCTCACGCCGATTTTTGCCGCGCTGGAAGTCGTCATGGAAGTGCTGATTCCCATGGCGATGGCGCGCTTGGTGAAGTATGGCATTGAGGGCGGCGACACCGGCGCGATTTACCGCTATGGCTTCCTGATGATGGCGATGGCCATGCTGTCGCTGGTTTTCGGCTCCGTCTGCGCACACACAGCGTCCCACGCCTCCACCGGCTTTGCCGCGAACCTGCGCGATGGCATGTACCGCAACATCCAGCGCTTCTCGTTCGCCAACATCGACAAATACTCCACCGCCGGTCTGGTCACGCGCATGACCACCGACGTGACCAACGTTCAAAATGCCTTCCAGATGATTACGCGCATTGCGGTTCGTTCGCCGCTGACGCTGATTTTCTCGATGATCGTGGCATTCGTCATCAACCCGGAGCTGGCGGGCGTGTTCCTGATTCCGCTGGTGCTGCTGGGCGTTGTGCTGGGGCTGATTATCAAGCGCGCGACGCACCTGTTCGATCAGGTGTTCAAGAAGTACGACGACCTGAACGCCTCCGTGCAGGAGAACGTCTCCGGCATCCGCGTCGTCAAAGCGTTTGTGCGCGAGGACTTCGAGGACAAGAAGTTCGGCAAAGCGGCGACGAACGTCTACAACCTGTTCGTCAAGGCGGAACGCATCATCGCTTTCAACAGCCCCGTCATGATGCTGACCATCTACGGCTCGGTGATGGCGCTGAGCTGGCTGGGCGCGTCGCTGGTCACGGGCGGTTCGCTTGATGTGGGCGACCTGACCGCCATGTTCACCTACGTCATGAATATGCTGATGAACCTGATGATGCTGTCGATGATTTTCGTCATGCTGACCATGTCCGCAGCGTCTGCCCGGCGTATCGTGGAAGTGCTGAACGAGGAGCCGTCGCTGTCGAACCCCGAACAGCCGCTGGAAACGGTCAAGGACGGTTCTATCGACTTCAACCACGTCATGTTCAAGTACCATGCTGACGGCAATGGCGACCCCATCCTGAACGATATTGATTTGCACATCAAGTCTGGCGAGACGGTGGGGATCATCGGCGGCACGGGCTGCGGCAAATCGACGCTCGTCAGCCTGATTTCCCGCCTATACGACGCAACCGAAGGCTCGGTGGAAGTCGGCGGCGTGGACGTGCGCAAGTACGACATGGAAGCCCTGCGCAATCAGGTTGCTGTGGTGCTGCAGAAGAACGTGCTGTTCTCCGGCTCGATTCTGGAAAACCTGCGCTGGGGCAATGAAAACGCCACGCTGGAGGAATGCAAAGAGGTCTGCGCACAGGCTTGCGCGGACGAGTTCATCGACCGGATGCCTGATGGGTACGACACGCACATCGAGCAGGGCGGCACGAACGTCTCCGGCGGACAGAAGCAGCGCCTTTGCATCGCCCGCGCATTGCTCAAAAAGCCGCGTGTGCTGATTCTGGACGACTCCACCTCCGCCGTTGACACCGCGACGGACGCGAAAATCCGCCGCGCGTTTGCCCAGCGCATCCCCGGCACGACGAAAATCATCATTGCGCAGCGCATTTCCTCCGTGCAGGACGCTGACCGCATTATCGTGATGGACAACGGCCGCGTGGAAGCGTTCGACACGCATGAAAACCTGCTGAAGAAGTCCGACCTGTACCGCGAGATTTATGAGACGCAGACGTCCGGCGGCGGCGACTTCGACAGCCCCGATCAGATGAAGGGTGGTGACGCGCAATGATGGGAGGTCCTCGCCGCAGAGGCGCTCCGATGCCCCGCATGTCCATCAAGGGGCAGGGACACATCCTCAAGCGCCTGATGAAAATCGTTTTTGAAAACTATCTGTGGCAGTTCATTGCCGTCATCGTCTGCATCGTGGTGACGGCGTATGCCACCATTCAGTCCAGCACGTTCACGCGGGATCTGGTGGACGTGTACATCGTCGGGATTCAAAAAGGCACCAAGACGATGGGCGATTTGGCGAATGCCATGATTCCGCTGGGCTGCGTCCTCGCACTGGGCGTTGCCGCCAGTTACATCCGCCAGCGCCTGATGGTCAGCGTCGGGCAGGGCACGATGCTCAAAATCCGCACGGACTTGTTCACGCACATGGAGTCCCTGCCGATCCGCTACTTCGACACGCATTCGCACGGCGACATCATGTCCATCTACACCAACGACGTGGACACCCTGCGCCAGCTCATCAGCCAGAGCATCCCGGAGGTCATCAACAGCGCGATTTCCGTCGTCATGGTGTTCTTCGCCATGCTGAACAATTCGTGGATTATGACGATTCTCTCGCTCATCCTGCTGACGTTCCAGATGCTGGCGTCCGCCAAACTCGCGAAACTGTCCGGCAAGCACTTTGTCGCGCAGCAGGCGAATTTGGGCCGCGTCAACGGCTTCATTGAGGAAATGATGACCGGGCAGAAAGTCGTCAAGGTGTTCTGCCACGAGGAAAAGGCGATTGAGCAGTTTGGCGACCTGAACGAGCAGCTGCGCACATCAGCCCACGAAGCGAACCGCTGGGCGAACACCCTTGGCCCTATCAACAACAACTTGGGACACATCTCCTACGTTATCTGCGCGATGGTGGGTTCGGCGCTGTCCATCGCAACGGGCGGCACGCTGATGTCCACGGGACGTCTGGTGGCGTTTCTGACGCTGAACCGCAACTTCTCCCAGCCGATTTCGCAGATTACCCAGCAGCTCAACTCCATCATCATGGCGCTGGCGGGCGCTGAGCGCGTGTTCAACCTGCTGGATGAAGCGCCGGAAGCCGACAATGGCTATGTGGAGCTGGTGAACGCGAAGGAAGCGCCCGACGGCACGATTACCGAGACGACCGAGCGCACCGGGCTGTGGGCATGGAAGCATCCGCACACGGCGGACGGCAGCGTCAGCTATCGCAAGCTGTCCGGCGGCGTGACGTTTGACCACGTTGATTTCGGCTACACGCCCGAAAAGGCGGTGCTGCACGACATCACCATGTACGCCATGCCGGGACAGAAGATTGCTTTCGTCGGCGGTACGGGGGCAGGCAAAACCACCATCACGAACCTGATTAACCGCTTCTACGACATTCAGGACGGCAAAATCCGCTACGACGACATCAACATCAACAAGATTCGCAAGGCGGATTTGCGCCGCAGTCTCGGCATGGTGCTGCAGGACACGCACCTGTTCACCGGCACGGTGCTGGACAACATCCGCTACGGCCGCTTGGACGCGACGGACGCGGCGTGCATGGAAGCCGCGAAGCTCGCCAATGCGGACGAGTTCATCCGCAAGCTGCCCGACGGCTACAATACGATGCTGACGGGCGACGGCGCAAACCTCTCGCAGGGGCAGCGGCAATTGCTGTCCATCGCCCGCGCCGCGGTTGCCGACCCGCCCGCGCTGATTCTGGACGAGGCGACCTCCTCCATCGACACGCGCACCGAAACGCTGGTGCAGCGCGGCATGGACGCCCTGATGAAGGGGCGCACGACGTTCGTCATCGCGCACCGCCTGTCCACGGTCAAGAACAGCGACTGCATCATGGTCCTGGAGCAGGGCCGCATCATCGAGCGCGGCACGCATGACCAGCTGATTGCGCAGAAGGGCCGGTACTACACGCTGTACACCGGGAACGCGATTGGGGAATGATTGAGGATATAGAAAGCGCGCCTGCTTCCGAATGAAAGGGAGCAGGCGCGTAATTTATAGAGGAATGTTATTCAACCTCGCCATAGAGGTAGGCTCTTGCCGTTTCGTCGCCCGTGTGGCAGAGGTACAGCCCGTCGTGCGTCTGGATGAGGTAGAAGCCGCGCCAGTAGAAGCCGCACATGGTGTCCTCGGCGAAGAAAGGCAGCTTGTCAATGCCGCGCGGTTCGCTGAACTGGCTGTTTTCCTCGTCGTACTCCATGACCCACACCGTATTGTCATGCACGAAGTACATCGCCGTGTTGTCCTTGTTGGGGGCATAGGCATAGTAGGCATCGTGCGTCACATAATCGCCCAGCGTGACGTCATAATCCTGAATCGGCTGAAGGGTCAGCGTGTTGACCAAGTTATGCACAACGCTCGTCGCTTCGCCGTTTGGCAGGTTCACCATCGTCAGCACCTTGCCGTCGTACAGCGTGCGCTCATACTTCGAGCTTTCAGCGCTCCATCGGAAGAAGCCAGGCATATCAGGCATGAGGTGGCTGTCTTCTTCGTCCTCCAGCGCAAATTCCATCATTTCGCCCTTGCCCGTATCCAAATCAAACCAGACAATCTGGTATTCGTCCGTCTTGTCCTTCGCGATGACGTACAGCCCGTTTTCCGCGTCGTACACTGCCTGTTCGACCGTCACGTCGTACAAGTCCTTTGCAATCGGAAACTTCTTCCACCCCATTTGCGGCACGGTGCTGTAATCGAGTTCCGCGACCATCTGCATCCGCACCATCGTGTCATCCGTCGGGGGAACAAAACTGTACAGCCGCCCTTCATTCGCGCTGAACAGCACCAGCTCCGCGCCGCCGTTCAGAAGCATCACCTGCCCGTAATAGCCGCTCTGTTTCAGCGCTTCCGACCAGATGATGTCTTCCAGATTGCAGACGACTTCCGGCTCATATTCGGGGTCATCGACGCGCAGCAGCTGACTGCCGCTGATGAAGAAGAGTTCGTCTTCAAACGGCAGCGCGCTGGTCACGTCCGTGCGGTAGCGGCTGGCGATGCCGTGCGTCCAGTCCATGGCATGGTCGGCAGATTCGGCGAACACGGGCATCACGCCCAGCGTCAGCACCAGCAGGAGGGACAGGAATGCCATTCGGAGGTTGTGCTTCATGGGGAGGCTCCTTTCGTGGGGCGATTATTAGTCAAAATAGTAGTACTGTTCGGGGTGTTCAAAGATTGACATGTCGCAGACGAACGCGCCATCATCGTATGTCTTGAAGTAGTATGCGCCCTTCCAGAAGAAACCGTATTCCGCATAGGTTGCTTCCATCGGAATGCGGTCAAATCCGCGTGCTGTCGTTGTGCCATCCGTAAACCACGCAATGTCATCATGAAGGAAGAAGAAGCGGCGGTTTTCAGCATCCCATGCAAAAGCTGTGCATCTGGAATTGTAAGTATAAAATCCCCACTTCAAATCATATCTAAGCTGGTTTTCCAGTCCCAAATCCTTAATTTCCAAAAGTGTTTCTTCTGCTTTGCGCTGTTCAAGATTATATGATGCCAACTTTCGCTTATCAGCCACATAGCTGCGACCTTCATCATCTTCGTCCCATTCTTCATAGTTATAGTAAACCAGCAGCGTCGAAGCCCATTCCGGATTTTGCTGCCATGAAACAACTTCCCAAATATCAGCGTCGTTATACGCTAAGATTTCACCACGTCCTGTTTCTAATGAGAAGCAAATAAGGCTGTTAATCAATTCATCTTTTCTATTTGTCCAGTCCGAACCCCTCATGTAAATATTATCGCCGATTTTTACGATTTTCCCGTCGATATTGCTTTTATAGAATGTGCAGCAGTCATCTTCCAGCAGAACCCATCCCAATTCCGGCAAGCTGGAATAATCCAGCGTAGCATACAGCATCGGTTTTGTTTCGCCATCTTCAAAATCCAGCCGATAAATCCGCTGCATAAACGTCACAAAGATATACAGCGAATCCCCATCTGTAAAGAGCCGATAGTCATCATAAGAAGCATACAGCATATCTTCTTTTACGTTTTCCGGAAGCAAGTTTTTCAATTCATAGACTGTTTCCGGCGTGTCGTCCGGCTCGTGGCACTTCAAAAGCAAGTCGCCATAAATGAAATACAGCTCATCTTGGAAAACTTGCAGGTCAGTCACTTCTGTCGGCAATCCCAGTATCAGCTTCTCTTCGTACACATCCCCCCACTTCCAAAACTCCTCCGCCGCGAGCGCGCTTCCGGCGTTCAGCAGCGTCAGCAGAATCAGCATCAGGGCGGTCAGCCGTTTCCATCGGTTCGTCATCGTGTTTCGCTCCTTCCGTGTCTCGTCGGGCGCGTCCGAACCATCTTTCGGGCGCTTTCACCTATTAAGACGCTGCAAAGGGGCAAAACGGGACATCATTCCGCAAAAATTTTTTTCACGCTCTGCGCCACCAGCACCGCTTCGTCCGCCGGCAGCCTGATGCTCGTCACGCGCAGCATCCGCCGTCCCTCCGACCAGATGATGCTCACCTCGTGCGTGTCCTCGGTCTGGCGGTCAATCAGGTAGCCCGGCACGCTGTGCAGATAAATCGTCAGCACCCGCGCATCCGCCGCGCGGACGTTCCAGCCGTCGAGGTTGTCCTGCTCCTCAAAGCGCAGGGAGCGCGTCTCGTCGGCATAATAGGCTTCGCTGTGCACCTGGTCGCCGCGTGTCGTTTCGCAGCGCACCAGCGGCAGGCTGTCCGGCAGGAACGTCGGGAAGAACAGCCCCTCCCAGCCGTCCGGCACGTCTATGCGCGGCACGTTCGCGGTCTGCTCCTCCTTCGCGGGTTCCATGCCGACGTGCGCCATGCCCGTTTCGGGATTGATGGACAGCACCAATTGGAGGATTTGCTCGCGGAACGCCTCAGAATTCGCCAGCGCAATCGGGAACGCAATCCCGACCGCCACAATCAGGCACGCCGCGACGCGCACCACGCGGTCAAGCATATGCAGGACAGTCCGGCGCTTCTGTCGCTTCGCCTTGCGGTCGATTTTCGCCATTGCCCGCGCAAACGCCGCGTCCGCCAGCTTCTCTTCGTCCGCCGTCAGCGGCTGTTCATCCTGCCAAAGTCCACTGCGGATGAGGGCGTCAATCTGCTCATCCGACACCTGCTGATTCTTTTCGTTCATGCTGCTTCCTCCTCTCAAAACAGTTTCTCGCGCAGTCTGCCCCGCGCGCGGTGGAGATACTGCCGGATGCTGCCCGGCGACAAGCCCGTTTCGGCGGCGATTTCCGCGTCCGTGCGGTTTTCCAGCACTTTCAGGCGCAGCACCTGCTGCTCCTTCTCCGGCAATTCCGCGATTGCCCTGCGTACCGCCGCCATCGTCTCCCGCATCAGCACCTTCTCTTCCAGCGCCGTCGGGTCGGGATAAAGCGCGAGCGCCTCGTCCCCGTCGCGCAGGAACCGCCCGCGCTGCCGCTGCTTGCGCCGCAGTTCGTCCATCGCGGTGTTTCGCACAACTGCCAGCACATACGCGCGTTCCTGCTCTTCCGTCAGCGTGCGCAGCAGGTCGATTTTCTCCATCAGCGCCACGAGGCTGTCCGACACAATGTCCTCCACCGCCGCGCTGTCAGCGGCATAGCACTTCGCCAAGCGAATCATGCTGATGCGGTGGCGCTGATAGCACGCCGCGAGGAACTGCCGTTCGTCATCCGCCTGAGCCACCCGCATCCCGCCTTTCGGATATTGTTTCTCTTGCATCTGCTTCCAGTATAGCATACGCATATCGGATTCCGCAAGATTCAGGCAAATTTTTTCCGAAAAAAAGGCAAATTTGTGCTTGACGAAACCTATAGGAATAGCGTATAATGCCGTCATTCTTCCTCCTGACTTTATCGGGAGGAAAGACACGAAAAGGAGGCGCTGGTTATGCGCATTGCCAAGTCCGTCGCTGAACTGATCGGCCGCACGCCGATGCTTGAACTCACTCACTTTGAGCAGACGCACTGTCTGAACGCGCATCTGCTGGCGAAGGTCGAATCCTTCAACCCCGGCGGCAGCGTGAAAGACCGCATTGCGCTGGGCATGGTGGAGGCCGCGGAAAAGGCAGGCAAGCTGCTCCCCGGCGGCACGATTATTGAGCCCACCAGCGGCAACACCGGCATCGGGCTGGCGATGGTCGCCGCCGCGCGCGGATATACCGCCATCATCGTCATGCCGGACAGCATGAGCGTCGAGCGCCGTCAGCTGATGCTGGCATATGGCGCGAAGCTCGTCCTCACCCCCGGCAAGCTGGGCATGAAGGGCGCGGTTGACAAGGCGAATGAGCTTGCCGCCGAAACCCCGAACGCGATTGTCGTCGGGCAGTTCGTCAACCCGGCGAACCCCGCCACCCACCGCGCCACGACTGGCCCGGAAATTTGGGCGGACACGGACGGTCAGGTGGATGTGCTCGTCGCGGGCATCGGCACGGGCGGCCCCCTGACCGGCATCGGCAGCAACGCCGGTTTCCTGTGCGACAACATCGGGATCATCGATCAGGATACGGTCCGGGGGA
>ERZ780223.3900-NODE-3900-length-10628-cov-8.951196_pt1 | contig 10628 bp, 9 predicted proteins | sample MGYA00511016_ERZ780223 | MGnify/ENA primary metagenome ERZ780223 (study PRJEB29588, sample SAMEA2159032) | human gut metagenome | biome: human gut; feature: human-associated habitat; material: faeces | place: Denmark | collected 2008/2010 ... | reverse complement strand
CCGGTTCAACAGTTGCATCGTGGAATACGATTGGGAAGATATCTGTCATGTGGTTAGCATCGTTTTTAACGGCACAAGGTGTTTGGACATTCAGTGTAGCTGTACCCGTAGTTCCAGAACCACAATTAACTTCTCTGTTAGGTAATGTTGCACCGTTTACATCGATAAAACCTATACAATTTTCCAACACACCACCTTTGCCTAGTTGGGTAGCAGTCAATTGAGTACCAATAGGTAGTTCGCACCCAAAAGCACCCGATTTAAAAGCAACAATAGAACCGTCAGCTAATACATAAGATAAGTAACCAGTTGGTGTTTTGTCATTTTCAAATTCTAAAACACTTCCAAAGCTTGCAGGTCTAACAACTTTGTAATCTTCTTGTGTGCCATTTTTATTACGTTTGATATTACTTAAATCTCCCATATAAGTTTGACCTGTTAGAGTTCCGTTTAGGATTGCACAGAATGACATTGTTGAATCAGCAGGGTCTTCTGCTGCAGCAGTTGCAACAGTACCATTACAAGCCTGAGTAGTACCTGCATAGTCAAAGTCATATTGCGCTTGTGACATCAAACCTGCCTGATTCAATGTAGATAATGTTTTTTTGAATTGTGAACGGAATTTTGCACCGTTAGTATTAGAAATTAATGTTGGGATTGTCATAGCAGCTACTACACCAATGATACCCAAAGTAATCAATACTTCTGCAAGAGTAAAGCCGAATCTTTTTGTCATAATCTTTTCACCTTTCTTTTTTTTCATAAAATATAACTTCCAAAATAAACAGAAACAACATATTTTCTATTTATTGTATAGATATATATTATAATTATATCTTATGGATAGAAAATTGTCAATCTATCAAGTCCAATTTTTTAAAAAATACACTCAATAGATGGTTATAAAATAAAAATTTGCGATTTAACCTAATATAAAAGGAGTAGATATGACATTGAAGCAAGAGCTTGGAGCAAAGATTCAAAAACTCAGAAAAACAAAAAAACTAACACAAGAAAAGCTTGCTGAACTGGTCGGAATAGACCCCAAAAACATTAGTCGAATAGAAAATGGCAACAATTACCCTACAGCAGAAAACCTAACTTCCATCGCAAAAGCTCTAAATGTTGAAATTTATGAATTATTTGTTTTTAACTCAATCCCATACGAAATAATGAAATCCGAAATTATAAATGCCTTAGAAAATGATAAAAATATATTGTATCTTTATAAATGTTTAAAAATTGAACAAGGATAAATTAAAAATTAACGTACTCTTTTATAACTACCAAAATTTAATTAAAGCCAATAAGCTTACAAAAAAATAAAAAACCATGAAACAAGTTCAGGATGATATCTCATCAGTTTAGGATTACAAGTTACCTGGTAAACAAATAAGTATTATTGTTTTATTAATTTATTTTGTGCTAAAATCCTAAATATGAACTGGAAGAATTTACCAAAAAAGAAACGTTTATATGCCTTAGTATTTTTTGCACTTGGGGGTATCTTAGCCTGGGCATTCATAACTGCAGGAATAATTACACATGACTTTAATCGCCAGCAGTTGAAATCGCAAGGAGACCAACAAGAAGCAATCGTTCAAGGCATCATTCTAACTGAAACAAAAGATGAACAAAAATACTGGGAAATATATGGTGAAACCGGTAAATGGGACAGCGGGAAAGGAATCGCTCAATTAAATAAGGTTATTGGGAATTTTTATAAAGACAATGAAGTTTCTATGAGTTTTGAATCCTCCAAAGGAACCTATAACTCAAAGGATGGAGACATAACTCTTTATAATGATACTTTTATTGCACTAAAAGATGGAATAACATTAAAAGCAGATAAACTTCACTGGCTAAATTCGCACAGCCCAATTATCGCAGAAGGTCATATTCAAATTCAAAAAGGGAAAGAGCTTATTTCTACTGCAGACAAAATTGAAATCAGCCCTGATTACAGCAGTTTTAAAATAAGCGGAAAAACAGTTTCTAAGGTCTATGAGGATAAAAAGTAGTATGAAAAAAATATTAATAGCTTGTGTATCAATTTTACTATTAACAGGTATTGCTGTTCAAGCATCTGACTTGATTATAGAATCCAAAAGTCAAACATTTAATGAATCTGACAACAAAATAAAATTTAACGGTGATGTGAAAGTTACAGTTGACGATTTGAAAGTTGTTGGAGATTCTGCAGATGTGAATATGACACAAGACCAAAAATTGGACACTGCTACATTTTATGACAAACCTTATGCGTTTGAAATCAAAAAAAATAAAAAAAGAGAAGTTAAAGCTAACATATTAAAAGTATCACTCATTACAAAAATAGTACGAGCAGAAGGCGACACCCAATCCATCGTATTTGAAGGTAAAACACCTGTTGTGGTAATCAATTCAGACGTACAAGAATACGACACAAAAACAGGCGTTATGACAGCTACAGGCGCAGTAACAATGCTTTATAAAGAAATAGAAACATTTTCAAATTCAGCTCAAATCACTACCGATAAAAATGGGGATATAAAAAGGCTTGTACTAACCGGAAATGCAAGAGTAAAACAAGAAAAAAACGAATCTTATGCAGACAAATTTGTATATGAAGCAACTTCCGGAAATTTAACAGCGTACGGAAACACAACCTCTAATGCTTTGATGGATGATGGAACAAAGTTAACATTAAAATCAAACTATCAGGAATACAATCAGAAGCGTGGGATTTTTAATGCCAGCGGGCGTGTTCGAATCTGGTATCAAGATTATTACGCAGAAGGTCCAAAAGTAACACTTTACCCCGGAGCTGATTCAAAACCAAATGAAGCATATTTTACAGGCCGTTCAAGTATCACACAGGGTGTTAGAACCATATTTGCTGACAGAATTAAAATGACAATGAAACCCAAAAGTTTCGATGCTCAAGGTAACACTCGAACTGTAATTAAGAATATTGGTTCAGGTTCAGATGATGACAGTATGACTTTAGGATTGTAATAAATATGAAAGAAAAAATTGATAAAGCTATAGAATGTTTTAAAAAACAAGATTGGAATGGTGCAATAGATTTATTTTCATCTATTCTGGAAGTTGAAACTGATAACGCAGAAGTATACAACAATCTGGGCTTGTGTTATGCAAATATCGGTGAAGATGAAAAAGCTGAAAAAAACTATTTGAAAAGTATTGAACTAAATCCGGCAATTCCGCAATGCTACATAAATTTGGTAGATATTTATTATAAACAAAAACGTTTTGGCGAAGGCATAAATATCTTATCATATGCAATTGATATGCTGCCTGAAGACCTAATCTTCAGACATTACCTCGCAAGGTTCTACATGGAAGATGCAAAAAGAGATTTAGCAATTGATGAATTGGAATACGTTTTGGAAAAACAGCCGGACAATTATGATGCGTATTATGATTTGGCTAAAACATATTTTGAACTGGGGAATTACGATTCTGCGATAGAAAACTTTGAAAATGTTTTAAATTATAAAGATGACAATGAGTGGATTTACTATTATTTAGCAGAAGCCTATCAAGCTAATGATGAAATAGATAAAGCCATATCAAACTTTTTAAAATCCATTGCAACAAACAACAAGTTTCCTATACCGTACAAAAAAGTTGCAATACTCTTTATGGCTCGTGAAGATTACGATGATGCAACAGAATATTTAGAAGATTATTTAAAATTCGATATTCCGCAAGAAGAAAAAGATAATATTACTTCTCTGATAAATAATATAAAAAAGAGAAAAGGAACAAATGAAGAATAAATACTGGATTGCTTTTTCTTCAATTGAACAAATAGACAGCCGTTTCATCCAAAGATTGTACAATTATTTTGGAGATATTGAAGCTGCTTTTAATGCCTCACTAGATGATTTAAAAAATATCGACGGTCTAAGCTCAAAAAAGGCTGAAAGTTTTATAAAATACAGAGACAAAGTTGATATTGACAGAACATTTACCAATGTTGAAACCAGAGGAATAAATTTTTTAACACTCGAAGATGAAAATTATCCAAAAATGTTAAAAAATATTGAAAATCCTCCCGCGGTTTTATACTATAAAGGTAAACTGTTTGAATGCAATCTTAATAAAACTCTGGCTGTTGTAGGTTCAAGAAAAGCCAGCACCTACGCAAGAGATAACCTAAAAAAAATAATTGCAGAGCTAAAAAATACTGATATCTGTATCGTTTCAGGGCTCGCATCAGGAATTGATACAGTTGCGCATACATCTGCAATAGAAAATAATATAAAAACAATCGGAGTTATTGCAAGCGGATTTGATTTCATCTATCCGACAAGTAACAAAACTTTGTACCAAAATATCGAAAATGGATATGGAGCAGTTGTAACAGAATATTATCCAACATTTGAACCGATAAAATTCAGATTTCCACAAAGGAATAGGATTGTATCAGGTTTGTCATACGGAACCCTTGTTGCTGAAGCATCATTAAAAAGCGGAGCCTTAATCACCGCAAATTTAACACTTGAACAAGGTAGAGAATTGATGTGTATCCCCGGTGAAATATCCAACCCTAATACACAAGGTATTTATAAACTTCTGAAAAACGGTGCAGCAATAATTACTGAAAGTTCTGACATTTTAAATACTCTGAATTGGGAAATAAAAAAAGAGACAAAAACGCAACAACAGTTAACTCTGCCAATGCTTACACCGGATGAAGAAAAAATATATTCAAATATCGAAATTGAAGAAAAAGGAGTTGATGAATTGTTAATTCTAACAGGTCTAAAACTCGATGATTTACTCATGAACTTGACAACAATGGAGCTTAAGGGCATAATAAAACAGTGTAATGGGGATAGATATAAAAAAATATAAAGGTACATAAAATAAATGGCAACGGCAAGTAAGAAGAACGAAAAATCACTAGTAATAGTCGAGTCACCTGCAAAATCAAAAACTATAAAAAAAATTCTCGGTGACTCATATCAGATTGAAGCAAGCTACGGACATGTACGTAATTTGCCTACAAAAGATTCAGCAACCCAAAACCTGGGCTTTGATGTGAACAATAACTTTGAGCCGAAATTTGAAGTTATACCAGGGAAACAACAAGTTGTAAAAAAATTAAACGACTTAGCTAAAAAAGCAGACAAAATCTATCTAGCTTCCGACCCTGACCGTGAGGGAGAAGCTATCGCTTGGCACGTACGCCAGATTTTAAAAGTACCTGATGAAAAAATCTACAGAATAGTTTTTAACGAAATTACGCCAAAAGCCGTAAAGCATTCTGTGGAAAACCCTCGTGCTATTGATATGGATATGGTACAAGCACAGCAAACAAGACAAATTTTAGATAAACTTGTAGGGTTTAAATTAAGTCCCGTATTATGGAAGCAAATTGGCAACAGAAATCTATCCGCCGGGAGGGTTCAATCTGTAGCTCTTCGCATGATTTGTGAAAGAGAAGAAGAAATTGAAAAATTTATTCCTCAAGAATACTGGTCAATTCATGCAAATTTAGATAAAGATGGCAAACTTTTTGAAGCTGAATTATCGAAAATAAAAAACAAATCAATTGAAAAAACAATTAAAAATAAAGATGAAGCTCAAAAAATTGTAGATTACCTGACAAATCCTGAAAGCAAATTTGAAGTTTCAAAAGTTACTAAAAAAACAATAAAACGTAAACCTACAGCACCGTTCATAACCTCAACAATGCAACGTGCAGCATCCTCAAAACTCGGATTCGGAGTTTCAAAAACAATGCAGGTTGCTCAAAAACTATACGAAGGTATTGAAATTGACGGAACTCCAGTCGGTTTAATTACCTATATGAGAACAGACTCTGTAAGGGTTTCTGATGATGCTCAAACAATGGCGCACGATTTTATTATGGAGAATTACGGAGAAAAATACTATCCGAAAGAACCAAATATCTACGCCAAAGGAAAACAAAATGTTCAGGATGCACACGAAGCAATCCGTCCATCATATCCTGAACGGACCCCTGAAAGTATCAAAAAATATTTGGACAATGACCAATATAAATTATATAAATTAATCTGGGAAAAATTTATGTCTTCCCAGATGGCTCCTGCTGAAATAGCAAATAAATCAATTGAAATTAACTCTGGAGACTATACCCTAAAAGCCGGAACAAGCAAGGTTATGTTTGATGGCTTTTTAACACTTTATAACGATTCAGAAGAAGACGAAAAAGAATCTGATGCAAAAATTCCTGATTTAGAAAAAGGGGATAATGTTGTATGCCGTAAAGTTGAACCAAAACAACATTTCACACAACCGCCTCCAAGGTATAATGAAGCTTCACTAGTAAAAGCGTTAGAAGAACACGGCATAGGTCGTCCATCAACTTACGCCACAATTATAACAGTAATCCAAACCAGAAAATATGTAGAAAAAAAAGATAAAGCACTGCGTCCAACGCTATTAGGCCGCACTGTTTCAAAGCAACTGGTTGCTCAATTTTCGGATATCATGGACTACAAATTTACTGCCGGAATGGAAGAGAAACTTGATAAAATAGCAGAAAAAGAAGCCTTATGGGTAAAGGTACTTCAGGATTTCTACACGCCATTCATGGAAGAAGTAAATTCTGTAATGAAAACCGCTGAACGAGTAACAATAGAAACAAAAATAAATTGTCCAAACTGCGGCAAACCAATGGTTTTACGTACAAGTAAAAAAGGTACGCAATTCTTAGGATGTTCGGGTTATCCGGATTGTAAAACCGCAATGTCACTCAATGTTATGCAAGAAATGGAAGCAGAACAGCAGGAAGGTGAAACTTCTGAAAAACCAAAAGAAGTTTGTGAAGAAAAATGTGAAAAATGCGGTTCTGATATGATTTTTAAAATAGGACCATACGGCAAATACATGGAATGTACAAATGAAGAATGTAAACACCGCAAACCATTTAGAAAATCAACCGGTGTACCCTGCCCAAAATGCGGAAAAGGTACAATTGTCGAACGTAAATCAAAACGTGGAACAGTTTTTTACGGCTGCGACAAATATCCGGAATGTGATTTTGTCCTATGGAATGAACCAACAGGTGAAACTTGCCCAACCTGCGGAAGCCTGCTTGTTAAAAAAGTATTGAAAAAAGGAACTGTAATATCTTGTTCAAACATAAAATGCGGATATAAAAAAGAACAATCAGAAGAAGAAATTGCAACACAAGAAAATTAAAAAGGATTCTTAATATGGCTGTAAGTAAAGAATTATTAGCTCGCTATAAAGAAATGAAAGCTGCCGGTATAAGTATTACTCTGGCAGAACTTAAAGCTCAGATGGAAGCAGAAGAAAAATCTTCTGCAGCGAATCTGCAAACACAAGATAATACCCCATTACAGCCAAATATTGAAAATGAAAATAATAATTACATAAATAATTATAATTCCCCACAAAATATTACAACAATTGCAAAAACACAAAATCAAACAAATTCATTTTCATGGTCTAATAACAGTGTTCAAAATACCACACAACAAGAGTATAAAGTACCGCAACAAACAAACTCTTCTAATTATTTGCAACAAGAAACTACATCTGCTCAAAGTTTAATACAAAATACAACAACAAACATTAATAATACAAACTCTTCAATAGAACAAAATAACCCAATTCCAAATCCTGCATCAACGCAAAATAACATTTATGCAGAACAATATTCAAATTATTCAAATAACTTCAATGCAGATTATTCTAGCTATATGAAGACAGCATCCACACCTGAAAGTTATTCCAATTCTCAAAATCTAATTACACCAACTCAAACCACCTTGCAACAAAATCAAATGCAAGAAACAACAGCAAATGAAACTTCTGTAATCATGCCTGATACAATCAACGCACCTACCAGAAAATTTGCAGTAATCGGTTATCCTTTAGGACACTCGCTGTCGGGTTATATGCATGAAGCAGGATTTAAAAGCCTTGGATTGAAAGCGAGTTATGAAGTTCTTGAAACCCCGCCGGAAACCCTTGTTGACAGAATAAAATTTTTTAAAACACATAACTATAGCGGATTTAATGTTACAATTCCACTAAAATTACCGGTAATAATGTTTTTAGACGAAGTGGATGAATCAGCAGATTTGGTTAATGCAGTAAACACTGTTTCTATAAATCCGCAGACCAAAGAACTGAAAGGCTACAATACTGATGTAATCGGTTTCAGAAATGCTATACCGGAAGCTTTTACTTTAATCGGAAAAACTGCAGGAATACTTGGAACCGGAGGAGCTGCAAGAGCTGCAATTACTGCACTTGCTCAAAGTCAGATGAAAGAAATCAAATTATATACCCGCAATATTCCAAACTGCCTGGAACTTCTGAATTATTTGAGAAAAACATTTCCATCAGTAACATTTTCTGCCCATCAAATTGAGAGAATAAGAGATCTTTCAGACATAAATTTACTTGTAAACACAACACCAATTGGAATGCTGGGAAGATCAGCAGATATGACACCGGTAGAAGAAAACGAATTGCGAACACTTCCACAAGGAGCACTGGTTTATGATGTTATTTATAATCCTAAAAAAACAGTTCTTTTAAAACTTGCAGAGAAATATGGATATAAAACTCTTAACGGTGTGGATATGTTTATACATCAAGCTCTTGCCGCTGAACAAATTTGGACGGGAAGAACTCCTGATTTTAAAGATATGAAAATTGCTGTCTTAGAGAACTTATAAGTTATTGATACTCACTCATAATTTGTTTTGAAATAATAGACATATGCTTAGCAATACCTTCTGCCCATTTAGAATTATCTGGAGCATACCTTTTATTTATTTTATCAAGAGTTTCAAGTTTATTTTTATTTATATAATTTTGTTTCAGATTATTCCCGAGCTTATCAAGACACTGGGCATAACTTTTTGAGGTTCTATCGCCTGTTCCAAATATACTATATGGATTTTTCTGAGGTCTTTTTCCATAACCGGATTCACCTCTTGCAATTGCCATTAAAAATACTGCATTTATTCCATATTTATCCTGAGTATCAAGAAACATCTGTCCCATTCCCGCAAGTTTTGTTCCTTTAAGACATCTGTTCAAATCTTGTGCACTGCCATTAAATAATTCTTTTGTTACATTAAAATTTTTCGTATATGTTGTTTTACAATTGGGAATATCCGGAACTTTTACCTGCACTTCAATTTCACGTGGTGGAGACTGAAAAAGTTCAGGATAAATCGGTCTTGCTACACGTAAAGCATCAGGCTCACAAACGTAAGTTGTTAAAACTTCTTGCTTCCTATTCTTTAATTGTTCGAACATTTCATTAAAAATATTAGAATTTTTAGTATCTAAAGATTTATCTAATTTAGAATTTTGGGATTTAAAATCAAAAATTAACTCTGGTGGATTTTCTGAATTAACATCCAATACAGTTTTTGGAAATCGCAATTGCCATTGTGGCTCCCATCCAAAATTATTTATAGATTTATTATCATCAATAGGCATACTTCAATTCTCCACTTAATATCTTATATATAATAAGTATATTTAGTAAGAAAAATTGCCTAAATTTTAAATTTATAAACTAATGTAAAAGAGTTTTACCCAATTTTTTCACGGTTTCAATATCTTCTTTTGGCTCTTTACCAACAGTTGTAAGATAATTACCAATCAAAATACCTTCAACACAAGATTGCAAAGCCCGTTCTTGATTTGCTTGAGACAATCTCATACGACCACCGCAAAAACGAATTACGGCTTGTGGGTTAGCAATTTTGAAAACTGCAAGAGTTCTTAATACATTTTCTTCATCTATTTTATCGTGATAATTTTCAAATGGAGTTTCAGGAATCGGCATCAATATATTTATAGGAATTGAATCAGGTTGAATTTCAGCTAATTCCATAGCCATTTCAACTCTTTGTTCAACACTTTCACCCATACCTAAAATAACACCACAACACAATTCCATTCCATATTTTTTTACAAGTTTACAAGTCTTTAATCTATCATCCCAGCTGTGCGTTGTACAAACCTCAGGATAATAAGAACGACAAGTATTTATATTATGATGGAATCTTTTTAAACCAGCTTGAGCTAATTGTTTGGCCTGCTCTTCATCTAAAATTCCAATAGATGCACAAGATTTTAATCCTTCAATTTTATTTACTTCTTTAATCATATCAAGTTCTATTTGGAAGTCTCTACCCTCATCAGGAGTTTTTCCACTTGTTACGATAGCAAATCTTGAAGCTTCATGAGCTTTAGCTTCTTTTGCAACTTTTACAACTTCTTCAATCTCAACTAATGGATAAGATTCAATATTAGTACAGTAATGAGAACTTTGAGCACAATATTTGCAATTTTGAGAACATTTACCATTTCTTGCATTAATCAATGAACAAAATTCAATATTATTTGACATATACTTGGAAGATTCTTTCAACAAATCCTCTAAGGGCATATTATAAAATGCCAGCAATTCTTCTTTTGTATAAACTTTATTTTCAACTGTACTATTCATATCCCGTATCCTTTTTAATTCAACTAAATATATACAAATAGTAAGCCGAAATAAGCAATTTTTCAAGAGATTATGATAAAATTAAAGTAAACAAGGAGCAAATTATGGCAGGAATTTTAAA
>ERZ780223.3893-NODE-3893-length-10640-cov-2.835050_pt1 | contig 10640 bp, 6 predicted proteins | sample MGYA00511016_ERZ780223 | MGnify/ENA primary metagenome ERZ780223 (study PRJEB29588, sample SAMEA2159032) | human gut metagenome | biome: human gut; feature: human-associated habitat; material: faeces | place: Denmark | collected 2008/2010 ... | reverse complement strand
TGCCCGTCAGCAGTGGAACTGCCATCCGATGGATCCGTGGAAATCTCCGGCGACTGTTTCCAGTGCCAGAAATGTATTGATACGTGTCCAAAAGGCAATATCCGCTGCGGGGTAAAGGAACTTCACGGAAATGAAATCCTCTTTACGCTGTTCCGTGCTGTATTCCTGCTGACACTGCTGTTATGGGCTGGCATCTGATTCAGAATAAGGAAAACTATATGAAGAAAAAAGATCTGATTCTGGCAGGCGCCGTTCTGCTCCTGGCTGGAATCCTTGCCCTGGCGCTTCGGCTGCCGAAAACGGAAAATGGAAATACCATGAAAGTCACGGTGGACGGCGAGGTCTACGGAACGTATTCACTCGCAGAAAATCAGACCGTGAAAATTCAGACGGGTCACGGAACGAATGTCCTGGTGATTGAAAACGGAAGTGTCCATATGGAAGAAGCTGACTGCCCGGACGGCTACTGCAAAAGACAGGGTACGATTTCCCGGGTAAATGAGACGATCGTGTGCCTGCCGCATAAGCTGGTTGCGGAGGTAGAAAGTGACGGATCCACAACGGACGACGCCGACGATGCGCCGGATGTGATTGTAAAATAATACCAGCTTAGAAGAAAGGAATTGGAATTTATGAGAGACAGCCGCACTGCAAGCAGAAAAATTGCCTTATGCGCCATGTTGATGGCACTTGCCATGATTTTCAGTTACGTGGAGGTACTGATCCCGATCAACCTCGGCGTTCCCGGCATTAAACTTGGTATTGCCAATCTGGTTGTCGTTGTCGGTCTCTTTTTCCTTCCGGCAGGGGAAGTCCTGATGATTTCCGTCGCCCGCATTCTTCTGATGGGGTATCTGTTCGGAAATGGAATGTCCATCCTTTACAGCCTTGCCGGCGGGCTTTTGAGCTTTCTTGTGATGCTTCTGCTGAAACACATCAAGGGCTTTAGTATCACCGGCGTAAGTATTGCAGGAGGCGTGACGCACAATGTCGCGCAGATCTGCGTGGCGGCTCTCGTGGTGCAGAACCGCAAACTGTTCTATTATCTGCCGGCGCTTCTCGTGGCCGGAGTCATCACCGGAATGCTGATCGGAATCCTTTCGGACCGCATTCTTTCTGCGGTAAAACGCGAGGGACGAAAGAGTTCTTCGCGGTGAAAACTCCATAAGTTCTTCGCGGTGAAAACTCCATATCTACGGAATTTTTTCTGTGTGGGAACGAAAATCATCCCACAAACTTCACAGTATCGGATCATTAAATAGTAAAAATACTCAATAAGCAGAATCTGTGCCTCTTTTGAGAAAAAATAATCAGTTAAGAGTTAGACAAAACGATCAAAAATTAGTAGAATAATCTACGGTTAGTTAAAACAATTATTGATTAGCGAAAACTAATATAATAATGAAGGACAGTTTTGCCCCTGTTTTTCCTGCAAAACTGTGGAAAAGGAAAAAGGAGGAAGTTATGATCAAAAGAAAAGAACTTCAGAAAAAATCATTAGCAGCCGTAATGGCAGCTTCCATGACCATGAGCCTGCTCCCGGGAACCGCACTGGCGGATGCTACAAGTGGCGTGCTGGCAGATGGCACTTATGAGTCTACGGCTCATGTTACCAGAACTGCAGAAGACGATGAGGATGAGAATGCATGGGATGAATATGACGTTAATGTCAAAATCACAGTTGCAGACGGTAAGTTTTCTGATATTGCAGTAACGCCTGGCTCTGGATACAATACAGAGAATGCCACATATTTCAAAAAAGCAGCTACAAACAGCAAAGGCTTTAAAACCAAATTGCTTGGACAGGCAGCAACTATCGAAAATATTGAAGGATGGGATATCGTATCGGGTGCAACCAGAACGTCTAATGCAGTAAAAACTGCGGCTCTTGCAGCAACCCAAAAAGCAACCCCAACTCCAGCAGCAGTAGACACTGCAGCTCTTGAAAAAGCAATCGCATCTGCCGAAGCATTAAAAGAAGCTGATTACACTGCAGATTCCTGGAAAGCTGTTCAGACAGCACTTACCGCAGCAAAAGCTGCTCTTTCTGCAAAAGAGTCTCAGGCGGCTGTTGATACTGCAGCAAACACACTGAATACTGCAGTAAAAGCTCTTGTAAAAGCTCCGACTCCGAATGTAACTCCGACAGCTACACCTACCGCAACACCAACAGCTACTCCGACAGAAACACCTTCCGAGCAGGTATCCTATGTCCTGATGAACATTCCGTATGATAAATTTTACGCTGCAGATGTAAATAACTCTGTTCCGGTAGATGTATTTTCCTCTGCAACACTGAACAAAACAAGAACATCAAGCCTTGCCGGCGGCTCTTATCATTCCAATGCAGATGGAAGTGCGATTAACGGTATCACCTTCCCGGTAAAAGTAACAGGAGTGGATCTTTCTAAATTTAAGAAAGTTACAGATTCTGATTCTGTAAGTATTACAGTAACAAACCGTGGTCAGACATCTACACAGACATACACCGGAAAAGACGCCTTATTTGAAAACTCAGACTATGCATATTATGTATTAAGCGAAGTACCTTCTTACTACAAAGAAGCAACGGTAAATGCAGATGGCTCTCTTTCTTTTGGAAAAACAGTTGGAACTGCAATTGAACTGACCAATGTATCTCCGGAATTTATGACTGAATCAAAATATGGAGATTATCAGCTGGATCTCGACGGACTGGAGAACACGATTGATGTTGGAACCGATCAGATCTATGGTGTTATTGTCAGCACGAAAGAAGGCAATGACTATGGTATGCGTCATGTGGAAAATATCTGGCGCGGAACAGAGCTGGCATGGTCAACTGGATTTACAACACAAGTACATGGATGCCCGACTTCTTCTGCACATTACAAGAGCATGATGGGACAGCATATCAATAAGGTTACTTATTATACCAGCAAAGGAATCTACACGATTCCAGTGAATGATATTTTTGTTCCAACAAAATTTGAATCAAGTGTATCCGTAGAAGACGCTTCTCTTTCCGCTGGAAAGACAACGATGACCGTAACCGGACTTCCGGCTGATTATGATGCAGAATATTCCGTAGATGGTCTGGATGGATTTACAGTAGACGGAAATACCATTTCTTATTCCGCAAATGCGAAAAAAGGAATGTATACTCTGACGATTCATGATAAAAAAGGTGTTTATGCAGATCTGACACAGAGCTTTACTCTGTATACAGATGCAATGCCGGCTGCTTACAACGAAAAAGGAAGTGCTCCGGCGCTTGTAAAAGCAGAGAATGCATCAGAAGATGACTTTGCTGATTATATCAAGAACATCACTTCGGTAAAAGTAAATGGAAAAGAATATGCAGCAACTGGAAAACGGAAAACAATTCTGATCAAAGAAGACGGTACGCTTGATCTGACAGCTGCCGCTTTTGCAGAAGGAAATAAATTTGAAATCGAAGTAACTGCAACAGGTTACAAGACGCTTTCCTTTACTTATGAGAAGAAAGAAACAACATATAAATATGTATATGCAGGTCTTACCTGGGCTGAGTATTGGGCAGCAGAAGGAGTTCAGGCGGCAGGAAGCGACGCTGGTTCGGATGAAACTGACAGTCGCGAAGAAAGTGATAAAGGCGCTTTTGATGTTGTAACCCGTGCAACCACAAACCATGGACTGCACAGAGGAAGCTTCCAGTGCGCAGCGACTATCTACATGAAAGATGGCACAACCTATGATGTGGCATATTATACCGCAGCAACCACGGCAGTTCTGACCAACGGCGAGACCGTAACTTACGATAAGAGCCAGATTGATCATTATGAAGTAAAAGGTCTGAAATATGTGCCTGTAAAAGTTTCGGAAGATGATTACGAAGATTTCTGCAAAAAGTATGTTGTGGTAGAAAACGGCGGAACACTTTCCGGTGGATTTTCTGAAAATAAACTGCAGAGCTATACAGGCCTGGTTGCAGATGTAACAGAAAACACAAACGGTCTGAAGATAGCAGTGAAAAATGCAGATGGAAGCTTCTCCTTCTCTGCAAGAACAACAGGAAGTGAATCCGGAATCAAAGATCAGGCGCTGAAGACAGCTCCGGATGCTGAGACCGTAGGACTGACCGTGAAAGAAGCCAAAGGTTCTTATGGAGAATTCCTTCGCGTAGATTTAACGGGAGATTACGGCGATCTGGCTGCTAATCTGCAGACCGTAACCTGGACTTATTACGGTGATGATTCCACTTATACGAATGCAAAAGCAACGTATGGAACAAAATTCGCAGCAGATAACTGGATGCATAAAGTAATGGGAATCCAGCTTGGCCTTACCGATTCCCTGCGCTGCACTTTACCGGAGGGAACGGATGGAACCGGTTATTGGAAGATTACGATTCATGCACTTGGCTATGCAGATGCTTCCTACACTTTTGAAGCAACCAAAGCGAACATTGTAGGAGCTGATCCGGTAGAGAGCACAGCAGCACTGGAAGAGGCAATTGCAAAGGCAGATGCACTGAATAAAGATCTTTACACGGAAACTTCCTGGAATAATATGCAGACAGAATTGGCAGAAGCAAAAGAAGCATTGGAGAAAAAACAGAGCCAGGGAACCGTAGATGAAGCAACCGAGCATCTGAATGCAGCCATCGAAGCTCTGCAGTCCCAGTATGTATTAATGAATATTCCGTATGCAGCGTTCTATCAGGCAGAGGTTCATAATGATGTTCCGGTAGATGCGTTTACTTCCGCAACAAAGAATAAAACAAGAACCGCGTCTCTTTCCGGCGGATCTTATCATGTGAATGCAGACGGAAGCGACATCACAGGTATTACCTTCCCGGTAAAAGTAACAGAGGGTATGGATCTTAGCAAATACACGAAAGTGACAGATGAGGATTCTGTAGAAATCACCGTTACCAACCGTGGACAGACATCCACCACAACGTATACCGGAAAAGATGCACTGTATGAGAATGCAAGCTATGCATATTACACTTTACATGAGGTTCCGTCTTATTACAAAGAAGCATCTGTAGATGCAGACGGCAATGTAACCTTTGGTGCTGTTCAGGGAACCGAGGCAGCAAAGCTGGAAAATGTAACGGCAGAGCTCTCCACTAACAGCAAATACGGTGATTATCAGCTGGATCTGGATGGTCTTATTGATACCATCAAAGCAGGCGAAGATACCGTATATGGTGTTGTTGTCAGCACAAAAGAGGGCAACGATTACGGAATGCGTCATCTGGAGAATATCTGGAGAGTGTCTGAGCTGGCATGGAGCACTGGATTTACGACAAGCGTTCATAACTGCCCGACCTCCTCGGAACATTACAAGAGCATGATGGGACAGACCATCAACAAAATTACCTATTACACCAGCAAGGGAATTTACGAAGTCGACGCAGATGTATATGTACCGGTTAAGTTTGCATATGAATTTTCTGTAGAGAATGCGTCTGTCACATCTGGAAATGCTTCTGTTAAACTGGAAGGGCTGCCGGATGATTACGATGCTGTCTATACAGTAGAAGGTCTGACGGGAACCGTGTCCGGTGATACTCTGTACTTCAAGAATGCAGAGAAAGGTTCTTATACATTGACTGTCAGCGATAAGAATGGTAAATATGCAGATCTTTCCGCAGACTTTATCCTTTACACGGAAGAGATGCCGGCAGCATTTAACGAAGATACGACAACACCGGGTCTGCTTAAGAACGGGGATGCAACAGATGAAGAGTTTGCAGATTATCTGAAGAACATTACCTCTGTTACTGTAAATGGAAAAGCATATGCAGCAAGCGGAAGAGGAGCTGTTGTACTGTTCAATGAGGATGGTTCCTTAAAGACAGATGCAGCACCGTTCGCAGAGGGCGATTCCTTTGAAATTACAGTTTCTTCACTGGGATATCAGGATCTTAGCTTCACCTGGAAGAAATCAGCAGAAGAGCCGACTCCTACTCCTACAGAGACCCCAACCGTAACCCCGACCGAGACTCCGACTGTTACCCCGACGGAAACCCCGACCGTAACCCCAACTGAGACTCCGACGGTTACACCTACAACAGCACCAACCACAACCCCGACGACTGCTCCTACCACAATACCTACGACGCAACCGACGAAGACCCCGACAAGCACCCCGAAAGCAACATCTACTCCGCTTGCAAGTAATAAAGTATCCAATACTTCTACTTCCAAGAAGAGCGATAATGCAAAGACCGGTGATGCTACCAACATCTGGGGATGGGTAAGCATGGCAGTTGCATCTCTTGGTGCCGGCGGACTTGGATTCAAACTCCGCGGCAGAAAGAAAAACGAAGACGAAGAGTAATTCAGAACAAGATGACTGAAAAATTCTTCTGATCATAAGAACCCACAGCCCCTTCCGATCCAGATTTTCTGGCGGAGTGGGCTGTGGGTTTCTTTACATAAAAACAGAAAATTTTTTCTTGAAACAGAAGACAATTCGTGCGATGATAATACTGTGCTTTTTTGCACATGCAGCACAATGGAGGTGACTTAGAAAACATGACAGCAAAACTGTTGGAAAAACATATTACCGATACCATTCGGGAATGGCAGGTGAAGATCGGCTATGAGGGCGGTACGATGAAGCTCTACTACCCGGCGGAGTCCCTGCGCCGTTCCCTCTCTTTAGACGAAACAGAAGACCTGGATGCGGCACTTGCCGCGTTCTGTAAGGAAGTACAGCCGCGTCTTGGAACACTTGCGATTTCAGCGGTCAAGGACCGCTACTGTATGGAAATCCCGGAGGAGGGATGTTCTTATATCGAGCGGAAAATCCCTGTTCCGGAGCTCCTGCAGAACCTTCTGCAGGTGATCACAACGCCTGGAAACACAATGGAACAGGTTCGGGACTGCTTTTCTTCCTATGCAGAGAAAATGCATACTACCGTGGAAGAAAACGCATCCGAGGAGCATGAGATGGGCCATGTATTTTCTTTTTCAGACCCGTCTGTAGATGAATACTGTTACTGTGTTGAAGAAAATGAATTCGGCCTGACGTATCACCGTTTTTCACGGGAAGATTACGAGGCTTTATAAATAAAAGGAGGATATACACCATGGAATTTACAAAACTGCTGGAAGAAAGAAGAAGCATCCGCGCGTTTGATCCGGAGAAGCACGTAACCGCAGAGCAGATCCAGGAGATCGTACAGGCAGCGATTCAGGCACCATCCTGGAAAAACTCACAGACAACACGGTACTATGCCCTTGTAACACCGGAGAAAGTCGAAGAATTTTCCGCAAAATGCCTTCCAGAATTCAATCAGAAGAGTTCAAAGGGAGCCGCACTTGTCGTAACAGCATTCGTAAAAGACCGCTCCGGCTTCACGCAGGACGGAACACCGGACAATGAAGTCGGAAACGGCTGGGGCTATTACGATCTTGGCCTGCATGACGAAAACTTCATTCTGCGCGCAAGAGAACTTGGCCTCGACACCCTGATCATGGGTATCCGTGATGAGAAAGCTATCCGTGAAGCCCTCTCCATTCCGGAGAATGAGCTTCTTGGTGCTGTCATTGCTGTCGGCTACCGTGCCATCAACCCGGACAAGCCGAAACGTAAAACCGTGGACGATATCTTAAAACTGTTCTAAATCCGGCGCATCCGTGTGAAGACGTGCGCGGTACTTTCCAGGCGGGAATCCAAAGAACCGGGAAAACTGCTTGCTGAACGCATAGACATCGCCATATCCGACAAGACCGGCAATTTCCTTCATCGGTACGCCGCCCTCGAGAAGAATACGGGCCTGCTCCATTTTCTTCCTGGTGCGGTACCGTGCAGGAGAGACGCCGGTCTGTTTTTTAAATACTTTTCGAAACGTCTCATAACCGATCTGGAGTGACCGGGCAAGCTCTTCGAGAGAAATTTCTTCATCAAGATTCTGCGAGAGCATATCGCAGGCGGCCTCGATCGGATCCCGCTGCAGATTCACCCGGTGCGCATGGTAGCCGTACATTCGCAGAATCTCTTTTTCCATCTCCGGAATCCGCAAAGGCAGCAGACTGTCCGGTGTGGCCTTTAACGACTGCAGAAGCTTCTGATACCGCTCGAGATCGCCGGGAAGCAGCTCTGCCTTTAGCACCGGCTCCCGGTTCAGAACCGAAAGCGAGCAGAAAGAATCAAAAAACGGTTTCCCAATCGAGATAAAAAATTCCAGCCATTTCCCATCGGGATCTACGCGTGTGGAATGCGGCACACCCGGCAGACGCTGAACCAGACTTCCCGCCTGCAGCGGATAGGAGGTGCCGTCCTCGGCAATATATTCCCCGCTCCCGCGCAACAGCACGAAACAGCTGTAATACTCGTTCGAAAAATGATACTGCGAGCGGTCCGCCGTCTCTTTCCGCATAAAACCGCACGCCAGAATCCCGTTCTTCATTTCATTTCCAATACAGCGATAGATAACATCGCTCTTTTCTATTTTTGCAAGCAGATATTCCGGTATCATACGACTTCTCCTTTGCTTTCCCATTTTGGATAAAAGAAACACCAGATCAACTATTTCTCATCCACGTGCAGTGTTTTATACTGAATCATAAGATAACTGCATAAATCTTCTGAAAATCACAGATGTATTATATCACAGGAAAGCAAAAAAGGAACACCAATCTGGATAAAAAGAAGAGAGGCGGTCGGAAAATGCGAAAGCAAAGGCAAGGAGGATTTCAAGAACATGAGACAGACAAGAGACTGGGAAAATCAGTATATAACGCAGAAAAATCGTTATCCGATGCATACGCCGTACGGTGCGTATGAGACGGTAGAGCAGGCGCTCGCCGGAAATCGGAACGCGTCCCGCTTTGTAATGGATCTGAACGGATACTGGAAATTCAAAATGTATCCGTCACCGGAAGCGGTGGAAGCATTTTATGAAGAGAATTTCGATCACGCAGCGTGGGATACGATTCCGGTGCCGTCCAACTGGGAACTGCAGGGATATGGAAAGCCGGTTTACACCAATATGCTGTATCCGTTCAAACGGGAGGCAAACGGCGAAGCATTTGAGATCGAGATTACCGAAGGCACCTACGAGCTGAATGCGCCGTACGTACCGGAGAAAAATCTGACTGGCTGCTATTTCAGAACCTTTGAGGTTCCAACAGACTATATCGGCCGACAGCTTCTCATCGATTTCGGCGGTGTGGAGTCCTGCTTCTATCTCTGGGTCAACGGAAAACAGGTGGGGTATTCCCAAGACAGCAAAGTGAACGCGGAATTTGACATCACCGAATATGTGCAGGAGGGAACGAACACCCTCGCCGTACAGGTAATGCGCTACTGTGACGGTACTTACCTGGAAGATCAGGATTACTGGCACCTGTCCGGTATCTACCGCGATGTCCGCCTCGTATCGAAACCGGTGCAGCACATCCTGGACTACAAGGCAGAGACACTGTTCACACACCCGGATTACACGAAAGCTACTCTCTCTGTCACGATCTGGCCGGACAACTCCAAACCGCTGTACGGCGAGTATCATGCCAAAGTGACGCTGTATGACGAAGAACAGAACAAAGTAACCGAGATGGCTTCGAGACCGTTTTCTGAGTGCGGCTTCTATCTGATGCCGAAATTCATCGCAACCGTTACTGCTCCTGTAGAGAACCCGGCACTCTGGACGGCAGAGACCCCGACACTTTATACCCTCGTTGTCGAGCTGCAGAACAACGAGAATGAGACGGTTGATATCGAGAGCTGCAAAGTCGGCTTCCGCCAGGTGGAGATCAACAGCCGCGGCGTTCTGACCCTGAACGGCAAGCGCCTTGTGATCCGCGGCGTAGACCGCCACGATTTTTGCGCCGAGACGGGACGTACCGTTTCTGAGGAGCAGATGCGAAAAGAAATTGCTGTGATGAAACGCCTGAATTTCAACGCTGTTCGTACCAGCCATTATCCGAATTCCGTGAAATGGTATGATCTATGTGACGAGCTCGGCATTTACCTTGTCGATGAGACAAATCTTGAGACGCACGGTTACGGCGGACAGCTCAGTGCATCCGCTGAGTGGACAGCCGCTTATCTGGAGCGTGCAACCCGTATGGTACTGCGTGATAAAAACCATCCTTCCATCGTCTTGTGGTCCCTTGGAAATGAATCCGGTGCCGGGGCGAATCATGCCGCGATGCACGGCTGGATCCGCGAATACGACAAGACAAGATACGTTCAGTATGAGTCCGGCAACCCAAAGAGTAATATTTCCGACGTTATCTGCCCAATGTATCCGACGATGAGCTGGCTTGAGGATGTGATGGCAGATGATTCCGATCTCCGCCCGTTCATCATGTGCGAATATGCGTATGCAAAGAGCAACAGCAACGGAAACTTCAAGGAGTTCTGGGACTATGTCAATAAATACCCGCGTTTCCAGGGCGGCTTTATCTGGGATTTCGCGGACAAGGCGATTGCGATCCACGAGGAGGACGGAAATATCAAATACGGCTACGGCGGAGCGTTCGGAGAGGATGTGACCGATCCGGTTCCGGATATGTGTCTGAATGGTGTTGTCTTTGCCGATCTTTCCTATAAACCAGGCGCCTATGAGGTGAGAAACGGCCAGTCCCCGGTTACGATTGAGCAGGTGAAAAATCCATATACCGGCGAAACTATATGGGTGCTGGCAAACCGCTACC
>ERZ780223.3892-NODE-3892-length-10642-cov-5.071314_pt1 | contig 10642 bp, 8 predicted proteins | sample MGYA00511016_ERZ780223 | MGnify/ENA primary metagenome ERZ780223 (study PRJEB29588, sample SAMEA2159032) | human gut metagenome | biome: human gut; feature: human-associated habitat; material: faeces | place: Denmark | collected 2008/2010 ... | reverse complement strand
CGCACGTACGGTTCTTAGAGGGGAAAGCTCCCGTAAGGGGGCTGACCTACTCGACTCCATCAAGACCTGCCCGATCAACGCCCCCTTGGGAGCCCCGAAAGCACGCCGCACGCCCAGCTCGCCCAGACGCCGCTCCATACGGGAATCGGCCATGCCCGAGAGGCTGACGGCGGGGACGAGCAGCAGGAGCAGGAAAATCACCCCATAACGGCTCAAGTCTCCCACGATATCCGGCTCCACGTTCGACCAATACCGGAAGATACTCTCCCAATGGCGATCCGGCTGCCCAAGAAGGGAGAACTCACGTTTGCCATCCACGTTCAACGATTGGTTGAAGCGACGCACGTTATCCGCCACCGCCTCCCGCACCTTGCCGATATCGGCCTTGTCCTTCACGAGCATATAGACCTTCAAGGGGCCTAGCCCGGGCATACGCGCCTCCGAGTATCGGACCCGCTCCTCGAAGTCGGGCACTTGGGTATATGGGTACCAGACCTGCGAGAAAACCCGATCCATCAGGTAAGATACGTCATCCACCACGCCCACCACACGAAATGAGGTAAAGTCGAGGCTCAAGGTCTGCCCCACGGCACTACCTTCTCCATAAAGCCTCTTGGCCAGTGAGCGGGCGATTACCGCCACGGGCATCCCCGACCGGAAATCGGCCTCGGTGAAAGGCTTGCCCTCCAGGAAACGGAAGGAGAATACTTTCCAGAACCCATCGTTTACCCCCATCTTCATGACCGGTATCTGCACGGGACTGCCCACCGGCTGCACGAAAGCGGAGGCAGCGTCATCGCAACATAGCGCCAACGCCTCCAAGCCGGGCACCCCCGCAAGGCACTCTTCCACGAAGCGGGGCGATACCGGGCCACTGCTCGTGCCCCCTTTCTCATTCTTCAGCGCAGCGCTCTTCACGGTCAGCAACCGGTCCCGGTCCATCTCCGGATAAATAGAGGCCATTTTCACGTAAAACACGATGGACAGCACCATCACCAGCGAGATCGCCAATCCCGTCCCCACGATATAGACCGAGCTGAACAGCCGTTCTTGCCGGATCAGGGCCCATGCTTGTTTTAAGTAGATCTTATACATATTCAGTCGATTTAATTATACGATTCAGTCGGTGAGAGACGGGGCACGCCCCGTCTCTACAACCGGGTGATAACCGTTCTCGCACCTTTTAGGCTACTCCCCAAGTAGCCTAAGATTTCGAGAGATGGTAATTTTCAGTAATGCCATATTTGAAAATATAAAACGCTGTTTATCAAGATGATATAAATGATTCTTGGTAGGGCTCTGAATTGCCGTGGGGTCTGTTTTCGGGCCATGGGATAACCACTGGAAAAGATAATCATAGAGATGGATATATTGACAGGCAAGTGCTCGGACAGGTTCATGGCGCATGTTCTGAAGCGACGTGACCAGGAGGCTGTCCGCTGGTACGTGCTCACGCTTCCTACCGCCGGTGGCGGGCGTGACAAGATCAGCCCCTCGAAGGGGCTGGACGCTGAGCTTTCCCGCCGTGAGCGTCGTGGGGAGGCCTTGTTCGAGTATTTCTCCCCCTCGTATGTCGAGGCGAGGAAGGTGGGCGGCAAGATGGTCAACACGAAACGGCCCCTGCTGTACAACTACGTGTTCATCCACGCCTCGGAGAACGAGATCTTTAGTCTGAAGCGTACGCTTCCCCTGTACAATTTCCTACCCCGGGTTTCCTCGGGTGGACAGTCTTACTTTCCCTACCTCTCGGATCGTGAGATGGAGACCTTACGTTGGGTCGCGGTGTCTTACTCCAACGAGCTTCCGGTGTACGTGCCAGATAGCGGCCGCTTGTTGAAAGGCGACCGTGTGCGTATCACCTCCGGCCCTTTTACCGACATGGAGGCGGAGGTGGTGGTGCAGCCGGGCGGTGGGCATAAGGACGTGATGGTGCGTATCCTCGACTGTCTGTGGGTCCCCTTGTTCGAGGTGAGAGCTGGGGAGTACGAGTTGATCGAGCTGAACACGGGGGGCAAGCACGTGTATACCCATTTGGACAACGACCGTCTGTCGGAGGGCTTGCACGGGGCCTTGGGCCGTTACCACGCCTCTGGCGTGGTAGTGGATGAGGATGCCCGTCTGGCCCGTGAGGTCCTGCGTGGCTACGCCTCTCTCCGTGCTGAGACCGACGTAATCCGTTGTAAGCTTTACTCGTTGCTCCTTCCGGCCTACAGGTTGTTGGGCGAGTCGGATGAGTTCGATCGTTTGCGCTCCACGATGCGCAGCATGCTCCCGGTGATAAAAGCGGGGCAATCCCGTGCCTTGTTACTGGTCACGCTCTATGGCTGCACGGACAGCAGCCTTTACCAGCGCATGGCGCACGAGTTGATTGACCCTTGGATGGAGGAGGCTTCGCCCAAGAAGAGCAAGTTCGTGTTGATACGTCGTTTACGTGATTACGACCGTTGGTTCGGGCACGGGAACGGCGATAAATAAAAGATATGAGAGAAGAGAGAGAGACATGCGGCGTCCCTTCGGGCATCCGGCTGATGAGCCTGTTGCGTGAGCGTTTGACAGAGATCATGGATCGTGAGCGTGCGAACCGAAACTCAATACACCTGTACTGCACGGGTCCCTACTGGGTAGCGTTCGAGCGTTCGGCCTACCAACTGCATCGTGCGTTCCCGGATAGCGAGATCACGCCGTTGCGCCTGTACGCCTACCCGTTCCCGATCGTGATGGTGTCTGTTACGGATCGCTCGCTCCGCTCATATACTCGCAAGCATATCTTGAGAAGAGACGGGTCGGATTACAAGCTATTGACCGTCCCCGGGTTTCCCTTGGCGGATTACCGTGAATGGCACGCCGGCGAGGTGGAGGGATTGCCCCGGTTAAGCGAGAATTAGATAAGGGCAGAAAAGAAACGGTCGGATCCCCCGGATGGCAATGGCCGTCTCTAGCGGCTAGGAGACCCCTTGGCTTTGGCCGATAGGCTGACCCCGCTTTAACATATACCACTCCGGCCGTCCGGTGGTCCGGCCCTTTTATAATTGAGAATTGAAAATAGAGAATTAAAGAGATGATAATAGCGGTAGATTTCGACGGTACGATCGTCGAGCACAAGTATCCGGCGATCGGGCGTGAGCTTCCTTTCGCCATCGAGACGTTGAGGAAATTGCAATCGGATCGGCATAAGCTGATCCTTTGGACGGTCCGTGAGGGCGGGCTCTTGGAGGAGGCGTTGTCCTTCTGCCGTGAGCGTGGCTTGGAGTTCTACGCGGTGAACCGTGACTACCCGGAGGAGGAGAGAGACCGGAACAACCACTTCTCCCGCAAGCTGAAGGCGGACGTTTTCATCGACGACCGCAACCTCGGCGGCCTCCCGGACTGGGGCACGATCTACGAGATGGTGACCAAGGGACTGAGCTATGAGGACTTGACGCGTAAATACGAGTCGGAATACGAGCCGGAGAAACCCAAAGGTTTCCTGTCCCGCCTTTTCCGTTAAGTCCGTGTGATCCGTGTTTAAAGAAATAAAAACGATAACAAAATAATATGAAGATCAAAAGACTACTGTTCCTATTCTCGCTGCCCCTTTTGCTGGCGGCGTGTACGTCTTACAAGAACGTGCCCTACCTCCAGAACCCGGAGGCGGTGAACGATCTCGAGGGGACGCTTCCCCTGTATGACGCCAAGATCATGCCCAAGGACCTGTTGAGCATCACGGTCAACACGACGGACCCTCAGGCGGCGGCCCCGTTCAACCTGACGGTGCAGACCCCGTTGAACGCGGCCCTGACGAACATCAACACGACGACGCAACCCACGTTGCAGCAATACCTCGTGAACAACTCCGGCGAGATCGACTTCCCTGTGATCGGTACGCTGAGGGTCGGCGGCTTGACGAAGAACGAGGCGGAGAGCCTGATCCGTGAGAGATTGAGGCCTTACTTGAAGGAGGCGCCCATCGTGACGGTGCGCATGGCGAACTACAAGATCTCGGTCTTGGGCGAGGTGGCCCGTCCGGGCAGCTTCACGATCGGCAACGAGAAGGTGAACGTTCTGGAGGCGTTGGCGATGGCCGGCGACATGACGATCTATGGCGTACGTGACAACGTGAAGCTGATCCGCGAGGACGAGAGCGGGAAGCGCAAGATCATCAACCTTGACCTGAACAACGCCGGAATCGTGACCTCCCCGTATTATTATTTGAAACAGAACGACATCCTTTATGTCACGCCGAACGAGACGAAGGCGAGGAACTCCGATATCGGTAACAGCACGACGTTGTGGGTGAGCTCGATCTCGATCTTGGTCTCGATCGCCGGCCTGTTGGTGAACATACTTAAATAATTGAAAATAGAGAATTGAGAATTGAAAATTTAGAGAGATGGTGGACGATGGTATAAATACAAGCAATAATAATAATAACAATCCGGAGGGGGAGGATCGTGAGATCAATCTTTACGCCGTGTTTTTCAAGTATATGGTTTATTGGCCTTGGTTCGTGGCGAGCGTACTGGCCTGCTGCATCGGGATGTACGTCTTCCTGCGTTACCAGACGCCGGTGTATAACGTCACGTCGTCGGTGCTGATCAAGGAGGACGAGAAGAAGGGGGCAAACGCCGCCAGCGGCTTGGCTGCGATACAGGACCTCGGCATGCTCTCGATGACGAGCAACTTCGACAACGAGGTCGAGATCCTGAGGTCCCGCACGTTGATCAAGAAGGTGGTGAACGACATGGGCCTGTATATCGACATGGAGGAGTCGAACGCCTTGGGCTTCAACCCCCCTTTATACAAGAACTCCCCCGTTAACGTGTTCATCACCCCCGAGGAGGCGGACCGTCTGGTGGCCCCCGTCGAGCTACGCATGCGCTACACGAAGGAGGGTCAGCTAACGGTGAGAGCGGAGTACAAGATCGACAAGGAGGGTGACGAGGAGACGATGGAGCAGGGCTTCGACAGGCTCCCCGCCATATTGCCCACCCCCGTGGGGGTTTTCAGTTTCACGGGCATGGATTCCATACCCGAGTTGGAGGGCGGGGAGATCGAGCTGGTGGCCCACGTCCATACGCCCACGTCCACTGCCGAGGCTTACGGCAAGGAGTTGAGCGTGACGCCCTCGTCCAAGACGACGACGATCGCCAAGGTATCCTTGAGGAACACGGTGAGGCGACGAGGCGTTGATTTCATCAATCGCTTGGTGTCGTTCTACAACCAGGACGCCAACGACGAGAAGAACGAGGTGGCGCAGAAGACGGCTGAGTTCATCGAGGAGCGCATCGGCATCATCAACGGCGAGCTGGGCACTACGGAGAGCGAGCTCGCTGCCTTCAAGCAACGCTCCGGCCTGACGAATTTGACGAGCGACGCCCAGATGGCTTTGCAGGAAAGCTCGAGGTATGAGCAACAACGTACGGAGAACGCCACGCAGATCAACTTGGTGCAGTATCTCCGCAATTATATCGACGATCCTGCGAACATGGACGAGGTGATCCCTGCCAACGTGGGCCTGCGGGATCAAAACCTCACCTCTGTCATCGACCAGTACAACACGATGATCATCGAGCGCAAGCGCCTGTTGCGTACCTCTTCGGACAGCAACCCGGCCATCATCAACATGAACGCCGGCATCGAGGCTATGCGCCGCAACGTGAAGACGACGGTGAACAGTGTCTTGAAGGGTCTCCAGATCGCCAAGGCGGACATCGACCGTCAGGCGAGCAAGTTCGAGAGCCGCATCAGCGACGCCCCGAGGCAGGAGAAGGAGTTCATGACGATCTCCCGCCAGCAGGAGATCAAGGCCACGTTGTACGTCATGCTGTTGCAGAAGCGTGAGGAGAACGCCATCACGCTGGCAGCCACGGCAAACAACGGCCGCATCATCGAGGAGCCGCTCGCCGATGAGCGTCCTGTCGCCCCGAAGAGGATGGTCTTCATGCTTGCGGCGTTGATCTTGGGCCTGGCGATCCCGGTGGGCATTGTCTACCTTCATGACCTGTTGAAATACAAGATCGAGAACCGTGAGGACGTTGAGGCGATCACGGGCGTGGCTATCTTGGCGGAGCTCCCGTTGGTCAAGAAGACGGGTGAGGGCTCGATCGTGGTGCGTGAGAACAAGAACGACCTGATGGAGGAGATGTTCCGGGGGTTGCGCACGAACCTCTTGTTCATGCTAGGCAAGGACGAGCGTGTGATCCTTTTCAGCTCCACGCAACCGGGCGAGGGCAAGTCTTTCGTCGCTGGCAACTTGGCGGTGAGCTTGGCTTACTTGGGCAAGAGGGTGGTGGTGGTCGGTATGGACATCCGAAAGCCGGGCTTGAACAAGGTGTTCAATATCTCCCGTAAGATGGAGGGCATCACGAACTACCTGAGCGACCCGGATCACGTGGAGTTGTTCGACATGGTCCAGCGATCCGATATCAGCCCTAACCTCGATATCCTCCCGGGCGGTCCTATTCCCCCGAACCCGACTGAGCTGGTTGCCCGTGACGTGCTGGAGAGGGCTATCGCCCGGTTGAAGGAACGCTACGACTATGTCATCTTGGACACGGCCCCTATCGGCATGGTTACGGACACGGCGATCATCGGCCGTGTGGCTGACATGTGCGTGTACGTCTGCCGTGCGGACGTGACACCGAAGGCCGGTTTCAGCTACATCAACGTGTTGCGGCGTGAGCGAAAGTTCCCGAAGCTCGCGACGGTGATCAATGGCTTGGACATGACGAAGCGCAAGAACAGCTACGGTTATGGTTACGGCAAGAAATACGGCTACGGCAAGGGATACGGTTATGGCTACGGCTATGGTTACGGTTTCGAGGCATCCTCAAGAAAATAGTAGTACTGTACCCTTTATAACTAATCATAAAAATAACAATTTTCGGACGTTTACATATATATATCATGATGCTAAACCTAGGTAATTTTATAGCGGACAACGTAACTCATCGTGCGGAAAGTATGTTTGCCGCCGATATTGAGAATAATAGAGAGACTCTTTCAAAAGAGATTGAAGGAAAAAGTCTTTTAGTGATAGGAGGAGCTGGGTCTATCGGTTCATCTTTTATAAAAGCGATGCTCCCTTTCAAGCCTTCCAAATTGGTGGTGGTGGATTTGAATGAGAATGGACTAGCGGAACTTACCCGCGATCTTCGTAGCACTGAAGGAATGTATGTTCCGGAAGAATATCGAACTTATACGTTGAGTTTTGCCGATCCTATCTTTGAGCGTATTTTCCGTGAGGAGAAGGGATTTGACATAGTGGCGAATTTCTCGGCACACAAGCATGTGCGTAGCGAGAAAGATAAATACAGTGTGCAAGCACTCATTGAGAACAATGATATAAAAGCAAAACGCTTTCTTGATCTTCTCTCCGTTTACCCTCCCAAGCATTTCTTTTGTGTCTCGACTGACAAGGCCGCAAACCCTGTGAACATCATGGGAGCGAGTAAACGGATTATGGAAGATATGATAATGGCCTATACCTCGAGGTTTAAGGTCACTACCGCCCGTTTTGCGAATGTCGCTTTTTCGAATGGCTCATTGCCCAATGGATGGATACACCGTGTCATGAAGAAACAGCCTCTCGCAGCTCCGAATGACGTGAAGCGTTATTTCGTCTCGCCAGAGGAATCCGGCCAGATTTGTATGTTAGCCTGTGTCCTTGGCCGTAATGGTGAGATCTTTTTCCCGAAACTGGGGGAGGAGCAGATGCTAACTTTCTCTTCCATATGCGATAAGTATGTCGAGTCAATGGGATGTCAAAAGAAAGTCTTTTCTTCGGATGAAGAAGCAAAGCACTTTGCTGCGGATATGCCATTCGACAATAAGGAATATCCTGTCGTTTATTTTGGCTCGGATACGACCGGTGAAAAGGCATACGAGGAATTCTATGTCCCGGGCGAGAGATTGAACATGGATCGCTTTAGCAGCCTTGGAGTTATAGAGGAGGTACAAAAACGGCCGTTGAAGGAGATCGATGCGTTCTTCGTTGAATTGGAATCCATCTTCGCCAGTCCCTCTTTCACGAAAGAGGAGGTCGTGAAGGCTATCCAACGCTTCATCCCTCATTTCGAACATGAGGAGAAGGGAAAGAATCTGGATCAAAAAATGTAAGGAATCAAGATATGTCTGATTATGCGAGAGTCGTGGACTTTATCCACGAGATGTATGGCAGCTCGGAGTTCGTTCCCTTGAGTGTGCCTAAGTTCATAGGTAATGAGAAGAAATACCTGAACGAATGTATTGATACGACATTTGTCTCAAGCGTTGGCAAATTCGTAGACCGTTTCGAGGAGGAGATGGCCCGTTATACAGGGGCTAAGAAAGCAGTGGTCTGTGTCAGTGGAACGAACGCTCTCCATATGTCTTTGCTTCTTGTCGGGGTTGAGCGGGATGACGAGGTGCTTACCCAAGCCTTGACCTTCGTAGCCACTTGTAATGCGCTAAGCTATATCGGCGCTCATCCTGTTTTTATTGACGTGGATCGGGAGACGATGGGACTTTCTCCTCTAGCGTTGCGAGTTTGGTTAGAGAAGAACGCTGAGTTAAAGAATGGTGTTTGTCATAACAAGCGTACGGGCAGACGGGTGAAAGCATGTGTTCCCATGCATACTTTCGGACATCCGGTTAAGCTGGATGAGTTGGTGGATGTTTGCCAAGAGTGGCATATAGAACTGGTGGAAGATGCGGCGGAAAGTATCGGAAGCCTTTATAAGAGACGACATACCGGTATCTTCGGTAAGGTTGGGGCCATTAGTTTCAACGGGAACAAGACCATTACGACCGGAGGCGGTGGGATGATGTTATTCCAAGACGAGGAAATGGGTAAGCTGGCCAAGCACATCACGACTCAGGCAAAGGTCCCTCACCGCTGGGAGTTCCGCCATGATCATATCGGTTATAACTATCGTATGCCGAATATCAATGCGGCTTTGGGTTGCGCCCAGTTGGAGCATTTGGATGAGTTTGTGGCCAGCAAGCGGAAAGTGGCTCAAGAATATGCGGACTTCTTTAAGGATATACCGGATATTGATTTCTTCGAGGAGCCGGAGGATAGTTATTCCAATTATTGGTTGAATGTGGTCATCATGAAAGATAAAGCGGCGCAATACAAATTTTTGGAATATACCAATGACCATGGTGTTATGACACGCCCCATTTGGGAATTGATGAATCGCTTGCCTATGTTTGAGAAATACGAGAATGATGGATTGGAGAACACCATCTGGTTTGCGGATCGGGTAGTGAATATACCGAGTAGTGTAAGATTGTGAAAAAGAATTTCCAGTAGAATTATATAAATATGAAAGAAAAAAAGAAAGTGCTGGTTATTTCAGTACATCCCGATGATGAGACATTAGGATGCGGGGGGAGTATTTTGAAACATTTGGGGCAAGGAGATGAGGTTCACTGTGTTTTCATTACGGGTGGAAATATCTATCAGAGGCAATTGATAGATAATATCAATGCATTGTATGGTTTTACCAGCATAATCACCTTGGATTTTAAAGAACTTCATTTACATGAGATGCTGAATGAGCTGATAGAGGCTTTATCTAAGATAGTATCGATCGTTCAAGCCCAAGTGCTGTATATTCCCAATCGTTCAGATGCCCATTCCGATCATCGGGCTGTCTTTAGTGCAATCATGGCCTGTTCGAAAAATTTCCGCTATCCATTTATTGAGCAGATACTTATGTGTGAAGTGATCTCTGAAACAGATTTTGCTCCTATTCTTGGTGAGAATACTTTTTCTCCAAATTATTTTATTGATATCTCTGAGGTGTTTATTAAGAAGATTGAGATATTAAAGATGTTTGGATCTGAATTGTTGCCTTATCCTATGACCCGTAACCAGAGTGCCATAGAGGCTCTTAATCGATATCGTGGAACTTTGATCAATGCAGAATATGCTGAAGCTTTTATGTCTATTAAAACAATTGTAAGATGAAAGATCAACTTTCGGTAATCTTTATAGGAGGATTGAGTAATGGTAAGATCATTTATGATTATCTGAATAAAAACAGATATGTTAATATCTCTTTGGTTATTACCTACTCAGATACATATCAAGGAGCTCGTCACACCATATTGGGTGATGGCCCAAAATTCAGGAAAAAAAATACCGTTAAGGATTGTATTCATGCTATCAAAGATTTGGCTCCGGATTTAATTATAGTAGCAGGTTGGTCTGAACTTATACCTAATGAGATACTCTCGATCCCTCGAATGGGGGTTATCGGTTTTCATCCTGCTAAGCTTCCGTTCGATCGTGGTCGTTCGGTACTTGCTTGGCAGATAGAGGATGGATATACAGAAACTTCTCTCACAATGTTTAAATATTCAGATTATCCTGATGGGGGAGACATTTTGGCGCAAGAAACTATCGCAATAGCTTCAAATGATTATATAAATGATATATTGGATAAGGTAGATGCAGCAAGTCTAAACCTCATTCGGGCTTATTTTCCTCTTTTGCGAAAAGGTTTTTTGAAAGGAGTGAAACAAGATCTATCAGTGGGTAGTTTTCGCCGTTTACGCAGTGCTGATGACTCGATTATAAAATGGGATCGTAATAGTGTTGAGATATATAATAAGATACGTGCCATTTCGCATCCTTATCCAGGTGCAACTACCAAATTTGATGATAAAACGATGT
>ERZ780223.3891-NODE-3891-length-10645-cov-4.783569_pt1 | contig 10645 bp, 9 predicted proteins | sample MGYA00511016_ERZ780223 | MGnify/ENA primary metagenome ERZ780223 (study PRJEB29588, sample SAMEA2159032) | human gut metagenome | biome: human gut; feature: human-associated habitat; material: faeces | place: Denmark | collected 2008/2010 ... | reverse complement strand
AATCTTACCATTTTCCTACTAAATCTGTTTTTCATATTGTTTTTTCCTCCAAAATTGTTTGTATTTATGTAAGCATTATAAAGTAAAAAGGAAAATATATAATACTTCATATAAATACAGTATAGCATATTTGTAAAATTATTGCAATTTTTTATGTTACTTCTTTCTAACTTTGCATCAATATAACTTCATTTTTCTTTAGACTTTCTTGCACATTTATAACTCTTTGATTAGAAGATCCCTTCCACTTTAAGGTTGGATTATGCAAATCATCCATATATTGACCATCAACTAAAACATCCAAATATTTTACAACTTCTTTATCCTTTAATTCTTTATCAAATCTAAAACCAGACCATGCCCACAAATTTTTATCTGGGAACTTTTGTTTAAATGCTTTTGCAAGTTTTGTCGTTCCTTCTATATTAGCAGAATTCATTGGTTCTCCACCAAGTATAGATAAACCTTCTACATTTTCATTTTCACATAATTCTAAAACTCTTTTTATTGTTTCATCATTAAATTCTTTTCCACCCTTAAAGTCATGTGTTTCTGGATTAAAACAGTTTTTACAATTAAATGTACATCCTTGCATAAATATTGATACTCTAACTCCTGGTCCATCTGATATGTCCATTTTTCTAATTTTATTATATCTCATAGCTTTCTTTATGTCCCTTCTTTTTATTCATCATCTTTGTTATCTATGTGTAAAACTCTTTCTTTTATTTCTTGTGTTCTTCCTTTGTTCCAGAAATTACTTCCAATATACCCACATGTTCTTCTTGCTACATTTAGTGTATTGTGGTCTCTGTTTCCACAATTTGGGCAATACCATTCTAAATTATCATCAATTTGTATTTCTCCATCAAAACCACATTTTTGACAATAATCTGATTTTGTATTTAATTCAGCATACATAATATTGTCATAAATAAATTTGATGATTTGAATAACAACTTCTAAGTTATTTTGTAAGTTTGGAGTTTCTACATAAGATATTGCTCCTCCTGGACTTAATTTTTGGAATTCACTTTCTAATTTTAATTTTGAAAATGCATCTATTTCTTCAAATACAGGAACATGATAAGAGTTTGTTATATAGTCTCTGTCTGTAATTCCTTCTATTACTCCAAATCTATTTTTTAAACATTTTGCAAATTTGTATGTTGTTGACTCAATTGGTGTTCCATATACACTGTAATCAATATCTTCTTTTTCTTTCCATTCCTTACATCTTTCATTCATTTTTTGCATTACTTGAACTGCAAATTCTTTTCCTCTGCCATTATCTGTATGACTATCTCCTGTCATATATTTTACACATTCATATAATCCTGCATAACCAAGTGAAATTGTTGAATAGCCTCCATGTAATAATGGATGTATGCTTTCACCTTTTTTTAATCTTGCAAGTGCTCCATATTGCCATAAGATTGGTGCAATGTCACTTGTTGCTTTAGAAAGTCTTTCATGTCTTAATTGTAATGCTTTATGACATAATTCAAGTCTTTCATCATATATTTTCCAGAACTTGTCCATATCACCTGAAGATGATAATGCAACATCTACTAAGTTTATTGTTACAACACCTTGGTTAAATCTACCATAATATTTTGGTTTATTTGTTGCTGGATCAACATAAGGTGTTAAAAATGAACGACATCCCATACATGGGTAACAATTTCCATTTCCATTTTTATCCACTTTTAATTCTAACATTTTCTTTTCTGATATGTAATCTGGTACCATTCTTTTTGCTGTACATTTTGCTGCAAGCTCTGTTAAATACCAATATTTGCTATCTTCTGTTACATTATCTTTTTCTAGAACATATAATAGTTTTGGAAATGCTGGCGTAATATATACACCCTTTTCGTTTTTCATTCCAACAATTCTTTGCTCTAAAAATTCTTTTATTATCATTGCTAATTCTTCTTTATATTCTTCTGTTTCTCCTAAATAAAAGCATACACTTAAAAATGGTGATTGTCCATTTGTTGTTGTCATTGAATTTATTTGATATTGGAATGTTTGTACTCCATCTTTAATCTCTTTTGCTAAATCTTCTTTTGCATATTTTATACAATCTTCTTTACTAAATTTTCTATCTTCATATTTTTTCAAATAAAAGTTATAACTATCTCTTACAAATGGTGCTAAATGTGTCATTGTTACTGTAGCTCCACCATATTGACTAGATGTTACTGCTGTTATAATTTGTGTTGCTATTGTCATTGCTGTTAAAAATTTATGTGGTTTTTCTATCATTACACCATTAATATTTGTACCATTTTGCAACATGTCTTCTAGATTTATTAAATCACAATTATGTAATGCATTTTGTGCAAAATAATCTGCATCATGAAAATGTATAATTCCCTCATCATGTGCTTTTACTATGTCTTCAGGAAGTAAGAATCTTCTTGTTATATCTGTACTTGTAATTCCAGCTAAATAATCTCTTTGTGTTGTTACTAATTTTGCATTTTTATTAGAATTTTCATTATTCCAATATTCACTTTCACCTTCTATTAATTCTTTTATAGATTGGTCTGTTGTATTTGCTTTTCTTACTAATGCTCTTGTATATCTATATGTTATGTATTTTTTTGCTAATTCATATTTTCCAATTGACATTAATTGTTGTTCTATAATATCTTGAACATCTTCAACTAGAATTCTTTTTTTATCTAGTTCTTCAATATAATTTATTATTTCTTCAATTTCTTCTTTTGTGGCTTTTTCTTTTCTTCTTACTTCATTGTTTGCTTTTCCAATTGCAACTCTTATTTTTTCTGGATCATAATCAACTATTGTTCCGTCTCTTTTTATAATTTTCACTTTTCTTCCTCCTTTTATTTGATGAGTAAATTATAACACAAAACAAATTAAAAAAAGTTGCAATTGCAACTTTTTTATTTTTGTTTTAAAAAAATGTAATTATTTCTAAGTAATTTTGTTTTATTACATTTATGTTACAAATATATTACAAAAATTACATGATGTTTTATGTTTAGTTTTCCAATAATTTCTCCAATTCTTTAATTTTATCTCTTAATTCTGCTGCTTTCTCAAATTCCATTGCAGCAGCATAATTTAGCATCTCGTCTGTTAATTTATTTATTGTTTCTTTAACATCTTCTTGTTTTTCTAATTTATATTCAACACCAATATCTTGCGTAAGTGTTGCTTTTATTGAATCTCTAATATCTTTTTTAATAGTTTTTGGTGTTATTCCATGTTTTTTATTATATTCTTCTTGTATTTTTCTTCTTCTATTTGTCTCTGTTATAGCCTTGTCCATAGAGTCAGTTAATTCGTCTGCATACATAATAACTGTTCCATCTGTATTTCTTGCAGCACGTCCAATTGTTTGAATAAGAGAACGCTCTGAACGAAGAAATCCTTCTTTGTCAGCATCTAATATTGCAACCAAAGAAACCTCAGGAATATCTAGTCCCTCTCTTAACAAATTAATACCAACTAATACATCAAATTCTCCAAGTCTTAATTTTCTTATTATCTCCATTCTTTCTAAAGCTTTAGTATCTGAATGTATATAATTTACTTTTATATCTAAGCTTTTTAAATATGATGTTAAATCTTCTGCCATTTTCTTTGTTAATGTTGTAACTAAAACTCTTTCATTCTTTTCTATTCTTATTCTTATTTGTTCTAGCAAGTCATCTATTTGGTTTGTAACAGGTTTTACTATAACTTTTGGATCCAATAATCCTGTAGGTCTTATAATTTGTTCTACAACATTATCTTTAGCTTTTTCTTTTTCATATTCTGCAGGTGTTGCACTAACAAATATTACTTGGTTTAGCCTTTCTTCAAATTCACTAAATTTTAATGGTCTGTTGTCAAATGCAGAAGGTAATCTAAATCCATAATTTACAAGTGATTCTTTTCTAGATCTATCACCATTATACATTGCTCTTACTTGTGGAATTGTTGCATGGGATTCGTCAATTAAAAGTAAGAAGTCATCTGGAAAATAATCAAATAAAGTATATGGTGGGCTTCCTGCTGGTCTTTGACTTATATGCCTTGAATAATTTTCTATTCCAGAACAAAATCCTGTTTCTTTCATCATTTCTATATCAAAATTTGTTCTTTCTTCTATACGCTGTGCTTCTATTAACTTATTTTGTGATTTAAAATACTCTATTCTTTCTTCTAATTCCTCTTCAATTGTTTTTATAGCTTTTTCCATTTTATCTTTACTAGTTACATATTGTGAAGCTGGTGGAATTAATATATGCATTCTAGTTCCAATTCCTTTTCCAGTTAATGGATTTATTTCTGTAATTTTTTCTATTTCATCTCCCCAAAATTCAACTCTTACAGCAGATTCACTTTGTGAAGAAGGATAAATTTCTAAAATGTCTCCTTTTGCTCTAAATGTTCCTCTTTTAAAATCTATCTCATTTCTTGTATATTGCATATTTATCAACTTTTTCATTACAGCATCTCTTGATTTTTGCATACCAGGTCTTAGTGATAACATCATTTCTTGGTAATCTACTGGGTCTCCTAATCCATATATACATGATACAGAAGCAACTATTATTACATCTCTTGTTTCAAACAATGATAATGTTGCTGAATGTCTTAATTTATCTATTTCGTCATTTATTGATGAGTCTTTTTCTATATATGTGTCTGACTGTGCTATATAACTTTCTGGTTGGTAATAATCATAATATGAAACAAAATATTCAACATTGTTTTCTGGAAAAAACTCCTTGAACTCGGAATATAATTGTCCGTGCTAGCGTCTTGTTATGTGCTAAAACAAGTGTTGGCTTTTGTACTTTTTGAATTATGTTGGCCATTGTAAAAGTTTTTCCAGATCCTGTAACTCCTAGAAGTGTCTGGAATTTCTTACCTTCTTTAATTCCGTTTGATAAGTATTCAATTGCTTGTGGTTGATCTCCTGTTGGCTTATATTGCGAATGTAATTTAAACATATTGTCTCCTTTCTATTATTCATTATCAAACAACTAATATGTCTAACAAATATTGTATCATACTATATCTATTTTGCATAGATATAGTTTATTTTTTATTGGAATACAATAATTATAAACATATGAATAAAAATTTTCCATATATTTTATAAAGGTGATAAAGTTTGAAAAGAATAAAAAAATTTTTTATAAATACAATCATTTTAGTATTTTCATCAGTACTACTTAGATTAATTGCAATGTTTTTTAACATATATATAACAAATAAAATTGGTGAAGAGGCTCTTGGAGTTTTTCAGCTTATAATGTCAGTTTATCTATTTGCTATAACATTTGCATGTTCTGGAATAAATATTGCATCTACAAAAATAATAGCAGAAGAACTTGCAATTGGAAATAAAACAAGCATTAAAAAAATAACCTCAAAATGTATTTTTATAAGTTTTGTTACAGGCATTTTAGCAAGTTTACTACTATTTTTAGGAGCTAATATTGCTGTAAAATATTGCTTGCACAATTTAATTAGTAAATCTGTTATTTATTTAATATGTATTGCCCTTCCTTTTATTTCTATGTCATCTGCAATTACTGGCTACTTTATGGCTATTAGAAAAGTCTATAAAAATGCTATTCGGAAGGTTTTTTGAACAATTAATTAAAATTATAGCTATCTCATTTTTGTTAAGTTTATATTTACCAAATCGGTTTAAACTATGTTTGCTATTCTCTTATTTTAGGTGATGTTATATCTGAAATTGGGTCATTTATTTTTAATTACATATTATATAAAATTGATTTTAAAAAAAGCATTAGCAACAGATCTTTTTTGCCATCTCCCAAAAAAAGAATTCTAAGAGTTTCTATTCCTGTTGCTTTTGCATCTTACATACGTTCTGGATTATCAACAGTAAAGCAAATTTTAATACCATATAGTCTTGAAAGAAGCGGAATTAACTGTACTAGTGCTATTTCAAAATATGGTATTATAACAGGAATGGTTATGCCTATAATATATTTGCCTAGTGTTTTTATAGAATCATTTAGTAGTTTGCTTATTCCAGAATTTTCACGTTATTTTGCAAAAAAAGATTATAAAAGAGCAAAACAAATTACCAAATTTATTTTGCTCTTAACATTACTTTTTTGTATTTTTTTAAATATACTATTTTTTGTGTTTTCAAAAAATATATCTATATTAATTTATAAAAATGATTCTATTTCAACATATTTAAAGACATTATCTTTTGTTATTTCATTTTTGTATATTGATATAGTAATTGATAGTATATTAAAAGGATTAGATAAACAAGTTCCTGTAATGATTATTAATGTTATTGACTTAATTGTAAGTATATGTTTTATTTATTTTTTTGTACCTATTTTAGGAGTTACAGGTTATGTTGTATCTATATTTTTAAGTGAAGTTCTAAATTTTGTTTTAAGTGCTTTTGTTTTATATAATGCATTTAAAACTAATTATAACTCAAATTGAGAATTATAAAGTTCTGCATATGCACCTTGTTTTTCCATTAATTCTTCATGATTTCCTTGTTCTATTATATTTCCTTCTTTCATAACTAAAATAAGGTCTGCATTTTTTATTGTAGAAAGTCTATGTGCAATTATAAATGATGTTCTTCCTTCTGTTAATTTGTCCATAGCAATTTGAACAAGTTCTTCTGTTCTTGTATCAACATTTGAAGTAGCCTCATCTAGTATTAAAAATGGTGAATCTTGAATCATTCCTCTTGCAATTGTAAGTAATTGTCTTTGTCCTGCTGAAATACCATCATTTTCTCCTAAAATAGAGTCATAGCCTTTAGGTAATGTTCTAATAAAATGGTCTAAACCTACTTCTTTACATACTTCTTTTACTCTTTCATCACTTACATTTTCTTGGTTGTAAATTATATTTTCCTTAACAGTTCCCTCAAATAGCCATGTATCTTGAAGTACCATTGTAAATAAATCATGTATATTTTCCCTTGTTAGTTCTTTTGTAGAAACTCCATCAATTTTTATGTCACCAGAATTAATATCATAAAACTTCATAAGTAAATTTACCATTGTTGTTTTTCCAGCTCCTGTAGGACCTACTATTGCTATTTTTTGTCCTGGATTTGCAACAGCTGTAAAGTTTTTAATTGTAGGTTTATCATTATCATCATATTGAAATACTACATTTTGGAACTCAATTTTTCCTTTTACATTTTCTTTTTCTAATTTTTTAGTTATTTGGTTTTGAGATGGCATTTCTTTTTCATCAACAAATTCAAATACTCTTTCACTAGCAGCTGCTGTTGATTGAAGAGATGTCATGCTTTGTGCTATTTGTGCTAGAGGATTTGTAAATAATCTAACATATGTTATAAATGCAATTATTACACCAAATGAAATTACATTATTCATTGTAAGTAATGCACCTACTATACATACTGCAACATAACCAAAATTTCCTATAAATCCCATCATTGGTTGCATTATTCCTGATAAGAATTGACTTTTTTGGTTTGCTTCACATACTTTATTGTTTAATTTATCAAATTCGATATCTGACTCCCTTTTTCCATTATATGCTTTTACAACATTTAGTCCTGAATATATTTCTTCTATATGACTATTTAAATTACCAAGTTCAGTTTGTTTTGCAACAAAATATTTTTGTGATTTCCCAAGTATTGCAAACATTCCCATAAACCCTAATAAGCTTGACAATATTGCAGTTAAAGCCATTATCCAATTTGTGTAAAACATCATTATTATTGAGCCTAAAAATAAAGTTATATTACTTACTAAGCTTCCCAAAGATTGGTTCATTGTTTGGGCAATTGTATCAACATCATTTGTTACCCTTGATAATGTGTCCCCTGCTTGATGCTTGTCAAAATAACTAAGTGGTAATTTATTTATTTTATCTGAGATTCTACCTCTTAGGCTTCTTGCAAAATAGTTTGCAACATTTGTCATGCAAATTCCTTGTATAAATGTAAATATTGCACTTGCAGAATATAGCATAACTAAAAATATTGCTATTGCTTTTATTTTGTCAAGATCCATTGCTTGAATTATAAGACCTTTTTGAATTTCATCTGTTAATTCAGATAATTTGTTTGGCGCAGATATTGAAAGTACTGCACCTGCAATTGCTAAAATTAAAGAGATTATTATTAAAACTTTATAACCTTTTAATTCTTTTAGTAGTCTTTTTACTGCTTGTTTAAAATCTTTTGCTTTTTCTCCTGTCATTGCTCCTCCAGGGCCTCCTGGTCCTCTCATTTGAGCTCTACGAGGATTTTTTGTTTCATTACTAGCCATTTTCTAATTCCTCCTTTGACAATTGAGATAGAGCTATTTGCTTATATACTTCGCAATTTTTTAATAACTCTTTATGTGTTCCTTGACCTACACATTTTCCATCATCTAATACAATAATTTTGTCTGCATTCATAATTGTTCCAATTCTTTGTGCAACAATTAAACTTGTTGCATCTTTTGTATAATTTTTTAGTTCTTTTCTTAAAACACTATCTGTTTTATAATCCAATGCTGAAAAACTATCATCAAATATATATATTTCTGGATCCCTTGCTACTGCTCTTGCTATTGCTAATCTTTGTTTTTGCCCTCCAGATATATTTGTACCTCCCTGTGCAATATGAGCATTGTAAGAATTATCCATTTTTTCTACAAACTCTGTGCCTTGTGCAACTTCAATTGCTTTTTTTACTTGTTCCATAGTTGGTTTTTGTTTTCCATTATCTCCATACTCAATATTTGAAGTTACTGTGCCATTAAACATTACAGCTTTTTGTGGTACATATCCTAATTTATTGTGTAAATATTCTAAAGAATAGTCCTTTACATTTACTCCATCAACCAATACTTCTCCTTCTGTTGCATCATAAAATCTTGGAACTAAATTTATTAATGTAGATTTTCCACTTCCTGTTGATCCAATAAATGCTACTGTATCACCTTTATTTGCTTTAAAGGAAATGTTTTGTAGTAAATATTCATCTGCATCTGGATATTTAAAACATACATTTTTAAATTCTACAGTTCCTTTTTCACCTTTACTGTTTTTTGTTATATTTCCATCTTTTATACTTGATTGTGTTTCTAATACTTCATTAATACGATTTGCAGATACTTGTGCTCTTGGAAGCATCATAAATATCATTGCAAGCATTAAAAAAGACATTATTACTTGAAGGGCATATGAACTAAATACAACCATATCTCCAAATAAAACTATTTTATCAGCCATTGCAGCTTCATTTATTAAATATGCTCCAACAAAATATATTCCAAGTGTAACCATATGCATTACCATATACATTACAGGTTGCATTATAGCAAATGCTCTTTGATTAAATAATTGTTGTTTTGTTAAATTATTATTTGCTTGTTCAAATTTATCTTCTTGATATTTTTCTGCATTAAATGCTCTTACAACCCTAATTCCTGTTAAGTTTTCCCTTGTAACCCCATTTAATTTATCAATTAATTTTTGAACCTTTTTAAATCTTGGAAGTACTATAACCATAAGTACTATTATAACTGCTAATAGCATTACAACTGCTGCTCCAGTAATTGCACTCCATTGCCAACTTTTGTTTAATATTTTTGTTACAGCCCATATTGCAGTTATTGGTGCTTTTATTAATAATTGCAACCCCATTGCAATTAACATTTCTATTTGTGTTACATCATTTGTTGTTCTTGTAATTAAGCTACTTGTAGAAAATCCTTTTACTTCATGCATTGACAAATTTTCTACTTTTTCAAATATTTTTCTTCTTATATTCATTGAAAATACAGAAGATATTTTTGATGTTATATACCCTGTAATTATTGCTGCAACCAAACTTCCAAATGCACAAGCAAGCATATAACCACCATTTATAAGAATGTCCTCCATTTTGCTTCCTTCTTTTTGAACCAGCTGTGTTATTTCAGACATATAATCTGGCATTTTAAGTTAAAGCCATACTTGTGTAATAACTAAAAATAAACAAACTAATGCTAATAGCCATTGTTTTTTTGTTGCATTTTTTAATAGTTTAAACATTTTTCTTTTTCCTCCTTGTATGCATTTTTATCATTTTTTTTTGCAATTTGTCAACATTATTATACATATATTCACAAACATTTCACATTTCTAAAAAAATAAAAAAGATTTTTCAATCTTCTTTATTTTTTCTAATTTTTTCAATCTTGTCTTTAATATTCCATTTTGTATATTGTACTTTTTCTTTAATATTAGGGAATGCATCAACAAGTCTTCTGTGAAATTTGGATTTATTATGAATAATATTTCTTACCTTTTCTGAAATTTCTATAGTATTATCTTTTATTTCATTAGAAACCTGTTTTAAATTTAGTATTATTTTATATGAAACAATATTGTCTACTATATGAATCATAAGCAAGCATATTATAATTATATCTTGAATATTTGATGGAATATTATTTATTTTACTTGTTAAAAAAGGATTTATAATGTAAATTATTAAAATACTTGCTATTCCAAATAAAAATAAATTTTCCAAACATATTCTACCATTTATGTTAAATTTCTTTTTACTATAATCCCACCATCTTGCATGAAAAAATTTTTCCATAAAATAACTTGTAAAATATTCTAAAACTCCACATATAATTAT
>ERZ780223.3886-NODE-3886-length-10660-cov-10.835926_pt1 | contig 10660 bp, 11 predicted proteins | sample MGYA00511016_ERZ780223 | MGnify/ENA primary metagenome ERZ780223 (study PRJEB29588, sample SAMEA2159032) | human gut metagenome | biome: human gut; feature: human-associated habitat; material: faeces | place: Denmark | collected 2008/2010 ... | reverse complement strand
GGGAATCGAACCCACGTATCCAGCTTGGAAGGCTGGTGTTCTACCATTGAACTACGCCCGCATGGCCGTTCCCATTGATATTCAGCTTAAAGATAATAACAACATTTTTGCGAATTGTCAATATTTTTGCGGCAAAAACTTTTGAAAGTCAAAAAAATATTTAGTGTTGCTATTTTCGGCGCTTTTCTGTATAATGCTTCTGTTATATATAATGTATGCAATTTCACCGGAGGTTTGCAATGATCGAATTAACAATGCAGGTAAGCGAATTTGACTACACCGAAACGCTTGATACGTTCCTGCCCGACTTGATAAAGATTCTGTCCGAAAGCGAAGGCGTGAATCCGCTGATTCGCAAGTGCGTCGGCGCGTCGCCCGAGTTTTCCAAGAAGATCGTCAAGGGCATCCTCGCCGCGATGAGCCCCAAGCAGAAGGAAGCGCTCACGGTCAAGTTTTTGAACGTCTACGCATCCAAGCTCGTCGCTCAGGTAAATGAGGTCGCCGCAAAGAACGGCATCGTCATCACCCTCGACAACGCAAGGGCAACGATTAAGTGATCCGCAAAAGGTGCAGCTGTTCGGCTGCACTTTTTCATTTGCGGGAATCTTAATGAAATTCAGCTCCGCATCAAACCGATGCGGAGCTGAATTTATTCGCCGCACTCCATTGGCTCTCGGCTGCGGCAAAGCCGCACGGTTTTGCCGGTAACTTCGACACCGGGCCACCGCAATAAGCGTATTGGCACAGACCAAATGCGTAACTAAATCCGTGCGCTTGCGCACACAATGGCTATCAGCTATCGGCTAACAGCTCTCGGCTGCGGCAAGGCCGCACGGTTTTGCCGGTAACTTCGACACCGGGCCACCGCAATATGCGTATCCGTAGGTGCATTAAAGCGCCTCTAAAAAAACACTTGATTTTTTGTGTTGGATTAGGTAGAATATCATAGCACGATGTAAGGAGTGACCGCGATGGCAAAGCTCGTTTCAAAGATAGTCGAGATATGGCATGACCGTAAGCGCATACTCGGCATGCCGATAAGCTTCACGCGCTACGCCCTGAGCGAGGACAGACTGTTCCTGCGCCGCGGCTTCCTGAACGTCAGGCATGACGAGATCGTGCTGTACCGTGTGCGCGATCTGCGCATTTCGGTGTCGTTGTGGCAGCGCATTTTCGGCGTCGGCTCGGTGACGGTGGTCTCGACGGATAAGAGCATCCCGGAGCTGACGCTAAAGAACATCCGCCAGCCGAACGAGGTCAAGGAGCTCATCCATGAGCACGTTGAGAAAATGAAGATCGAGCGCCGCATGCGCATCGGCGAGATGAGCATGGACATGGACGACGATTCGATAGATCTCGAGGATATTAATTAAACGCAATCGGCCATGCGCCGCTTGTTATATATGGATAGGTATCGAAGTGGTCATACCGGCCCTGACTCAAAATTTTTGGAAGCTTCAGCCGTTTCGTCCGCTGAAAATTTCCGCCGTACAAGGCTTTGCGCGGGTTCGGATTTCACAATTTCATATCGTTCTTGCGTGTTTTTCTTGCATTCCTCCGGAGCAAGGATCACACTTGAGTAATACGGAGAGTTGTCCGAGTGGTCGAAGGTGCAGCACTCGAAATCGAGTAGGTCTGTAGATGACCCATCTCCGAAAGCCCTTGATATTTCGGGCTTTTCTGGATTATCTACGCTTTTCAACAATTGAATATCTACGGTTTTTCTACGCTTTGTTCTACGGTTTCTACACTCGGCTCTGAGCCGGACGGAAACCCGCAAAGCCTTGAAAATACAACGGGGAGATGTATCGAAGTGGTCGTAACGAGGCTGACTCGAAATCAGTTGACGGGTCAAACCGTCCGGGGGTTCGAATCCCTCCATCTCCGCCATCGGCCAGCAGTGGTTCGCCACTGCTGGCTTTTTCTTTATGCGGGCTGTACCTCCTTCGGCTCCCGGCTGAACATTCCGCTCATGGCATTTGCGGATTCCTCTTGTGCAGTGAAGTCCAGGTGGGCGTAAATATCTGCTGTTGTTGCGAATGTGCTGTGTCCCAGCCAGATTTGAATCTGCTTCATAGAGATTCCGCTGCTGAGAAGCAGGCTGGCGCAGGTGTGTCTGAGATCATGAAAGCGAATCTTTTTCAGGCCGTACTTTTCGATGAGCCACGCGAAATGTTCTGTCACATAGTTGGGACGCAGGAGTTTGCCGCACTGGTCGACGCAGATATAGTCGAGGTAATCTCTGCAGTAGGACTTTTTGAAGAGACGGCGGAACATCTCCTTTTTCTCCTTTTCTTCCAGCAGAAGCTTCTCGACAGCCGGAATGAGCGGCAGCGTGCGAAAGCTGGATTTGGTCTTGAGGACATCCTCTCCGACCGGGATAAACTTGCCATCCACTTCCGCTTCGATGACCTTGTGGCTGATGGAGATGGTTTTCTTCTCAAAGTCGATGGCATCCCATTTGAGGCCAAGGACTTCGCTTCGCCGCAATCCATAGTATGCCGCAATCTTTACGCACAGTTCCAGAGGATCACCGGAGACAGCGTCGAACAGCGTCAGCATTTCTTCCTCACTGTAGAAGTTGCCGTGGAAAACATTCTTCTTGGGGCGCTCCACCTTGTCGGCCGGGTTCTTCAGGATGATGTCCTTTTTGACCGCAGTCTGAAGTGCCTTGCGGATGATTGCGTGATAGTGGATTACCGTGTTGGTCGTGCAATTGTCATCCAGAATGCTCTGATAGAAGTCCTCAATGTGCTGGGGCGTTACCTCACGAACCTGAAGACTCAGGGGCTTGAAGTATGGCACAATTCTGGCCTTAATCATGTTGGAGTAGCTCTGGTAGGTCGTTGTGGCCAGAGAGGTACGGGCGGCGCCCAGCCACTTCTCAATATAGTCTGTGAACTGGAGCAGAGCGTCAGGATGTGTGTTCTTGGTCAGCTCCAACTGTTCTGCTTCTCTTTTCACGCGTTCTTCCTCATCCCGCTCATATTGGAGCCGAATCTCGTCGAATGCTTTCTGTGCCTTGCGGTTGCTGGTTCCGTCGACAGGGAGCTTGGTGGGAACCCATTTACATTTACGCTTTCCATCTACCTTCAGGTAGAGAACCGCATAGTAAAAACCATTTTTCTGTTGCAGGCAGCCTGTTATCATTTTTATCCTCCTGTTCGTAATAACAAGTAGTCGTTTTGCCTGCCATTGACACCCCAAACATACCACAAGACTCTGGGAATAGCTATACTCCAAGTGGAGAAAAACCACTCGATTTTTCTACGATAATATGGCAGACGACCATGCGTGATTTTAAGAATTGATTGCCTGGGCATATGCATTGTCATGAGATTTTGATTTGGCACATTTCTTCGCCCATCAGGTACTCAATAATGCATACCTTGGGAATCTTATAGGACCTGCCGACCCTGACGCTTCTGATTTCCTGTTCAGCCAGGAGCCGGTATGCCAACTTCTTACTGATGCCCCCAAGCATCTTGCGGAGGTCATCGACCTCTACGACGTCAGGGTAATTCTCAAACATGGTGTATTTCTTCATGGCGATGCCTCCTATGATGAAGGACCGCCCATCGAACCATGAGCGGCCCAATGTTGGTTTGTATGTATAAATGCAGGCCGCAGTTCATTTCTGAACTGCGGCCTAATGGCAGACTCTGCATCGCCTTAAAGATGCAACATCTTTTTTGCTGTACCGACGCTTATTTCAAGTGCTTTGTCCACCTCATTCATCTTACGTCTACCGACGCTGCCGACATAAGCGAGCAGTCTTTGCTTGTCCAGCGTCCGAAGTTGCTCCAGCATGATGGTGGATTCACTTTGCAGACCGCACTGTCTTCCGTCCAGCGTTACATGGGTCGGCAAGCGGCGGCATTTGATGCGGCTGGTGATTGCTGCCACGATAACTGTGGGACTGTGGCGATTACCTATGTCATTTTGAATAATGAGTACCGGGCGGATGCCTCCTTGTTCAGAGCCGATGACTGGTTCGAGATTCGCATAGAATATGTCTCCGCGATACACGGAGTGGAAATCTGTGTTTTCCATAGTAGCACTATATTTTTCTTCTGCTACGAACTAAGTAAAGGAATCCGCGCAGGCCATAATGTATATGGGTGACCTGCACGGGTATATATTTTCCTTTGCCTGTACTTGACACTACTTCCCCAGGCGGGGCGGCAACTTGAACTGCGCTGGCGCGCATCACGGGACTCTCACCCCTCCGAGGAACTCTCGAAGCCGCAGTACGGGAGTATCATTGTGGACTGACGGGATCATGGCGGGACAGCTTGCCAATGCTGTCTTGGCCTGAGTGGGTATCGCTCTGCACCTTATTTGGCCGTCCTTTGATGCGGAGATGCTCCGCACAGGTGGTCTTCGCGCACTCGGCCTGACGCTGGCTCCGTCAGCTAATGTATTCAAGTTGCCGGATATGACCGCCTGGGGCAGTATTTGTCAAGGTTCGTAGCAGGGAGAAAAATTATCCCTTCACCTATCGCGGGGAAATCGGGGTTTTCACCCCCTCTTTTTCAAAAACTTTTTTAATTTTTTCTTTGCGGCAACGATGGACTTAGATACTCTTTGCTGATCAACACCATGTTTTTCTGCAATAGCTTGCTCCGAAAGGCCATCAACGCAGTAAAGCCAAAGCCTTATGCGTTGAAGTTCGGTCAATTTATCGCCCATTCCTTGAAGCAAAAGCTTTCCCAGAAGTTGTCTTTCGGATAGGTCAATTTCTGCGATGTAACCTTCTTCTGCGGACGGAACCGCTATTGCTTCCTCAGATAAACCTTCAAGCGACAGAGTTCCGTCATAGTACAGGTGATCAGCTTTTTCCTCTCCGTGATAATCCGCATCGGACACTTTCTTCCAGCACAGAAACTCCTCCTCGCTGGCAAAATCATCACGGGTCAGGCGAATCAAATTGCCGTCAGCGTCTGTGTAGACGAGGGCGTTAGGATCTTTTTTATTGAGAGCGTAGATGCTCTTCCTGTTAAACATTTGTGTTCCTCCGTTTTCTGAAATTTAGGTGAGAGCCAAATTTCAGGGCGGAGGGCCACGACACCGCGGAAGAACGGTGAAAACAAAAAAGGAGCAGCTACCTTTGCATTGTGGTGCAAAAGTAGCTGCTCCCTGCTGGTTATCCGGACACAAAACAGAAAACCTCCAGGATTAGATTTCAAAGGCAATTTGCTTTTGCCTCAAAACCATATCCTGGAGGTGTTAGATGAGCGTTTTTCTGCGTTATATGAGCGTTATATGAGCGTTATATGGGGCTGTTTTGCGTTGGATGAGCGTTATGTGGCCGTTGGATGAGCGTTATTTCTGAAAAATCGCATGATATGAGCGTTATATGGGTAGTCCATGCTCTTTTTCAATTTGAAAATGTGGAGGCTGGATTTGTCCCAAAATCCTCTTGTAAATACTCGACTAAAGTCTTGTATTCTTCCGCTGTCAGAATGCTCTTGGCTCGGGCCACCTCACTTTTTGCCATCTCGACAGCGCCGGAGCGGTACATGGCATGTACCAGCCAGTAGTACGCCCGCACATTTCCTGGGGCGATCTCCAGTGATTCGTTCGCATACCGCTGGACACTGTCATAGTCACCGGCCTCAGCCAGCATAGACAGCAGTTGATTGACAAGGCCGATGTACCGCAGATTGTAGCTGTTGGCCATGGGCATGATCCAGTGCTCCCCAGCTGCATCCTCGAACAGATTCCCCTTATAGATGGAAAGCGCCTGCTTGATGAGGTTTGTCTTTTGTAGGATTCCTGTTGCGGTTTGCACTGCATCCCATAGCCGGTCGAAATGCTGATAATCGGTCGTGATACGCAACTCCGGGTTAATTCGATACCCGCTGGGTGTCGACTCGATCAATGGGTAATCAGAAATCAGAGAAAATGCCTGGCGAAAACGATATATCAGCCCCCGGATGTTTCCGCTGACGGTTTCCGGAGAAGATATCTGGTCCTCTGGCCAAAGGGTGGCGGCAATCTCCAGCGGCGGATGTGTGGATCGGCGGTTCAATATCAGATAAGCAATGACCCGGCAACACTTAGGAGCGTTGCAGTCCGGCTCCCGAAGGACACCTTTAGAGGTGTAGATTTCCAGCTCGCCAAACAGGTTGAACACGATGTCCTTGTCGCTTTGGATACCTTCAGGCGTCAAAGTCATTTTTGCGCTTTCAAAATAGGAATGCTGGTTGATGGCGTTCAATACCACATAAGCAAGCATACGAAGCATCCGTTCATCATCACCAAAGCGCTTTGGGTTCCGTACCGCGAGAAAACCCACCGGACGCGGTTTGACGGGCACTGCAAGCACCGACTGTATTTTCAGTCGGGCATATACTTCATATTCCTCCGGCGCTTCATCCTTTATAGCATTGACATCTCGGAGCATGACCTTAGTATTGTCCTGCATGGCTGCTATCCACCGGGGCAGTTTTGTCGCTGACTCATACTCATCCGTCAGTAACTCGGTTCTGTCTTGAGGATTTGTGTTGTACCACCAGTATGGAGTCCAGAGCCCCAAATCCAGGTCGGCAATCAAGAATCCACACCAATCTGCTTGGTAAAAATCACAGGCCATCTTCATAGCGCTATGAGAAATTTCTTTGGGATCATCGCTGGCATGGAGGTTTGTTTCCAGCATGGCCAGCATATCCACAAATTCCAGAGCAAACTCAACCTTTTCGGCTGATATCTTGGCGGATGTCAGCAACTCCGTGGTCGGGTTTTCTTTTCTGTCTTGGCTGTCGCCCCCAGGATCTACGTTTGCTGTCGCATTGTTTCCGCGTGATTTGAAAAATCGCTTAAACATACCGCTACATCCTCCTTTTCATAAAATGAAAAACCGCAAGACCCCCGGTACAATTGTCCGACAGCTTGCGGTCCGTTTTATATTCAAAATGCTGTCGGCACAACTTCACATAGAATGGTCAATCTTTATTCAGCCGACGGATATTACCTATGATAAGCATGAGATCATCATCGTTCAGTTTCCGGAGCTCCTCAATGGCGGTCTGAAGCAGGGCTGGGTTCTCGGACGAATCATCAAAAAACTGACTGGGCGTAATTTCAAAGTAGTCGCAGATTTGCAAAAATTCCGCCATGGGCGGCAATGACTTGCCGGAGGAAATGTTGTAGATATAGCTGCGGCTATGTCCCAAGTCATAGCTCATTTGATATTCAGAGACACCCTTTTGAATTCTCAGCTGGCTAATCCTGTCGCGTATGAATTGCGTGTCCATTTGATGCTCACCACCTATCTATTTATATTGTAGGCGGTGGAGAGGTAGATTTACTCCAAGAATATACGCCGTTTTCTATTGGATACTCTAATATTTTATGCTATAATACAAAAGAATATGTTACACCGCGCAATTTGGTGCAAATTTTTAATTCTCATGGTTGAAAACAGCGTAACACGCTGGCGAGATGAATATGGTTTGTTGTTTCTTTGGACATAAGGATGTTCCACATGATATTAAAGAGCGCCTGACAGCTGTGCTGACGGAGCTAATCGCAGAGGGTGTTGATTCCTTTCTGGTAGGTAATCAGGGTGGATTTGACAGTATCGTTCTGAACTCGCTGCGGATGCTGAAGGAAAAGTATCCGCACATCACCTACAATGTCGTTCTGGCCTATATGCCTGGAGCCAAGGAAGAATGGCCTACATATGAGCCGCTGGAAACGCTCTATCCGGAGGGGCTGGAATCTGTACATCCCCGGTACGCTATCTCCTGGAGAAACAAGTGGATGATTCGGGAGTCGGATGTGGTCGTAACCTACATCACCCATTCTTGGGGCGGTGCGGCGCAGTTTGCAGAACTGGCGGAGAAGAAAATGAAACGGGTCATCAATATCGCATCAATGATGAATACCAAAAACTGAAAAATAGTGCAATTACCTACTCACACCGTTTTCGGGGGTAAGCTTAGAAAAAATGTACGATCCCTAACCCCTGCTAAAGCAGTTGAAGTGGGAGATACTTTCGTCAAATCCTCTTTTTCCTGGGACAGAGGAGTTTTGCTCTATTCATAACCCACAGGGCATCGATGCGTCTGATGCACCGATGCCCTGTTCCATTTTCCTCGTTTTATTGGTGTTCAGTAGATTTAATAAAAGATCTGTGGTATGATTTTATCATGAGCGAAATGCACCACACTTTTCTGCTCGGAAAGCCAATAATGACGCGGAGGTGCAGAGATGACCGAGAACCGAATCAAAGAATACCGCGGCAATCGGGGGATGACCCAGGCTGAGTTGGCCAAGTTGGTGGGCGTGCGCCGAGAGACCATCTACAATCTGGAAAACGGCAGGTATAATCCTTCTCTTTCTTTGGCGTGGAAAATTGCCCAAGTGTTTAATACATCCATCGAGGATATATTCACAGTAAAGCTTGACCCCGAATTATTGAAAAAACTCGCACAGATTAGTGAGTTGAGTTCTCGGTTGGCCGGGGTCAAGAACACGAAGAAGAGCGATGAATATGGTGGATTCACACCGGGATATCAAATCAGCGCACTCCTGGAGGATGGCACATATATCCGGATAAACGGTTATTCTTTCTCCGACAATGATATGGTAGATATCGAGTGGAACGAAGAACGATATGTGGTATCCGATGAGGAATTCCAAGATTATTTAAGTAGAATCTGTGCAGGAGGAGATGTTTCTTCTGCTGATAATGCGGTTGCAGGAAAAACCTATCTCTACGAAGGCGAAGGATTCATGGGCAACTTTACGATCACCCTCTATAATGATGGCACCTTTACCTATTACGAAGGAATGGCCAGCAGCTATATTGGAATTGGCTCTTGGGAACAGAATGGAGACAGCATTATCCTGACCGATGATGGGCACGGCGGCTATGGGCTGGTGAACCATTTCCGATGTGACGGTAATGACCTCGTGTTTGTTGAGCAGGACTCCAACAACTTCGTTTATGTCAAAGTTAAGGACGGCGAAAGGTTCCATACCACGGGAGAAGCATTCAAACTCAACGATACGGCTGCGGCCGTAACCAAATGGTTTGATTACCTTGAAACCCCTGATGAAATGAAATGGGACGGCCGCCTCGAAATCAACCATCCAGAGTTTCCGGATGTGACTTTCCGTTGGACTTATGGAGAAATGATGGCTGTTACGGGTAACGAAATCACTTCGTTGTATACCGGGATGCCCATCTGGAACGACTATTTCTGCGACCTCACCGGCGACGGCTTGCCTGAGTTGTGTTCTACAATCAGTTGGGGAGCTGGCATGGTTGATAACCGTGTCACCATCTATGACTATGCAAACGGAGCAAGATATGAACTGTCTGACCGAGGATATTTCGATTTTACCCTCAGATTTAATGAAGCTGACGGATACCTCTATGTAGATAAAAAGAAATATAATACTGATGAACTGGTAGAAACTGGTCGATTGGTTTTCAAGAATAATTGTATTCAGATTGAAGGTTTTTCCAACGAAGCGCATCAGGTTTTCCAAGCTGAAATTCTGGAAGATCATAATGGTTATTATCTTGTGAAGCCTGTTGAAGGTAGCTGGGAACTGAATAGTGCAGACCGAATTGAAGTACCTATCAGAAATGCTCATCCATCACCAGAACCTGAAATCGGAGATGTGATTGAAATTGAATACTCTGGTGAAATCCTTGAAACTTATCCTGCACGAATTGCGGATGTTTATGGAATCAAGGTTATAAAGGAAACCGAAACATGGGACTTAATCCCTATGGTTATGGTGAACGGGACACTGTATCTTGATACTGGCCATGAAAGCAAAATAGAAGCAAGATGTGGTGTTATGGATGGAGAAATCACATCCCAGGTTGATGGAAATAAGCAGCCCAGCGTTGACGATCAATCCAATTTTGGTACAGGATATGGTTATCAATACGGGGCAACTGAGGGAACCATTGAACTCTTTATGAATGGCAAGTGGTGGATCTTCGCTACCGAAGAAGCACGACAGAAAATCCAGTTCCCGTCCATAGAGGATGAACTTTCTAAGTTTTATCTGACCATTGGCTCTGAAGGTGTTAAGAGCATCAAGCTTTCAATGCCAAATTCCAGTGGCGGCTTTGAAAATGCAGATGGTTCTCTGCTCAAGAAAGGCGAACGCATCTGGCTCGAAAACCTCGATGGCTACACTGATCTGCGAGGATTAACAATAACTGCCCTGGGTGAAAACGGAGAAATCATCTGGACAGCATCAATTCCAGATGAAGAAGAAAACAAAGGATTTACCCATCTGGTAAATGATGATTGGGAAATCACAAATATCGAATAATTAGTTCCCAGCAAATAAACCGCTGCAATTCTCATTCCAAAGTGGGATGGATGTTGTAGCGGTTTTTCTTTTTATGGTTCAAATGCCACCATTGTATCCTTTGGTAGTTTCTCATTTTCACAGTTCAGAAGATAGGCTACGGCCTTGTTCGCAAAGCGGTTGGTTTTTATCGTATCCCAATCGGCAAGATGGATGATCTCTGCTGTGCTGCTTTCAAAATCAAATGAAATCTTACCCCATTCGCCGTCGCAGTCTGCCTGGTATTCGTAGATTGCGGCGGCGATTTTCTTGTAAGGTAATCCTTAAAAAAACCACCTGCTATGCAGGTGGACAACAATCGCTTTAGCTTACA
>ERZ780223.3880-NODE-3880-length-10669-cov-5.352553_pt1 | contig 10669 bp, 8 predicted proteins | sample MGYA00511016_ERZ780223 | MGnify/ENA primary metagenome ERZ780223 (study PRJEB29588, sample SAMEA2159032) | human gut metagenome | biome: human gut; feature: human-associated habitat; material: faeces | place: Denmark | collected 2008/2010 ... | reverse complement strand
TGCGTCTGCCGTCCGGGGTATCGACCTCGGAAATGCCCGCTACGACAACGCCGTCGGTCGTCATGCGTATGCCGACGGCGCCGCCGCCCGGCACGAGCGACTCGGCAAACGCCGCCGCGCTCAGCACGACGCACAGCACCGCCGACAGCGCCGCCGCCATGATTTTTTTGATCGTCATATCTCACCTCCACACATAAAGTATGTGGTCTTGAGCGTAAAATATATTTCAGAACCGCACTTTAACTTTTACCTTTTTAGAGGCGCTTTTACACTCCTGCCAATACATTTTTTGCGTCAGCCCGACCGGAAGCTACTGGCAAAACCATAGCGAGCGGAACGGATAAATCCGTTCCCTACAAGCGACCGGTGGGCGCAGCGGAGAGCTAATAGCTGATAGTTAATAGGTTTTAATTCAACCCCTCGGCAGCAAAGCTGCCTGCTCCCCTTGCCAGGTGAGCCAATGCGGTGCGCTGCAAAACTTAGCACCGTACTCGCGTTACGCGAGGCAACCATGGTTTTGTCGGCAGTCTCGAACCGGGCTACCAGAGATATGCGTATCCGTAGGTGCGGTAAATCGCAACTAAAAGAACGAAAAAAGCTCGCCGTTATGGCGAGCTTGTTTCGGGTAATATCAGGTTATTACACAGCGCGGGTGACCTTACCGCTGCGCAGGCAGCGAGTGCATGCATAAACATGCTTCGGACTTCCGTCCACGATCGCCTTGACGCGCTTCACATTGGGCTTCCAAGTACGGTTGGAACGCCTGTGGGAATGAGACACCTGAATGCCAAAGGCAACGCCCTTGTCGCAAAACTGACATTTTGCCATAAGTTGAAGCACCTCCTTGCTTGTGTTTAACTGCGTGCAATTTGCAGACAGCTTATTAATAATAACAGAATAAGCCTGTAATTGCAAGAAAAATTTTCGCCGTTGTAAAAATCGTTGCAAAATAATGCATTTGAGGTTAATATTAATAATGAAATAATATAGTTAAAAGGAGATCGGCAATGGCGAGTAAATATTCTGTTCCGCTGCGGACGATCGTGGAGGAAAACGGCCTTGAGCCGCTGCACACCTCGAGCGATTATGATACGCGGCTTCTGACGGTGGCGGACGTGAACCGCCCCGCGCTTCAGCTTGCCGGATTTTATAACTACTTTGACCCCAACAGGCTCCAGATAATCGGCCGGGTCGAGAGCACATATCTTGAGCTCAAGACCGAGGCCGAGCGCCGCAGCTGTTTCGAGGAGCTTATGCGCTATGACATATCTGCGCTCGTTATCTGCCACGGTGCGTCGGCGTTTCCCGAGTGCCTCGAGGTCGCGGGGAAGTACGACCGCAACCTGTTCGTAACGCCCGAGGATACCTCCGACTTCATGGCCGATGTCATAAGCTCGCTGCACACGCACCTTGCGCCGCGCACGACGATGCACGGCGTGCTCGTTGAGGTACACGGCGAGGGCGTGCTTTTAACCGGCGACTCCGGCATAGGCAAAAGCGAAACTGCGCTTGAGCTTATAAAGCGCGGACACAAGCTCATTGCCGACGACGCGGTGGACATTCGCCGTATCGGACGCGACAGGCTCGTCGGCACGGCGCCGGAGCTTATACGGTATTACATGGAGCTGCGCGGCATAGGCGTTGTCGATGTCAGGCACCTTTATGGCGTTGGCGCCGTAAAGCCCGAGGGCGCGATCGACCTCGTTGTGAACCTCGAGGTCTGGGACGATCAGAAGGCGTACGACCGCCTTGGCCTTATAAGCGAAACGCAGGATATCCTCGGTGTGACGGTGCCGAGCTTGACGATCCCGGTGCGTCCCGGCAGGAACCTTGCCGTTATCCTCGAGCTTGCGGCAATGAACAACCGCCAGAAGAAGATGGGCTACAACGCCGCGGAAACTCTCGCGTCAAACGTAGATCACGCCGTTGACAACGGCACGTTTTAATAGGAGATAGTATGGAAGGTCTTGAAAAAGCAATTGAACAGATAAAGGAGAACATGCCCAAGCTCGATCTGAGGGAAAACGAGCCGATGCGCAACCACTGCTCGTTCAAGGTCGGCGGCGAGGTGCGCGCGTTTGCCGTGCCGGGCGATCTTTTCGAGATGTCGAAGGTCATGTTCTATCTGCATATGAACGGCGTTTCGCCGCTGACGCTCGGCAAGTGCACCAACGTCATCTTCCCCGAGGAGGGGCTTGATATCATGGTCATCAGCACGGAAAACCTGCGCAAGCTGCGCCTTGGCGAGACTGAGAACACCATCTATGCCGAAGCCGGCGTATCGCTTGCAAAGCTCGCGCAGTTTGCGCGCGACAACGGCCTTTCCGGGCTTGAGTTTGCAAGCGGCATTCCCGGCTCGGTGGGCGGCGGCGTTCTGATGAACGCCGGAGCTTACGGCGGAGAGATGAAGGATGTTGTCGAATCCGTCGTCGTGTACTACGTTCCGACGCAGGCGCTGACCGAGGTCAAAGGCTCCGACTGCGGCTTTGAGTATCGCCGCAGCGCATTTGAGAAGATAAACTGTGCGATCATGGGCGCGGTGTTCAAGCTTACTCCCGACGACCCCGAGGCCATCGGCGCGCGCATGAAGGAAATGAACGAAAAGCGCACGGCAAGTCAGCCGCTGGATATGCCCTCGGCAGGCAGCGCGTTCAAGCGCCCCGTGGGCGGCTACGCCGCGGCGCTCATTGACCAGTGCGGTCTGAAGGGCTACACGGTCGGCGGTGCGCAGATAAGCCAAAAGCATGCCGGCTTTGCGGTCAATACGGGCAGCGCAACATACGACGATGTCGTTGAACTGCTCGACCACGTCCGCCGCGAGGTCTATGCGCAGACACAGATCACCCTCGAGCCGGAGATACGCATCTACCCCAAGGGCATGATGCTTGTTGACGACTGGCGCGAGAGAAAGCAGACCATCATCGACGGTATGCTCGAGCAGGCAAAGCAGAATGCCGCAGACTCGGCGGCCGAGAGCAGAGACGTTCGGCCGAGCTGAGCGTTTTGGAGAGTGGATATATGGAGTTTCTTATCATAACCGGCCTGTCCGGCGGCGGCAAGAGCCAGGCCGCGGACATAATTGAGGATCTGGATTACTACTGTGTGGATAACATGCCCGTTGCGCTCATTCCGAAGTTTGCCGAGCTTTGCGCGGCGACAAAGGGACGCTACGAGAAGGTCGCTCTGGTGACGGATATCCGCGAAAAAAACGGAATAAAGGACATTTTTAACGCACTCGAAACGCTCAGAGAGATGGACTTCGGCTATAAGATCCTGTTCATGGAGGCAAAGCCGTCGGTCATCGTAAAGCGCTATAAGGAGTCGCGCCGTCCGCATCCGCTGGCGGCAAAGTCCGGCGGCTCGATCGAGGACGCGATACTCAAGGAGACCGAGCAGCTGCGCCCGATACGCGACATTGCCGATTATATCATCGACACCTCGCACCTGACCCTCGGGCAGCTGCACAACGAGCTGTACACTTACTTTTCCGACTCCGCGACCGACCGCGCGATCATGGTAAACGTCATATCCTTCGGCTTTAAATACGGCATGCCGCTGGACGCCGACCTCGTGTTCGACGTGAGATTTCTGCCCAATCCCTTTTACGTTGAGGATCTGAAGCTTTTAAGCGGCCTTGACGCACCGGTCAGGGACTATGTTTTCAGCTTTGAGCAGTCGAACGTTTTCATGGACAAGCTCACGGACATGATAGAGTATCTGCTGCCGCTGTACATAGAAGAGGGAAAGTACAGCCTTACGATCGCCATCGGCTGCACCGGCGGCCGGCACCGCTCCGTCGCCGTGGCCTCGGCGCTTGCCGGGCATCTTAAGTGCTTCGGCGTGCCGACGGTGAGCATAAACCGCGATATAAACAAATAAGCATGGAAAAAACCTTCGCACAAAAAGTTAAAACAGAGCTGTGTCAGCCTCGGGTCGAGCGCAAATGCTGCGCTGTTGCCGAGGCCTACGGCGTTCTGCTGTATGCGCACAGCTTTTCGGCAAAGGAAATACGCATAACGACGGCAAGCGACGAGCTTGCCGCACGTCTTCCGCATCTGATGCGCCGCGCCTTCGGCATCGACTTCGACGAGCCGGAGAAAAGCCGCGGCGTGAAGCATTCGTTCCGGGTAAACGCCCCGGATAAGCTGCGCGCGGTGTTCGACGTTGTCGGAAACGACATGAACAGCCCCTCGCTGCACATAAACTTCGGCGTCATCGAGGAGCCGTGCTGCAAGGCCTCGTTTATCCGCGGCGCGTTTCTCGCCGGCGGCTCGGTGACAGACCCGGCAAAGCGCTATCACATGGAGCTTGCAACGACGCACTACAGCGTAAGCCGCGAGACATACTCGGTGCTGCTTGAGATGGGCTTTTCGCCCAAGGAGGCGCAGCGCAAGGGCGACTATCTGCTGTATTTCAAAAAAAGCGAGCATATAGAAGACCTGCTGACGACGATCGGCGCGCCGGTCGCTGCGATGGATATCATGTCCGCCAAGGTCGAAAAGGACATGAAAAACAGCATAAACCGCAAGGTAAACTGCGATTCTGCAAATGCCGACAAGGTCGTCGAGGCCGCGGCAAAGCAGATGGAGGCCATCCGCCGCATAGATAAGCTCTATGGGCTGGATTCCTTGCCGGATAAGCTTCAGGAGGCCGCGCTTCTGCGCTACGCAAACCCCGAGGCGAGCCTTGCCGACCTTGCCACGCTCTCGTATCCGCCGGTATCCAAAAGCTGCCTGAGCCACAGGCTCAAGAAGCTGCTGACATACACACCCGAGGAAGACTGAATATGAGCTTTGTTCACCTGCATGTTCATACCGAATATTCGCTGCTCGACGGCGACTGCCGCATCGAGCCGCTCGTTGCGCGCGCAAAGGAGCTGGGGCAGACCGCTCTTGCCGTCACCGACCACGGCGTCATGTACGGCGCCGTCGCGTTTTACAAGGCCTGCTGCGCGGCCGGTATAAAGCCGATCATCGGCTGCGAGGTCTATGTTGCGCCGCGCTCGCGCTTTGACAAGGAGCACGGCGTTGACTCGGAGTACACGCACCTCATCCTGCTGTGCAAAAACGAAACGGGCTACAAAAATCTGTGCTACCTCGTTTCCATGGCCTTCACCGAGGGCTTTTACAACAAGCCGCGCATCGACTGGGCGCTGCTGCACGAGCGCGCCGAGGGGCTTATCTGCCTTTCCGGCTGCGTCGCCGGTGCTATACCGCGAATGCTCAACGCCGGAAACTACGAGGGCGCGAAGAAAAAGGCGCTGGAGCTGAGCGAGATTTTCGGCAGGGACGGCTTTTATCTTGAGATCCAGGATCACGGCCTTGAGGCCGAAAAGCGCGCGGCCGAGGGGCTTTTGCGCATCCACCGCGAGACCGGCATTCCCCTTGCCGTCACAAACGACGCGCACTATGTCGAAAAAGACGACGCGTATTATCAGGATGTTCTGATGTGCGTGCAGATGCAGAAAACCATAACCGACCCTGCGCGCATGAAATTTGAGACCAACGAGTTTTACCTCAAGGATGAGGCCGAGATGCGCGCGCTTTTCCCCGAATATCCCGAGGCTGCCGACAACACCGCGAAGATCGCGGACATGTGCGGCTACGACTTCGAGTTCGGAAAATACAAGCTGCCGCGCTTCAAGCTGCCCGAGGGCGAGAGCGACAGCTTTGACTATCTGCAAAAGCTCTGCCGCGCAGGACTTGCGCGCAGATACCCGAACGACGACGGAACCGTTGCAAAGCAGCTCGACTATGAGCTTGCCATGATAAAAAAGATGGGCTTTGTCGATTACTTCCTCATCGTTTCCGACTTCATCGCCTACGCGAAAAGCCAAAAGATCCCCGTCGGCCCCGGGCGCGGCTCGGCAGCCGGCAGCGTCGTTTCCTACACGCTGAACATAACCGACGTCGATCCCATAAAATACAGCCTTTATTTCGAGCGATTTCTAAACCCCGAGCGCGTGAGCATGCCCGATATCGACATCGACTTCTGCGTCAACCGCCGCGGCGAGGTCATCGACTATGTCAACCGCAAATACGGCCACGACCACGTTGCGCAGATAGTAACCTTCGGCACGATGGCGGCGCGCGCTGCCGTGCGCGACGTTGCACGCGTGCTCGACATAAGCTACGGCGACGCCGACGCCGTTGCAAAGGCCATACCCATGGGGCCGAACATGACCATAAAGGACGCGCTGCGCGTATCAAAGCCACTGCGCGACATGTACGAGGGCGACGAGATGCTGCACAGGCTCATCGACGTTGCCGAAGCGCTCGAGGGCATGCCGCGCCACGCGAGCATGCACGCAGCCGGCGTCGTAATAACCGATAAGCCCGTTTACGAATACGTTCCGCTGTCGAAAAATGACGAATCGGTCGTCACGCAGTATCAGATGACGACGCTCGAGGAGCTGGGACTTCTCAAGATGGACTTTCTCGGTCTGCGAAACCTCACTGTGCTCGAGGACGCGGCGAAAATGGTGCGGCGCACCGAGCCGGATTTCGAGGTCGAAAAGATCCCCGACGGCGACGCGGAGGTTTTCAAAATGCTCTCGGAGGGGCACACAAGCGGCGTTTTCCAGCTTGAGAGCACCGGCATGACCGGCGTTTGCACCGGCCTTAAGCCCAAGAGCATTGAAGACATCACCGCAGTCATAGCCCTTTACCGCCCCGGACCGATGGACAGCATTCCGCGATTTATCGAGTGCTCGGCGCATCCCGAGAAGATAAGCTACAAGCACGAGCTTCTGCGCCCGATACTCGAGGTCACCTACGGCTGCATCGTCTATCAGGAGCAGGTAATTGAAATTTTCCGCCGTCTTGCCGGATTTTCGCTCGGCCAGGCGGACATGATCCGCCGCGCGATGAGCAAGAAAAAGCACAAGGTCATCGACGCCGAGCGCGTCGCCTTCGTTCACGGCGACGAGAGCCGCGGCATCGACGGCGCAATAAAGCGCGGCATCCCCGAAAGCGTTGCAAACAGCATCTATGACGAGATCCTTGACTTTGCGTCCTACGCCTTCAATAAGGCGCACGCGGTGAGCTACGCGATAGTATCCTACCGCACGGCGTACATGAAAAAGCACTATCCGCGCCAGTACATGGCCGCGCTGCTCTCGTCGGTGCTCGATAACAGCACCAAGATCGCCGAGTACATCGCCGAATGCCGCGAGATGGGCATAAGGCTTCTGCCGCCGGACGTCAACGAATCGTTTGCCGATTTCTCCGTCAGCGGAAACGATATCCGCTTCGGCCTTGTTGCGATAAAAAGCATCGGCCGCGGCTTCATAAACGAGCTTATATCGCGCCGCGAGGAGGACGGGCCGTTCCGCAGTCTTGAGGATTTCTGCCGCCGCATGGCCGGCCGGGAACTGAACCGCCGCGCGGTCGAAAACCTCATCCGCGCCGGAGCGTTCGACAGCATGGGCTTCAAGCGCAAGGCGCTGCTGCGCGTGGCCGGCGTCATGATCGACGGCATCCAGCAGGAAAGCCGCAACAACGTCGAGGGGCAGCTCAACCTGTTCGGCGAGCTGGACTTCGAGGAGGCCGGTGCCATAAGCATCAAGATCCCGGAGGTCGAGGAGTACACACGCGCAGAGCTGCTTGCAATGGAAAAGGAGACGGCCGGTCTGTACCTGAGCGGCCACCCGATGGACGAGTACCGCGCCGCCGTGCGCAGAGCCGGGATAGTACCCATAGGCGCGATTTTGACAGACTCCGCCTCCGAGAGCGAGAAAAAGACCTATCCCGACGGCGCCGTCGTCACCGTTGCAGGCGTCGTGCAGTCAAGCCGCACGCGCACGACGAAGTCGAACACGCTCATGAGCTACATCAACCTCGAGGACGACACCGGCGCGATGGAGCTGATCGCGTTCCAGCGCGCGCTGGACACCGGCAGCATCTACATCAAGGATAACGCGCCCATCATCGTGCGCGGCCGCATATCCATGCGCGATGAGAAGGAGCCGCAGCTCATGGCGGACAGCATCCGCCCGATAGCCGATCTCGGCAAGCTCAAGCCCGAGCCGCCGAGGACAAACGCCGACTCCAAGCTCTGGGTCAAGCTGCCCGGCGAGGACGATCCGCGCCTTGCGCGTATCGAGCTTATCCTCACCATGTTCCCCGGCCAGCAGCAGATGATCATTTACCTCGAGCGCGAAAAACGGCGCATCGGCGCAAAGTGTCTGATACACCCCTCGCTCATCGCCGAGCTGAAAGAGCTCTGCGGCGATGCCAATGTTTTCTTGGAGGCGCATTGACGCCGCTACAAATCCGCGCAATAAACGCGCAATAAACGCGCAATAAACGTATAGGAGGAGCGCCAAAGCGCTACTGAAAAAATGAGTGTTAAAAATGCAGTACATAAGACATCCGGATATGCCGCGGCGGCCGCGCTGTCGGCACTTTTGGTGAAATACCCACTGCGGAAGCTGGGCATGCATAAGGCCAATGCCGCGCTGATGCAGGCGCATGAGGCGGCCAGCGGTGCGTACTTCCTCGCCGCGCTGCTGCACATGGCAACGTCACCGAAGACGAGCGGCTGCAAGGCCGCAAGCGGTGCTGCCGCATTTGCCGTCAGCGTCGTGCTCATCGCCGACTGCCACATGGCAAAGGATCAGACCTCGAAAATGCAGCGTCATCGTATCTATTCCGCGGCGCTGGCCGCTGCCGCCGCCCTCCATGCTTTTTAGCAGCGCTTTACTGGGCCTACGGATACGGTTATCTCCGGTGGCCCGGTATCGGAACTGCTGACAAAACCGTGACGTTTCGCGTAACGCAAGTACGGCGCTGAATTTTGCACCGCGCCATGTAGGGGCGAGCATTGCTCGCCCATCGCCACGGTTTTGTCGGCGCGAAAATCGACAGTCGTAGGGAACGGATTTATCCGTTCCGCTGTGACGGTTTCGTCGGCACCTACCGGTCGGGCAACCGCAAAAAACGTATCGGCACCAGCGTTGATGCGCCTCTGAAAAAATGTAGCGCCTACGGCGCGGATATAATTACACCTCATCTGCCGCAAGCGGCATCTTCCCCTCAAGCTCCGCAAGGGGAAGACAATGGGGTGCGTCCTAAAACTCAGCACCGCACTAACGCTACGCGAGGCAACCACGGTTTCCTCTGCACCCTCGACACCGGGCAACCAGAGATATGCGTATCAGTGCAAACTCAATGCGCCTCTAAAAAAGCGCGAGGCAACTACGGTTTCCTCCGCAGTCTCGAACCGGGCAACCAGAGATATATGTACTGGTAGGTGCGGCAATGCGCCTCTAAAAAGAAGGTATGGATAACAGTGGACAGTTTTAAAAGCGGCGCGATAAGCGTCGGAAAATATTTCAGAACATTTTATCGTTGGGTGCTGCTGTCGGTGGTGACGGGGCTTGTGTGCGGACTGGTCGGATCCGCGTTCCACCTGACGGTCGATTTTGCAACATCGTTCAGGGCGCAGCACCAGTGGCTGGTGTTCCTGCTGCCGATCGGCGGTCTTGCGATCGCGCTGATCTATAGGGTGAGCAAGATGGAGGGCGAGGGCACAAACAACATTATCGACTCGATCCACGACGGCGAGAAGGTCCCCATCATGCTTGTGCCTGTCATTTTCGTTTCAACTGCGATAACGCACCTCGTCGGCGGCTCGGCCGGCCGCGAGGGCGCGGCACTTCAAATAGGCGGCGGCATAGGCTACCGCGTCGGGCGGCTGCTGAAGCTTGATGACAAGGACATGCGCCTTGTCACGCTTTGCGGCATGAGCGCGGTGTTCGCTGCGCTGTTCGGAACACCGCTGACCGCAACAATATTTGCGCTTGAGGTCATATCGGTCGGCATCCTGCATTACTCAGGGCTGATCCCATGCCTCGTCGCGTCGGTGACGGCGTACGGCGTGTCGCTGCTGTTCGGCATTGCACCAATGCGCTACTCTGTCGCGCTCGCGCCGCTGGAGTTCGGGCTGCTGCTGCGCGTGTGCGTCCTCGCCGTTGTGTGTGCGCTGGTCAGCATCGTGTTCTGCGTTGCAATGCACAAAACCGAGCAATTTGCGGCCAAAACCGTCAAAAATATATATCTGCGCGCATTTTTGGGCGGCGTAATCGTCATCGTGCTGACGCTCATCGTCGGCGACGAGAGCTACAACGGCATCGGCACCGACATCATCGCCTCCGCCCTCGGCGAGGGCAAAGCACCGGCCTGGGGCTTTTTATGGAAGATAGCTTTCACCGCCGTTACCATAGGTTTCGGCTTTAAGGGCGGCGAGATAGTGCCGACGATGTTCATCGGAGCGGTCCTCGGCTGCACGGTCGGGCCGCTGCTTGGCATACCGGCGCAGTTCGCGTCGGCGATCGCGCTCGTCGCGGTGTTCTGCGGCGCGGTAAACTGCCCGATAGCGTCGATCATCCTGTCGGTCGAGCTGTTCGGCTCGGGCGAGCTATTGTACTTCGCGCTTGCCTGCGGCATATCGTACATGCTTTCGGGCTACTTCGGCCTTTACAGCAGTCAGAAGATCATGTACTCAAAAACACGCGCAGAGTTCATAAACCGCTACGCGAAGTAGAAAAAACCGCCTGATCTTAGGCCGGTTGACACAAGAAAACATACGGTTTTGAAGCGATCTTTTTCGCCCCTGCGGCGTCCAAAGCCTTGAGAATACGTCAGTATGCTCTCGGGCTTTGTCCTTG
>ERZ780223.3875-NODE-3875-length-10677-cov-5.367445_pt1 | contig 10677 bp, 9 predicted proteins | sample MGYA00511016_ERZ780223 | MGnify/ENA primary metagenome ERZ780223 (study PRJEB29588, sample SAMEA2159032) | human gut metagenome | biome: human gut; feature: human-associated habitat; material: faeces | place: Denmark | collected 2008/2010 ... | reverse complement strand
TAACATTTCTCGTAATGAATTGCTACTTACCACCCATTTGCAAAAGAGGAGCTTTTTAAAAAATATATGTCCAAATCTAAGTTTATCTCGTCTTATATAGTGAAAGGCGAGATAAGCCTTAGAAAGAGGACTTAAAATGGAAAAAAAGAAAATAATAATCGCTACAGGTATATTTGGCTTAACATATGGTTTTGTAGCAAATTACGAACAGCTAAGAGGAACTGAGAATCTTACAATTATAGATCAGACTGTGATTGAACATATGGATAGTTCATTAGCTGTGTTGTTAGCATTATTTATTACAATTATTTATTTGGCATTTGTTTATAAGCGAAATAAAAAGAGTGAATTTGAATTGTTACAAGATTATATTGATTGCTCAGCAAATGAGAATGTAAAGAATGAACTTCAGATAATGAGTGATGTTGATAGACAATGTTATTATCGTATTCTTCAAAGTATGTTTTCAGAGGGTGATCAGCAAGCATATAAGGATTTCGTTGACAATTATAATTTAACATACCGTAAAGTACGTTTGATTTGTCGTGGTGTGATTGCGGTTTGTTTTGCTCTTATTATGATTGCCACAACACCTTTGAAAAATGATTATGTGAAGGCTTGTGAATTATATAATCAACAATTAGAACAAGAAGAGGCTGCTCGATTAGCTGCTGAAGCTGAATATAATCAAATAATTGAAGATCAAATTTTATATTATGATGGTTTACCTCCTATTAATTTGGTGTCTGGAAACACATTTAAAAAGGGAGATGTAGAAACATATATTAATGAGTACATTCGTACGCAACCACAATTTTTATTAAATAGATGTGGCATGATCAATTTATGCACGCATGATACTTTTATTCAATATTGTAATGCTTATAACATGACTACAAGTTTAGGTGAATATGGTAATACATATGCTTTTGCTCACTCATCAAATATGAATATCTTTTTACAACTTAATATTGATGGTGAAGATGACAGAACATGGCAATATCATACTGTAGCTCATGAATTATCACATATATTCGATTTTTCATATGGAAATTCTTATACTTGGAGAGGTATTTCGGATGGAGCAACATGGCAAAATCTTTATAGTCAATATGGATCGTTAATTAGTGATTATTCAAATTATAGTTCATCAGAAGGCTTTGCGGATGCGGCAGCTATGTATGTGGAACATCCAGAAGATTTAAAACAAATTAGTTCAGAAGTATTTAATTATATTAATAGTTTGTATCAAATGTATTGATCAGAGAGGAAATAACAATGAGAAAAATAAAGAAAATACTATTTTTATTAATAGTAGTTATTGGTTTAACAGGATGTAGTTCATATAAAACGGATGATATAGATCCGAATATGTTATATGGAACATGGCAATCACCGGGGAAATTAACGAATCAGAATAATTTCTATATTTACAATTCGGATGGAACATTTACATATTATAGTTTGAATATTAGCGATATGATGGTTTCCAAATATGAAGAGGTGCATGGAACATATACAGTTGAAGGCGGAGGTATTCATATTACTCCAGAGTCTGGTGCCCCAATGGTATATGCAGTTGATCATTTAGATGAAAATCAAATGATTTATATTGGTAGAGATAATGCGCAAATGACTTGTAATCGCTATGACTACAATACTTTAAGTTATCATTTATCAAGGTCACTTAATTAATAGGAGGAAAGTATAATCATGGCAAACGTATATAATATGAGTTCACATAATGGAAATCAGGATAAATTAAATGAAGCAAATGCGATAAAAAGTAGAATGACAGTTTTTCTTGTTATAGGATTGATAATTGCTGTAATTGGGGTAGGTATGTTTCTTTCTATAATGAATCAAGGAAATAGTTATATGTCGATTCCAATTCATGATGGAGTTGTATTATCTGAAGAAGATTATACAGGTGCAAATAATCCATTTTTCGCAATGGGAATGATTTTTGTTGGAATGATCATTTTTGCGAATGCACGCTATAAACGTAATAAAGTAAAGAATATAGCGAATATGTTACAGCAAGGCATTGATTGTGAAAACCATGTAGCCAATTCATTAGAAACGCTACCAAGCAACTATTATGTTTTAAACAATGTTGGGATTAAGGATAATATGGGAAGATCTGAAATTGATTCTTTAGTAGTGAGTAAAAATGGTATTTGGATTGTAGAAGTCAAAAGCCATATAGGTAGCATTTATGGTGAAGAAGAAGACAATGTTTGGGATTATGAACGAGCAAACGGACAAGATGACGAAATAGAAAATCCATTAAAACAGTCTTATCGACAAATGAAAATTTTAAAAAACATTTTTGATGATAAAGGCATAGATGTATTTGTGAAATATTGTGTAGTATTTCCAAACGCTAGTGCAGTATGTGTTAACTCGGATAAGGTATATACAAGTTTAGATCGATTGAAACAGGATATTTTATTGGGCAGCAATAAAAAAATTAGCACAAATGAGTTGATTAAGATTTTAGGCGTTTTTGGTATACAAGATGATTCTTTGAAATGTACAGCTGAAACAGTAAAGAAAAAGCCTGTTAAACAAAAGGCAGAAAAAACAGTACATACTCAAAAAGAAGAGATAAAACCGAATACACAAAAGGTTCAAGAGGCTGTGTTTGCGAGTTTAGAAGAGGCTGATTTAAGTCGTCAAATTTCAGAACAATTGGAAAGAGAGCGTAATTTGCATGAAAATGAAATTCGTAAAGCATGTCGCAATTCAAAGAAAAAAATGCATGGAAATAGTAAAGGTCATACGAAATCTTCATCTTACGACTATGATGACAATAACAGTTTGCATAGACAAATGATGAATGATGATATGTTGTTTGATCAACAGCAATTAATGAATCAACAATTGATGAATCAACAAGAAATGGATCGATTTATGCAAGAGAGCACGCATATATCTGAACAGGCATGTCAAGAAAGTTTGAATTTTACGATGCATGATTCATATAACGCAATGAATGATTCATTTAATGCGATGAATGATTCTTCATTCAACAATGATTTTGGAAGTTTTGGTGGTTTTGGGCCATTCTAGAAAAGGGAAATAGGAAATGGAAAAGGGTTTAATTACAAGAGCAAGAAAAAAGGATAATGAAGCAATTGCTGAGATTATTCAATTAACAGAAAGAAAAGCATATTTTATTGCTTATAAAGTAGTGAATAATGAGGCTACAGCTAAAGATATTGTACAGGAAGCATATATTCAAGCCTTCCAGAAACTGGATCAATTGAGTGATGATTCTAAGTTTGAGAGTTGGTTCAATCAAATTGTTTCGCATAAGGCATTGGATTATACAAAATCTAAACAAGGTAAGAATAAGCCAGTTGAGTTTAGTTCTCTAGATGATGAGGAGGATAGACTTGAATTTGAGGCGAATATAAAGAATGATAAAGCTTCTTTTGAACCAGAAGCAAGTATGAATTATAAAGAGCTTCAAGAAGGTGTACAGGGAGTATTGAATGAACTTCCTGAAAATCAAAGATTAGCTTTGATGATGTATTACTTTGAAGATATGAGTGTTTCTGAAATAGCAGATGTTTATGGTGTTAGTGGAAATACTGTAAAGGGATATCTAGCGTATGGAAGAAAGAAAATCAAGAATATAATCGAGGCAATGAGAGAAAAGGGTGTATCTTTCTATGGAGTTGCACCAATGCCATTCTTAACATGGATGTTGCATGATCAAATGGCAAAGACAGCTGTATCACATGTATCAAAGGATATCATTATCAAAACGGTTGGAACAAGTGCAGCAGCTACAACGGCTGGAGCAACTGCTACTAAGACAGGAGTATCTAAATCAGGATTTGCAAAATGGTGGGCCAGTAAAACGGCGAGTGTAAAAGCAGGCGTATGTGCTGGAACAGTAGTTGTAACTGGTGCAGTTGGATATGCAGCAGTTGATTATAATAGTAACTATAATCAGGTTGTTAGAGCTGTAGATAAATTAGATTCATTGGAATCCTTCCATATTAAAGGTACTGAAACTTCCCCTGATGGAACATCATATGTGTATGATATTTATATTAAAAATACAGACGATAAGGAAGAGTATTATAGTTTGTATACGAATTCATATCCAGATTATGAAGGTAATACGTTTGTGAGTCATTTTAAAAATGATAAGTGTCAATATTATGAAACACAAGATCCTGTTGATTTGAATTCAATTGATATGAATAAATTTGGTGATTATACAAAAGCTTCTGTAGATGGAGATACAATAGTTAATTCTTATATTTATCAAGGAAAAACAAACTATAGAGAATTAAGCACTCTAAGAGTAGATGCATATGATTTAGAAACTTTGAAAGTATATAGTGAATTGGAAAATAAACCATCAGATTTCAGGTTTAACATTACAAATGAACTGCAAAAAATTGATGAGAAAAATATGAATGAAGTTTCATTTAAGAAAGAAGGTGATATTAAAACTTTAATGTACAATATGGCGATGTGGAAAAAACTTGAAAATGGTGAAGTAGAAATAACAGAGAAATCGGATTATAAATGCGAGATGAAAATACAAAATGGTTATTTAATCAGTCTTGAACATTATACGCCTTACAATAGTGATGATGGAGATATGGTTTATGGTATCTCTAAAATGGAATTTGTCGATTTTGTTAAATAAATCAATTTAAAGTTTTATTAATAAAGGAATAAATTATTAGTTATGAAAAAGATAATAAAAGTATTAGTAAGTGGTATTTTCTGTTTGTCTACATTAGTTGGATGTTCAAGTAGTCCATATGCTAAAGCTGAAGCACAGACATTAACTATCCAGGGAGTGCCTGTATATGTTGAACCGGATGAAGAAACAACTCAAGAGGATGTTAATAGGCACTTAAAAGAGTTTAAAACTCAACCAGAATTTTTGATGAAAAACTGTACTGGAATTCATTTACAGGGAGAAAATATTCATCAAGAACGGAAGCAACAAGTATACGGAAGAGATATAGGAGCTACTGCTGGCTATGTAGAAGAGAGATATATATACTTTGATGTGAAAACGAAATATAGTAATGGAGAAAAAACAAGCGACATTATAAGAGAAACTGTTACTCATGAGTTATGGCATGTATTTGACAATGTGAACGGAAATGATGAATACTGTTTATCTGGATTAGACTTTAATATTTTGTACAACCAAAACCCTGATTCTATAAGTGAATATGGTGCTACAAATGCTAATGAATTTTTTGCTGAAGCAGGTACAATGTATCTCCTTTCACCAGAAGAACTAAAAGAAAAAAATATGGATGTATATAATTATTTTGAATCGTTGCCAAAAGAATAGATAGATTGGTGAAATCACAAATTTGTGGTTTCATCTTTTTTTTGCTTTTTTATACAACCAAAATGACTTTTTCTTCGTCTTAATAGTGTAAGGCAAAATAGAAGGAGAAATTTTATATGAATAGAAGTAAAGTTATGTTTTCAGGTTTAGTGTTTTCAGTTGTATTTGGATTGATGTATTGGTATCGGGATTTGTTGGGTAATAAGGAAATTACCATTATGGATCAGTCGCTTATTGATCATTTTGATTTGAAACTTTGTTTAACGGTTGCAGTATTGAGCATGTTGCTTATTGTAGTTCTTCTTTATAGTAAAGAAGTAGATCCAGATCAATATAGATTTGAATATATTCGTAGTACTTTAAGTGAGGATGAGTTAAAAAGAATTGATGGTTTGGACAAAGAGAGTAAGCGCATTGCGTATGAGAAGCGTTCTAATGAATTTTCTTATAAACAAATATTGGAGTGTAGAAATTATGTGAATGAAAATAAGCCAAAGACAAGTTGGCTTTTGAAAGTTGGATTATTAAGTTTAATATCAGCAGCTTTGGTTATGGTATTAAGTCCTGTGTATAAAGATTATAAGACTGCTCAGAATGAATATAATGAAATGTTAAGACTTCAAGAAGAGGCTTATAACCATGAATATATCACTTTGGATGGTTTACCAACAATTCATGTAATTCCTGGTAATTCTTTAAAAATTGGGGATGTACAAAAGTATATGGATTTGTTTGTAAAATCACAACCTGATTTTTTATTGAGTAATTGTCGTATGATCCATATTTGCGAGCCAAAGAATTTTATAGATATCGCAATAGCTGATGGAGTGGATGTAAGAGATGATGGACTAGGAACTGCATATGCATATGCATCATCGGATGATTTTTCAATAACATTACAGATTGATGTAGATGAGGATTATGGTCAAAAAGATGCAGTGAGTCATGAGTTAAGTCATATATTTGATTTTGCGTGTGGATCTGGATATGGAGATTATGGCATTTCAAATAGCGCACAATTACAGAGTTTATATCAAAATTATCCGGATTGTGTAGGGGCATATGGAGCTACGGATTCAGCAGAATATTTTGCGCAAGCTGGTGCTATGTATGTGAATGATCCTGAGAATTTGAAATCTGTTTGTATGGATTTATATAACTTTGTGGATAGTCTTTATCATTTATATTAAAAAAATTTAAATTGTATATAACCAATTATGGAGTTGTTTCGTCTTATATAGTGAGGAGGACAGAAATATGAGTTAGAAATATATAGTTGTTGAGTTGAGATTGATTTAGAAAGAAAGAAGGTATAGAAATGAAAAATAGGAATAAAACATTAACAAGTTTAGCTGCAGCTAGTATGGTTTTGACACAGGCTGGTCAAATGAGTGTATTTGCAAAAGAAGAACCAATGAAGAATTTATCAGATACTGAAGAGGTTAGCGTTGAAAAAACTCAAAAGGAATTGTTAGAGGAACAAATTAAGAATACTTTGGATAATGTAAATGAGGCTAAAAAGAAATTTGATGAGCTCAAGAAAAATATGAAACTTACAATAAGAATGATTATGCTTTTGCAGTTTCAAATAGGGATTTGGCACAAAAAAATTATTTGAGTGCAAAGGATGATGCTCAAGAAGCAATTGTTTCTGCCTTAGAAAAACAGATTCAAGAATTAGAAGTGAATCAAAAGGCTTTAAAAGATGCGAATGATAAAAAGAAGGGGTTGGAGTCTAAACTTGAGAATGCGAATAGAAAGTTAAAACAGGCTCAAAATGATTTAATTGAAAAACAAAAGGAGTATGAATCTTTATTGAATGGTAGTTCAAAAGAACAGATCGAACAGAATGTAAATGAATTAAAAGCTCAATTGGAAAGTGCAACACTAGCTTATCAAGAAGTTTCAAATAGAGTAAATGACCTTTTGAATGCTAAACAAGAGGCTGAAGCTAAAGTATTGGATTTACAGAATACTTTAGAAGGTGCGCGTGTTGAGTTATCGAATGCTAAGAGTGATGTGGTTAATGCACAAAATGCATATGATGTTGCGAGTGCGGACTATAATGAAAAGCTTGAAATATATAATGGGGCTAGTGATCCAGAATTAAAGGTGGAGTATGAAAAGCAGGTTATTGAAGCAAAGAATAATTTGACGATTGCACAAAGTGATTTGCAGAATGCTAAGTTGATTCAACAAAGTAAAGTGGATGCTGTTGCAAATGCTGAGTCTAGTGTTGTTGAGGTAGAAAATGAGATTTGTGATTTAAAGTCTTTGATAGATGCAAAAGAAAATGAATTGTTAGGCATAAATGAATCTATAGGAAATGTAGAAAAGGAATTGAGTGCAGCTAAAGAAGAGTTAACGAATGCTATAGAAATAGAAAATAGTATGGAAGAGGTTTTAAATAAGGCTCAAATTGCTTTGGATAAAGCAAAAAAGGAAGTTGAAGCACAACAAATGAATGTAGATAAGGCTCAAAGTGATGTAGATGCACAACAAAAGATTGTAAATCAATTACGTGTAGATAAGGAGCAGGTAAGTCAAAAAATATCTCTGGGTTCTAAAGGGTTCTTTGAGGCGTATGGGTATACGAATGCTTTAAAGGTATTGGAAGAAAACAGTGTAGAGATTGGTAAGTATACTGAGGTTGGTGCTGAAAATGATGCGACGAGTTTAGAAAATTTTAAAAAGGCAATTGCTATGGTTAAGACGGGCAATACGTTACGTACAACGGATGATAATTTTAAGGGGTTAAATCCTTTAAAGGTGAGTGCGGAAATGTTTGCGATTTCTCAGGTGCAGGTAAATCAAATGGCTAAAACGGAATATGGCCATACTCGATTGTATAATGTGAGTGAAAATATTGCGGTTGGTTATGATGATCCTTACGTTGGTTGGTATACTGAGGAGAAAGCTGTCTATGATTATCTTCAAAAAAAGGGATGGGATATCAATGATATAAGAGATTCTCAAGGAAATTATATTGATGTGAATAAAGCAAATGAAATTGTTAAGGCTTGTAATCTTCCAGATATTCCTTGGGTTCAAACTGGACATTATACAAATATATTAAAGTCTAGATATGTTGGTACCGGAACAGCTTGGATTGAGGGGTATACTTCAAATGGACATCATAAACATGCAGGACAAGTATTTTCGAGTCAATGTAGTCTAGATAGTTTATTAACGATTGATGAGTTTGAATCTCAATTTAATACTTATTATGACTCATTAATGAATGCGGATGGTGCTTATGAAGATGCGAATGTGATTTTAAACCAATTAAAAGGGGAATTGTATAAGCAAAATGCTTTATTAACACAAAAAACAAATGATCAAAAGGTTACTGAACAAAACAAAGTAAATGCAGAAAATAAATTGAATTCAGCAAAAAATGAAGTGGGTCGTTTAGAAAGTGTTGTTAGAAAAAAACAAAAGAATCTGGATGATTTGTGTTCAGAAGAATCAACTTCAAATATTGTGAATGAGATTCAAAACTTAAAGGCATTGAAATCGAATAAAGAGTCGTTAGACTTGGTTGTTGCACGTCAAGAGGTCGAGAACGCTAAAAAAGAGATGGCTGAAGCGAATGTAAATGTAAATAATAAAGAAACTTTAGTGAAGAAGGCTCAGATGGAATTGGATAAGAGAAATGAGATTTTAGAGGAATCAAATAAGGGAAAAGAGACAGCGCATAATAATTTAAAAATTTCTGAAGCTGTATTAAAAGAAAAGGGTAAAGCATTGGAGGATACTAAAAAAGTAGTTTTTGAGAAGCAGTCAAATGTGACTTCAAAAGAGCGTGAAATGGATTGTGCAAGTGAACTATTAGATGGTATTTCTAAAGATTTAAGTGAATCTAGAAAAGCTGAAGAGATTAAAAAAGTAGAAATGAATAATATAAATGAAAATTATCAAGCATCTTTATCCGTTCAAAATAGATTGAATGATACAAATGATTCGATTATGCATTTAAATACTAGAATTCAGGATTTGCATAATATGATTACTGAGATGTGTGATAGTATCACAGTCAATGATCTTAGTATTCAGAAAATAAATGCTAAGATTGAAGAATTAGAATCTTTAAAATTAGAAATTGAAGATGTGAAAGCAGAATTTGATTCTTTCATTGCAAATCATCCACTTCAATCCAATAAAATATGTAGTGGTATAGTTGAATCTTTATATGAAAAGATTGATGTCATGAAAGAGGCTTATAGAAATTATGAAGAGGCTTTAAAAGCTTTTGAAGATGCGGATATGTTGAATAGTGAGAATGTAAAATCTTTAGAGTTGGCTAGTAAGAACTATACTTTGGCGAGAATGGATTTAGAAAATGCGAATAATAATTTGAAAGTTTACTTAGAGAATGTGGAGGATGATGTAGAAATCAAAGAAAAGGAAAGTGTAAATACTGCAACTGAAACAGCATTAGGATTATATTCATTAAGTGGTATCTTAGGTTTAGCAGGACTTGCGTTAGCGGGAAAGAAAATGAAAAGGAAAGAATAATTTAATCATTTTTAGGAATAGGCTGGAAATTTGAAAGGGTTGTATGTCATTGTTATGGTCAAGGAAAGAAGGTGAAATGATTTTTGCGATTCTTGCGTTTGTAGAATATTAATAATAATGGTCTAATATGGATGTAGGTTTCTACATTCATATTTTTTATAACCAAAATATTTAGAAATTATCATATATAGATTTGTTAACGTATGATGATTTATGGTCAAGTTCTAACTGAAAGCGCTTTTAATGATGCTTTAAATCTAGTACAATGAAGTTAGTTAGGAGGGTTTAACAATGAACAAATTAACAAAGCAGTTATTATCACTAGGGTTGAGTGTTGTAACTGTGGCTGGTATGGTTTCACCGGTACTCGCAAATGATGGAGTGAGTGTTTTAAAAGCTCAAAATTCTTCAACTCAAACAACTAAGGAAGGTACAAAAACAATTAAGTTGCATGTTTTCAAGGATGGAAAAGAAGAACCGAATCCTATTGATGTGGAAGTACCTGCAAATGCTGATTTTTTCGAAGTGATGAATATAATTGCGAATAATTATGTTCCTGCTGGATATGGCATTGATGGAAAAGGTGGGGCTTCAGGTCTTTATAATACTCCGGAAGATGAAAACGTATGGTATATGTATTTAGTGAATAAAAATGCTCCACAAGTTCAATTGAAGGATTACAAAGTTGAATATGTACTTAAAGGATCTGATGAAGTAGTTGGAAATTTTTTGATTAAATTAAGTGACTATTTAGATGCGGATAAGATAATATGAAGTGACCTCCTATTGTCAATACGTGGATTACGACTCATAATTGA
>ERZ780223.3873-NODE-3873-length-10680-cov-3.933835_pt1 | contig 10680 bp, 11 predicted proteins | sample MGYA00511016_ERZ780223 | MGnify/ENA primary metagenome ERZ780223 (study PRJEB29588, sample SAMEA2159032) | human gut metagenome | biome: human gut; feature: human-associated habitat; material: faeces | place: Denmark | collected 2008/2010 ... | reverse complement strand
AGAATAATTATAGAACAATGTAATAGGAAAGGTAAAAAAATGGAAGAAAATAGAACAAATATCAACTGGTACCCAGGCCATATGGCAAAAACAAAAAGACAAATAAAAGAAAAAATTGATTTAATAGATATAATATATGAAGTGGTTGATTCTAGAATACCAATATCATCAAAAATAAAAGATATAGATGATTTAGTAAAAAATAAACCAAGAATTTTAATTATGACTAAAAGTGATTTATGTGATTTAAATAAGACAAATAAACATATTAAGTATTATGAAAGCCTTGGATATAAAGTTGTTTTAGTGGATTTAATTAGCAACAAAAATGTAGATAAAATAAAATCTGCAACAGATGAAGTATTAAAAGAATTAAATGAAAAAAGAGAAGCAAAAGGATTAAAGAAAAGAAACTATAGAGCGCTTATAATTGGTATTCCAAATGTAGGTAAGTCAACTTTAATTAATAGACTTGCAGGTAAAAAAGTAGTAGGAGTTGGTAATAAGCCAGGTGTAACAAAACAACTTTCTTGGATAAGAATTAGTAAAGATGTTGATTTAATGGATTCACCAGGTATATTATGGCCAAAAATAGATGATGAAAAAGTAGGATTAAATTTAGCATGTTTTTCAGCAATTAAGGAGGAAATACTTCCAATTGATGAAGTTGCATGTTATATATTAAAGTATATGTTTATTAATTATAAAGAAAATTTAAAAGAAAGATATGGCCTAGAAAATATAGATTTTGAAGATTTTACAGATGCATATGAAGTAATAGGAAGAAAAAGAGGATGCATATTAAGAGGTAATGAAGTAGATTATGATAAAGTATCTGCTTTAATAGTAAGGGATTTAAATGAAGGTCATTTAGGCAAGGTAACATTTGATGAATAATATGTATGAATATGAAGAAAATTTATATAAAGAAGGATATAATTTTATAGCGGGAACAGATGAAGCAGGAAGAGGACCACTCGTTGGACCAGTTGTCGCAGGATGTGTAGTTTTTCCAAAAGGTTATAAAAATGATTTAATAAACGATTCAAAAAAATTAACAGAGAAAAAAAGAGAACAATTATATGATATAATAATAAAAGATGCGGTTACTTATGGAATTGGAATCGTATCTGCTAAAGAAATAGATGAATTAAATATTTACGAAGCAAGCAGAAAAGCAATGATAAAAGCATATGAAGAAGCAAATAAAAAAGTAAAAATAGATTACTTATTAACTGATGCTATGCCTATAACAACACTTGATATACCAGTATTAAAAATAATAAAGGGTGACGCTAAAAGTGTAACAATAGCGGCTGCATCAATACTTGCTAAAGTAACAAGAGATAGAATATTAATTGATCTAGATAAGAAGTATCCAGAATATAATTTTAAAAAGCATAAAGGTTATCCAACAAAAGAACATTTAGAGAAAATAAATGAATTTGGTGTGTTTGATGAGTATAGAATGACATATAAACCTGTAAAAAATGTATTAGATAGGGGAATTGTTAGGAAAAAGAGATAATATAATATATGAAGGGACTGATTTTATGAGTAAAAATTTAGTAATAGTGGAATCACCAGCTAAAAGTAAAACAATAGAAAAATATTTAGGTAGTGATTATAAAGTATTATCATCAAAAGGACATATTAGAGATTTAGCAACTTCTGGTAAATATGGTTTTGGTGTAGATATTGAAGATGGTTTTAAACCAAATTATGAACCAATCAAGGGAAAGAAAAAAGATATTGCAGAACTAAAAAAAGAAGTTAAAAATGCAGAAAAAGTATATCTTGCAACCGACCCTGACCGTGAGGGAGAAGCGATTAGTTGGCATTTAAAAGATGCTCTTGGTATTGATGATAAAGATTATGAAAGAATAGTATTTAATGAAATAACTAAAAATGCAGTTGTTAATTCATTTAAAAATGCTAGAAAAATTGATGATCTTATGGTAAGAAGTCAAGAAACAAGAAGAATATTAGATAGAATAATAGGATTTAGATTAAGTAAATTAATGCAATCAAAAACAGGTGGTAAAAGTGCTGGAAGAGTACAATCAGTTGCACTTAAATTAATAGTTGATAGAGAAAAAGAAATTGAAAAATTCATTCCAGAAGAATATTGGACAATAAAAGCAATATTCCCATCATTTGATGCAAATTTATTTGGTTATAAAGAAAATACTAAATTAGAAATAAAAAACGAAATTGAAGCAAAAGATATATTAAATAAATTATCTAATAGTTATAAAATAGAAAGCACTGAAAAGAAAAATAAGAATAAGGCTAGTAAGCCACCTTATACAACAAGTACAATGCAGCAAGATGCAGTAAACAAAATTAATTTTTCATCTAAAAAGACTATGAGTGTTGCACAAAAACTTTATGAAGGTATAAATATAGGTAGTGAAACAGTAGGTTTAATTACATATATGAGAACTGATTCAATTAGATTATCAGATGAGTTTGTTGGAAATACTTTAAAATATATTGAAGTAAATTATGGTAAAGAATATGTTGGATTTGTAAAAAAGAGTAAGAAAACAGAAAATGTACAAGATGCTCATGAAGCAATAAGACCAACAAGTATTACAAGAACGCCAGATTCAGTAAAAGAATATTTAACTAATGATGAATATAAGTTATATAGACTTATTTACTTTAGAGCACTTGCTTCTTTAATGAAAGATGCAAAACAACAATTAACAACTGTTATTCTTGATAATAATAATTATAAATTTAAAGTTAATGGTAGTGTAATTACTTTTGATGGTTACTTAAAAGTATATAGTGAATTTGAAAAGAGTGAAGATAAGATTTTACCTGATTTAGATAAATATAAATCTGATAATCTTATTACTGATAAAGTAGAGACAAAACAACACTTTACAGAACCACCAGCAAGATATACAGAAAGTTCATTAATTAAAGAAATGGAAAGTTTAGGTATTGGTAGACCATCAACATACGCAACTACTATAAGTACAATTATAGATAGAGGATATGTAAATAAAAAGGATAAAAAGTTTGTTCCAACTGAAATAGGAATAGAAACAACAAATAAACTTCAAGAGTTCTTCAAAGATTTAATTAATGTAAAATATACTGCAAAAATGGAAGAAGATTTAGATAATATTGCAAGTGGAACTGTTGTATGGAATGAATTATTAAAGAAATTTTGGGAGGATTTTGAACCAATGGTAAAAGATGCATTTGATAATATGGAGAAAAAAGAACCTGAAAAGACAGGAGAAGTATGTCCTGAATGTGGTAAAGATTTAGTTAAAAGAAATGGTAGATATGGTGAATTTATAGCTTGTTCTAACTATCCAGAATGTAAATATATTAAAAAAGAAGAGAAAAAAGTCGTAGAAGTTTGTGACTGCATTAAATGTGGTAATAAGATTGTTGAAAGAAAAACAAAAAAAGGTAAAGTTTTTTATGGTTGTTCTAACTTTCCAAAATGTAAAGAAGCTTATTGGGATATGCCTACAGGTAAGAAGTGTCCAGAATGTAATAGTATGCTAGTTACAAAAGATGGAAAAGTAAAATGTTCGGCTTGTGATTATAAAGAAGAATAGTAAATTTTTACTATTTTTCTTTTTATTGTATTAACAAACTTTTGTTTGCAATATATGATGTAAATATATTATGGTCTAACCTTACAAGTATAAGGAAATGTTAGTGTGAATTTTAATTTAAGTGGAGACAAAATTTATTAAGAAAGGAGAAGAATTTTAGTAATAAAATTAGGCTAAAGTAACAAAACATTACGCTTTAGTAAATAAAAAAATTGTAGGAGAAAACTTAAATGGAAAATGAAATAAAAATTTTTGAAAATCAAAATGTAAAATTAGAAGTAAATATGAAAGATGAAACTGTGTGGTTAAATGCAGAACAAATGGCAAAATTATTTGGAAGGGATTATAAAACAATAAGAAAACATATTAATAATGCATTACAAGAGGAATTATCTAATGAATTGGTTATCGCAAAATTTGCGAATACCACTAAACATGGTATCGTGGAAGGCAAAATTTTTTGATAGAGATAAAGGATTATAACAAGGTATATTCAAAACATCTATAAAGAAGGGGAACTTGAAGAAAATCAAGTATGCTCATTTTTTGAGCATACTGCAAATGATGGTAAAATCTATAATACTCAATTTTAAAAATCATATGATAAAAGGTTATTCGGTTAATCAAAAAAGACTTGAATATTTCTCAAAAACAAATAAGTTAATTGATACTTTAAAAAAATATAAAAACTGCATATGTACAATATATATTTGAAAAAGATATAGCATAATAATTTGAATTTATAAGAAATTAACTGTACATAAACAAAAAATAATAAAAACTATTGACAAAATATGGAAAAAAGGTATATAGTATATGAAAATTCATTAAAAGAGGAGTTTTATATAGGCAATAGTTTAGGATGTAAATTATATTATTTAGTACCTGGCATTAAAGAAAGTATATCACTTAATGTTGGTTTATTATGCTCTGAATCTTCTTTTAAATGTTAAACGGTTTTTCTGTGTGAACAGAATGCCGTTTTTTTGTTATATGGAGGTGAAATTATGAATGAATTAACTTTAAAAGACTTACTTGATAATGTAGGAGAGTACAATAAAGATGATCTTGCTACTATAGAAAAAGCATATCATTATGCAGAAGAATTACACAGGGGTCAACTTAGGCAAAGCGGAGAGCCATATATTAGTCATCCATTAAATGTAGCCTATATCCTATCTGAAATGCATGCAGATACAGATACAATATGTGCGGGTCTATTACATGATACTTTAGAAGATACTAACATAACTAAAGAAGCAATAGCAGAAGATTTTAATAAAGAAGTTGCTAATTTGGTTGATGGTGTTACAAAAATAAGTAAACTTAATTTTTCATCAAAACAAGATCAGAATATGGCTAACACAAGAAAGATTATTACTGGAATAACAGAAGATGTTAGAATTATAATAATTAAACTTGCGGATAGATTACATAATATGAGAACATTAAGTTTTAAATCAGAATTTAAACAAAAAGAAAATTCTATGGAAACAATGGATATATTTGTGCCACTAGCATATTACATAGGAGCATATAGAATAAAGAGTGAATTAGAAGATTTATCGCTTAGATATTTATATCCGGATAAATATAAAAGAATAGAAGATATAAAACTAAGAATAGAGGATGATAGTAAAAATTGCTTGCAAGAAATGTTTAAAACAATAAATAAAATATTAAGTGATAAAGAAGTGCCTCATGAGATAAAGATTAGAACAAAAAATATTTATGGTATTTATAAAAGATTAGAACAAGGTCACAAAATAGCAGATATACATGATTTATTAGCATTAAAAATAATGGTAGATGACATTGCTAATTGTTATCAAACATTAGGTTTAATTCATTCTAAGTATCATCCAATAAATGATAAATTTAAAGATTATATTTATAATCCAAAAACAAATATGTATAGAAGTATTCATACAACAGTTTTTGGAGAAGATAATAGACTTGTACAAACTCAAATTAGAACTTTTGATATGGATAAAGTTGCATCTTTTGGTCTTACTGCATATTGGGATATAGAAAAAGGTAATGCAAGAGATGTTATGCAAGAAGATTTAAAGAATAAATATCAATTTTTTAAGAGTTTAATTGAAATCAATAAAGTATTTGGTGATAATCAAGATTTTGTAAGACAAGTTAAAGATGAGTTATTTGCAGATAAAATATATGTATATACAACAAAAGGAGATATTCTTGAATTGCCAAAAGGATCAACAGCGATAGATTTTGCATATAAAATACATTCAGATTTAGGAAATACAATGGTATCTGCAGTTGTAAATGACAAAATTGTAGATGCAGACTATGTTCTTCATAATAAAGATAGGGTAAGAATAATTACTGATATATTATCATATGGTCCTAGAGAAGAATGGATAGATAAAGTGCAAACAACAAAAGCCAAAAGGAAGATAAAAGAATTTAATAGGTAATATATGAGTTTATAGGGATCTCATAAAAAAACTAAAGGAGGGAAAAATGATAAAAGAACCAAATTCATGGAAAAACTTAGATACACACTATATTGAAGTGTTAAAAAATCCATGGTATAAAATTTTAGTTAAGTTAGAAAACTTAATATCAGTAGAAACAATGAATTTTTATGAAGAAAGAGGAATTATAACAATGCATTTGCCAGTTACAACAGGATCAATTTCTAGTCCTATGGGAAGAGGAAGTGATTCATCGCCAGTAAAAATAAATATAGATGGTGTGGATACATATTTGGCAGATTCAATGCAATTTTTGCTCGAATATGGTTGTAGATTAAACGATAAAGGAGTTTATTATATAATGCCTACGTTTAGAGGTGAAAAAGCTGATGAAAGGCATTTGTGTCAATTTTACCATAGTGAGGCAGAAATTCCAGGAAAATTAGAAGATGTTATGAATCTTGTTGAAGATTATATCAAATTTCTTTCGAAAAAAATTATTGAACAAATGGGAACCGAATTAAAAAGAAAAATAGGGGATATTTCACATATTGAAATGATTGCTAACTATGAAAAACCATTTCCGAAAATAACATTTGATGAAGTTGAAAAAAATTTTAAATCCTTATATCCAAATAATATAGAAGAATATATTGAATATGAAGATGGATGGAGAAATATTACTAAAAAAGCAGAAAAAGAATTAATTAAATTATATAAAGGAATTGTATGGGTTACTAATTATGATATACTTGCAGTACCTTTTTATCAACAGAAAGATAAAAATATAATAGGAACAACAAGAAATGCAGATTTACTAATGGGGATAGGTGAGACTGTTGGTTGTGGAGAAAGACATTTTGACTATGAATCATTAAAAGAATCGTTAGATGAACATAATGTTGATGAAAAAGATTATGAATGGTATGTTAATTTAAGAAAATTGTATCCCATGCAAACATCTGGATTTGGAATGGGAACTGAAAGATTTCTTATGTGGGTATTGAAAGCAACTGATATCAGAAATATGCAAATATGTTTGAGATTTAATGGTGAAAAAGTAATATTGTAATTAGGAGGCTTTTATGAAAAAATATTCAAGTGAAGAAATAGAAAAACTTAGTTATACAGATTTTATATCATTAATAAAAGAAGAAAATAGGCCTTCGGGTGGTAAAAAAACAATTAGAGAAATAGTAATGAATAGTTTTATAACTAGCAATTCTAATGTGTTAGAAATTGGTTGTACTAATGGATTTTCGTCAATAGAAATGAATAAATTAACAAATTGTAATGTTATTGGTATAGATATTAACAAAAATTCTATACAAAATGCTAGAGAAAAAATTTTATTAAACCATCTTAATGAAGAAAAGGTTTCTTTTGAATATGGAAATGCTGAGGATTTGAGTAATTTTGATGATGAAAGTTTTGATTTAATTATTTGTGGAAATGCAATATCATTTATTTCAGACAAAGGAAAAGCTTTAAAAGAAATGATAAGAGTTTTGAAACCTAACGGTTTTATATCAATAGTTCCTATTTGGTATAAATGTATACCAAGAGAAGATGTAATAAATAAAGTAAATAAGGAATTGGGGTTCAATATTAAATGTTATTATGAAAATGATTGGCTTGATTTTTCAAAGTATGGACTTGAGTTATATCTAAAAAAGGATTTTGAATTTATATATTCTACAAAAGAACAAATAGAAAATTATGTAAATTATATGATAGATTCGAAAGAACATCTAAAAATATACTCTGAAAAAGATATAAATTTGATGAAAAAAAGGTGGCAAAGAATAATTGAGGTATTTAACGAAAATTTATCTTTTACAAATTATTCAGTAATATTATTAAGAAAAAGTTTAATTGAAGAAGAACCAGAAATTTTTTATACAAAGGAGGTCAAAAATTGAGTATAACTAAAATTGAATTAAGTAACGATGATATTCAGAAATTAATTGATGGACATTCAAATGAATTTAATAGTACTATGTTGGATATTGTTGATAGAAGAGTATCAAATATAAAGCCAAATAATATTTTAAAAAATTATACAGAAAAACATACTTATTTTGAACCTTCAAAAATTGATCCAAGAGTTTACAATGAGATAAGTGATATATTTTTTAATTCTGTTGATAATGATTTTGAATGTATTGAGTTATCACCTATTAACCCAATTGGTTTGAATTCAGTGCTTACTGAAACAAATCAAAACAACATATTAAGTACATTAAGAAATTCTGAGGTTGTGAGTGATTCATCTATTGCCATGGCTTTAGAATGTGCATATAGAATCAGAAAAGAAAAAATTAGTACGCATAATCTGGCTTCTTCAACTAGATTATTACGAATGCAAAGTTATAATAGTGGTAAAAAAAATCATTGGAGTCAACATTTTAGAGCCTGTTCATTAACTTCAAGTTTTAGAAATATAGAAAATAATATGTACGATTCCTTAATTTTACAAGTTAGAAATTGGATAAAAGTAATACAAAAACTTAGTGAAAAAATTAAAATAAATTCAATTGAAGTAAATATATGCTATTTACCATTAATAAAAGAGATATACAGTGCATATGAAGTTAATATGAAAAGAATATTATCAAACTCAGTAAATCCAGATTTTGATGTATTTAAAATTTATAATATAGATGTATGCAATAACATATCAAAAATGGAAGAAATTAATAATTTAAATAAAACTAAAAGTTATTTTTTGTCTATAAAAAATACATTTGAGTTCATTTATAATAAGATTTTTAATATTTTAAGTGAAGAATATCCAGATATCAAATTCAATTTGCAATTAAACAGAAAATCTGGATTAAATTATTATAGTGATATTTGTTACGAAATTGTAGTTGGTTTTGATAATGAAAAAAGTTTGGTTTTGGTAGATGGTGGAATTACTAATTGGACTGGAAAAATATTGAGTGATTCAAAAGAAAAATGCGTTACCTCAGGAATGGGATTAGAATATTTGGCAAAGGTTTATAAAAAATAATATGAATATTCAAATAACAGGGGCTAGTGGATCAGGTAAAACGACATTAGGAAAAGAATTGTCTAAAAAATTAAAAATAAACTTTATAGACACTGATGATATTTTGTGGGTTTGGGAAGAAAAAGTTCAACCTTATACTATTGCAACAGATGAAAAAGAGGCGTGTAAAATCTTAGAATATATACTTTTAAATAATGTTTCAACAGTTGCTAGTGGTATATTTTATCCTTGGTCTGAAAAATTAATTGACATGTTTGATTTATTGATTGTTGTTGAAACAGAAAAAGAAATCAGAAAAGAAAGAATAATAAAAAGAGAATATGAAATGTATGGCGACAGAGCAAAAAATGGTGGCGATATGTACAATCAATTCAATGAATTTTTAAATTGGGCACTTGATTATGATAATTCTGACGATGAATCATGTAGCAAGAATGCTACATACAAATGGATAAAAAAGTTTAAATGCCCTGTAATATATATAGATAGCAATAAAAATATAAAAGATGAAATTGAAATTGTACTAAAAGAAATAGAAAAAATAAAAAAGTTTTGATATAATGTTAATAAAGGTAGATGATAAAAATGATTGTTCCAAAAAAATTAAAAAAAGGTGACTTGGTTGCCATAGTTAGTTTATCTAGTGGCATGGGTGGAGACCCTGAATTTCGACATAAATATGAACTTGGTAAAAAAAGGTTAGAAGAAGAATTTGGACTTAAAGTAGTAACTATGCCCAATACTTTAAAGGGTTCAAAATATTTATATTTACATCCGGAAGCAAGGGCTGCTGATATGATGGATGCATTTAAGAATAATGAAATCAAGGCAATTTTTTCAATGATTGGTGGGGAAGATAGTATTAGACTAATTCCATATATAGATTATGATGTGATAAAAAATAATCCTAAAATATTTATTGGTTATTCAGATACTACAGTCAACCATTTTATGATTTATAAAGCAGGAATAACCTCTTATTATGGCCCAGCAATATTATCAGAATTAGCTGAAAATGGTAAAATTCATGATTATACTAGAAAGTACTTACAACAAGTATTATTCGAAAAAAGTGATATGATTATAGAATCTAGTCCAAAATGGACAAATGAGCGTATAGATTGGACAGATGAAACAAAGGATACTGAATTTAGAAAAATGCAAAATGAAATTCACGGTTTTGAAATTTTACAAGGCGCTGGAGTTGTTAAAGGGGAGTTACTTGGTGGTTGTCTTGATGTAATGCCTATGATTGTTGGAACAGAAATATGGCCAAAATTAGATGAATGGGAAAATAAAATATTATTTATTGAAACGAGTGAGGAAAAACCAAGCCCTGATAATGTTAAGTATATATTAAGAAATTTAGTTGCAATTGGAATTATTGATAAAATTAATGGAATTATTGTTGGAAAGCCAAAAGGTGAAATATATTATGATGAATACAAAAAAATATTTCATGATGTAATTAATATCGAAGCAAAAAAAAATAAACTACCAATAATTTACAATGTAAATTTTGGACATTCAGCTCCAATGTGTATACTACCTTATGGTGCAACTGCTATTTTAGATTTAGAAAATAAAAAAATAATTATATCAAATTATTAAGATTAATCTCTGAAAATCAGAG
>ERZ780223.3871-NODE-3871-length-10688-cov-8.232296_pt1 | contig 10688 bp, 9 predicted proteins | sample MGYA00511016_ERZ780223 | MGnify/ENA primary metagenome ERZ780223 (study PRJEB29588, sample SAMEA2159032) | human gut metagenome | biome: human gut; feature: human-associated habitat; material: faeces | place: Denmark | collected 2008/2010 ... | reverse complement strand
ACATTTCTCGTAATGAATTGCTACTTACCACCCATTTGCAAAAGAGGAGCTTTTTTTTATTTTGTGGTAAAATCAATAATATATTTTCAAGGAGGTCTTGTATGAACTATATTCAAACGCAAAAGTTTAGCGATGTCTATGTTTCTTGTAAAACAATGATGCCTTTTAATCGAAATACAATTACAGCACTCAATGTTCTTGTATATATGATGAAGGCAAAAACAGAAAAGATGGATTCAAAACAGAAATTAGCTTCTACGCTAAATCTAGCTTATGGTACGAAAATATCTTACGGATTAACATCTTATGGAGATTTAATTCAAGTGGATGTGCGTTTTCAATTTGTTCGTCCAGATTGGATTGAAGATGAGAATTATGTAAATAAAATCAAAGATATTATGGATCAAGCTTTATTTCATTCGGTATTGGATGAAGAAAACTTCAAAGAGTCTGTATATCTATTAAAAAATAGATTATTAGCACAAATGGATGATCCAGCCAATTTATCTTGTATGTATGCCTTTGAAATGGCTCATGACAAGCATTCGATTTCGATTCCTGTACAGGGAAGCTTAAAGGATTTAGAAACGCTTACTTTAAAAGATGTCAAACAAATATATACACTCTATATGGATATGGCTAAACATTTCTATATTTGTGGATATGTTGATCAAGAATTATATGATTTTATTGACTCTTTGGATTCGCATTGTCCTTTTATTTCAGAAAGAACATTACTTCCAAAAGTAGAAACGAGTTATAAGACATTTGAAAAGGATATTTCTCAAACCTGTATTTCGCAAGTGTATTCTACATCGGTGGATATTTCAAGTGCAGACTATGAGGCTGAATTGCTTTTGTGTAGTATTTTAGGGCAAAGTCAAAAGAATTTGATGTTTGATGAGATTCGTGAGAAGAATAGCCTTTGTTATTCAATAAGCTCATCAATCATTCGTTTTGATGGTGCGATATTGATTCATACGGGAGTAAATCGTAAAGATGTTACGAAAGTATTGAATTTAATTGAAACACAAATCGATCGATTATTGAATATGGATTATGATGATGCCTATTTAGAAATTGCGAAAATGGGATTTAAGGATCGTATTATTGGTGGGTTGGATCAGGCACTCTCTTTAATTGCCCAAGCATTTTTAGATGATTTGTTGCATCGTAAACTAACAACAGAACAAAGAATTGAAAGAATCATGAAGGTGACAAAGGAAGATATTTCGCGTGTTGCCTTACAAATGAATTTGGCATCAGTAGCCATTGTTGCGGAGAATGAAAATGAATTATAATTTGGATTTAACGAAAGAAACTTTACCAAATGGCTTACAAGTTTTACTTGTGCATAAGCCGGATTATCAAAGATCGCTCTTTCTTTTGGGGGCAAAAGTTGGTGGCTTTGACATAGATCAAAATGTGGATGGAACACTTGTTCATCATAAAAGTGGATTGGCTCATTATTTAGAGCATCAAATGTTTTATTTAGATGGAGAAGATGTTAGTGAATTGTTTGCGGGTTTGCAGTGTTTGACAAATGCATATACTTCATATACGGAAACTGCATTTTATTTTTCAACGACAGCAGATGTAAAACAGCCATTAAAGCTGTTATTTGATTTTGTTGAGAATCTAGATGTGACAAACAAAACGATTGAAAAAGAAAAGGGAATTATTCTAAGTGAATATGATATGTATCAACAATCGCCTGAACAGCGTCTTTTTAAGGAGACTTTAATCTCTTTATATAAGAATCATCCAATGAAAGTAGATGTATTAGGATCTAAGGAAGATATTCAAAATATGCGTATGGAAGATCTTAAATATTTTTATGAGTTGAACTATGATCCAAGTAAATTGTGCCTTGTAGGCATCACTGGAAAAGATACAGACGAAATTATGGAATGGATCAAAGACTGTCAAAAGGACGTAGAAAGTAAGTGTGATAAAGAGATTTCGCGTGTTTTTAAAGAAGAACCGATGGAAGTCAATCGCAAAGAATTTGTAGATACAATGGATATTTCTCAGCCTTTTGTGTGTGTTGGCTTTAAAATGAAGCCTTGTTCAAATGTTATGGAGAGTATAGAAAAGGATTTTGCGGTCAATATGTGGCTAGATTCTTTAATGGGGCCTTTGAATCCTAAATTTCAAGAATGGCTGGATCAAAGAATCTTTACGCAATTTGTAGGAGCTGAAGCGGATTTTACTACAGATCATAGTTATGTCTTATTTTATGCACAAACAATAAATCCAGAGGCTTTTACTGAGCTTGTAAAAGAGCAGGTGAAGAAGAAAACAATATTGAATGAAGATTATCAATCTTTGCGTGCGCAGGCTATAGCGAATAATTTAAGGGGCTTAAATCATTTTGATGGTTTAGCTAATGATTTATTAAGAAGTCATTTTGAAAATTTTGATTATATGGATAGTTTAAATCGCATTCAAAAGATGTCTTTAGACAAGGTTCTTTCTAATTTGGATGATTTAGATTTTTCAAATGTATGTGTGACAAAAATTCTTCCGAATGATTCTATCTGATCTAATTTGCGTTATTTTAGCCAAATTAGAGGCTGAAAACAATAGAAATATGTACAAAATAGCGACCTATAGACAAAATAGGTCGTTTGTTTTATATGAGGGATGTTTGTACAATACATTTGAAGAAGGATGGTGATGAAAATGGTGGTCAGAATTGAAGGAGGATAATCAATTATGAATGCGTTTAGTATCGTGGGGAAAATTACGGAAATGCCCGTTTTAAAGGAAACAACAAATGGTTTGAAGACTTGTGAACTTCCTGTTCGTGTGCAGCGTAACTTTCCAAATTCAGATGGTGTTTATGAAAATGATGATATGGTTATTGAAGTATGGCGAGGACTTGCAGAAACGGTAAGTGCTTCATGTAAGATTGGTGATTATGTAGGAATCAATGGTCGTATTCATTCGCGTAAATACCAAAAGGATGAAAAGGTATACTTAAACTATGGCTTTGTAGCTGAAAAAATTGATTTTTTACGTTAGTAAAACAAAGAGAAATACACAAAATAAGAAAACACATCCACAAAAAAAGAAGCGAATCAAGTCGCTTCTTTCTTTTTTTATGTCTAAGATTAACGGTTGTAGAATTCTACTACTAACAATTCGTTGATTTCTTGAGCTGTGAATAGTTCTTTACGTTCTGGGTAACGAACATAAGTACCTTTCTTAGCATCTTTGTTTACTTCTACAAAATCAACAGTTGCTGTTGCAGCTTCTAAAGCTTCGTTAATTACGCTTAAGTTTTTAGCGCGTTCACGGATTTCGATAACTTGTCCTGGTTTTACTTGGAAACTAGGGATATCTACTTTCTTACCATCTACTAATACGTGTCCGTGGTTTACTAACTGACGGCTAGCACGACGAGTACGTGCAAATCCCATACGATAAACGATGTTATCTAAACGAGATTCTAACATTACTAAGAAGTTTTCACCAGCTGAACCAGCTTTTTTACTTGCTTTTAAGTAAGTGTTGTAGAATTGTTTTTCACTTAATTGGTAAGTGTGACGAATTCTTTGTTTTTCTTGTAACTGGATACCGTAGTTTGTTAATTTTGGACGACGAGGTGAACCGTGTTGTCCTGGAATAGTATCACGACGAGTTAATTCTTCACCAGTTTCTAAAACTGAGAAACCAAGACGACGAGACTTTTTCCAAATGCTTCCTGTGTTTCTTGACATAATTTTTCCTCCTATTGTTTTATATCATTCATAAAACAATAACAGTACAAATCTTTAAAGGTTGTGTTAACAATGATATTTTCCGCTATCAGCTATTAGCTTACTCATATCGCTTAGTGCTGTAACGCATATCCTTTAACTTTGTATGCTGCTATCAATTTATGCTTATGTATCATATCAAAGAACATGAATAAAATCAAGAAAAGGATGCAATGATTTTGAAGTTTTGCTATAATAAGAATGGTTTGCAAGGAGGTACCACTATGGATAGTGTTTTGAATTTCTTTCGATCAGTATACGCATTCATAAAAAATCAACTTTCTGTGACTGTAATCATCTATCTTTGTATAGCGATTTTAGTCTTGATCTTGGTTTGGATCATCATGCGTATGATCAAACGTAAAAAGGCGTCGAAGCGACTTTCAGATCTTGAAATTGAAATGAATGAAATTCGTAACAATTCCTTGGCCTATAAATTTAACAAAGCATCGGCGTTCGCAAGAGTGAATGATGATATCATGGATAAAGTTAAAAAATTAACTCCAAAATATGATACTTGTCAAAATAACTTAAGTGCATGTGATGATTTGTTCAATGAAGCAGATGATTATGTTTCTAGACATCGTTTGCGTAAATCAATGCGTGCAATGGATGATTTAGAAACAATGATGGATGAAACAAAAGAAAGAATTCGTATTGTTACGCAATCTTTGGATCACATCTTAGCTCGTGAAACAGAAGTTCGTGAATCGGCAAATGCTTTAAAAGAACGTTTCCGTAATGTGAAAACTGTTTATCAAGATAATCGTTCTTCATTCTATGGATCGGTTAATTATGTAGATTCATGTTTAGAGGAAATCGAAAATGAATTCTCTAATTTCGAAGAATGGATGTTTGCTTCTGAATTTAATAAGGCAAAGGAAGAACAAGAAAAAATCTCAAAAATGGTGGATGAGATCAGCTCTAAAATTGCAGCCTTCCCTGGACTCTATGAAAAGGCCAAAAATGTATTGCCTCGTGCAATCAACGAAGTTCGTTTGCACATCAAGGAATTACAAGAAAAAGATATCGACTTATCTTATTTAGAACCAGAAGAAAAATTAACAACCATTCAAAATGCATTGGCAAGTACAATTGATCAATTGGATGCTGGTGAATTTGAATTGGCACAAGAAAACTTGGAAATCATTGGGGATCACATCTTAGCTTTACAAGATGATGTGACGAATGAAAAACAGGCATATGAAGAAATTCATGTGAGTCTTCAATCAAATTTAGATATTGTTAATGTCATTGGTCAGGAACTTGAGGAAATCATGGCACTTTATGCCAATATCAAAGACCGTTTTGGTTTAGAAGATTGGACACACCGCTTCTCTTTGGCAAAAATCCAAATGGAAGATTTAGAAAAGCGTCGTGATGAAATTCAAAATGAATTGAAACAAAATCAACGTCCAAGCGTAGATGTAGTTCATGGTTATCGTAAATTTTCAGAAGATGTTAATGAATTCCACGATCAAGTCAAGGATATGAAAGAAATGCTAGTGGGAGCAAGTAGTGATGAATCACGTGCTAAAAAACAATTGACTAAATTACAATTGATTTTAAATGAAGTGCGTCTAAATACAGTAACACGTCATTTACCTAGTATTTCATCTCAATTTTCTGCAGATTTAAAAGAAGGCGAACGCTTGATTCAACGTGTTCGTGTTGTGTTGGATCACTCACCATTAGATGTACAAACATTAAATGCAGATTTGCAGGATGCCATCGACTTTGTATATAAGTTATACAATAACGCAAACAATTTAGTCGGTGTTGCTGTTATGGTAGAAAATGCGATTGTGTTTGGTAACCGTTTCCGTAGTACGCATGCACAAATGGATTCGGATTTAACTCGTGCAGAGTTATGCTTCCAAAATGGAGAATATACTCGTGCACTTAAGATTGCGATTCAGGCAATCGAAAACATGCACCCAGGAATTTATGAGAAACTAGTTGCTCAAAAAGATCCTGCTGTTATGAATCAGGTGCAGTAATGATTTATTTTGATAATGCTTCGACAACCTCTGTACGTACAGAGGTTCGTCGTGTTTATGGGCAAATGTTAGAAACTTGTTATGGCAATCCAGATAGTTTGCATGCAATAGGACGTCAAGCAAGTACGCTCATGGAAAAAAGTCGATCAAATATTGCTTCTATGCTTCATGTAGAGCCTAGTGAAATTATTTTTACTTCAGCGGCTAGTGAATCCAACACATTAGCTATTGTTGGATATGCTCTAGCAAATGAACATAGAGGTCATCATGTATTAACAAGTAATGTTGAACATTCAAGTGTTCGTCATGCGATGGAGTTTTTAAAGCGTTTTGGCTTTGAAGTTGAATTTCTTCCAATTAATGAAGAAGGTATTGTAACGCCAGAATGTTTAAAAGCGCATATGCGTAAAGATACGATTTTAGTTTCTGTTATGCATGTGAATAATGAAATGGGGGCCATCAATCCCATTTTAGAATTAGAGAAAATTGTACATCAAAATCCAACTTGTGTTTATCATGTGGATTGTGTACAAAGCTTCTCAAAAATTGATATTCCTTTCGATAAATTAGATATGGCAACGATCTCTGCACATAAGATTCATGGTCTAAAGGGAAGTGCCATTTTAATGAAGAAAAAGAAGATTCAGCTTGTTCCAATTATTCAAGGTGGTCAACAAGAACAAGGTCTTCGTGGAGGAACAGAGAATGCACCGGCCAATATTGTTTTGGCAAAAACGATTCGTTTGGCTTTAGAAGAACAATCTAGTGCGTATGCTCATGTTTCAAAAATCAATCAATATTTGCGTGAAGAATTATCTAAAATTGATGGTGCACATATCCATTCACCTGAAAGTGCGATTCCGTATATTCTAAATATTTCATTTGATCAAATCACAAGTGAAGTCTTATTGAATGCTTTGGATCAAAAAGGGATTTGTGTATCCGCAAAAAGCACTTGTTCTTCACAAAATACCAATGCTTCTGAAGTCTTATTGGCTATGCATAAATCGGAATTTGATGCGACACATGGAATTCGCTTATCATTTTCTTATGAGAATACTTTAGAAGAGGCAAAATATTTTATAGAAACATGTAAGGAGATTATAGAGAATTATGGCTTATCGTTATAATCATATCTTGATTCGTTATGGCGAATTGAGTTTAAAAGGAAAAAACCGTAACAACTTTATTAAGGCACTTTATGATAATGTTCGTAAGGCTTTAAAAGCATTTCCAACATTAGAATTTGAAAAACAACATGATCGTATGTATATTTACCTTCATGATGAAGATTCAAAACAGGTTAGTGACATTTTAGCAAAAGTCTTTGGGATTTCATCTTTCTCATTGGCTATTAAAGTGGAACCAGATTTAGATCGAATCATTGATGCTTGTTATGAATCTTTAGATTTAACAACGCCAAAAACATTTAAGGTAGCTGCACGTCGTAGCGATAAATTATTCCCTTATATTTCGGATGAAATTAATCGTAAGGTAGCCACTAAAATTTTAAAGAACAGTGACTGGAAAGTAGATGTGCATAATCCGGATGTTAAAATTGTTGTTGAGGTTCACCAAGATGCAGCCTATATTATGACAGATCGAATTCAAGGTGCTGGAGGATATCCAGTTGGTGTTGGTGGAAAGGCCATGGTTTTATTGAGTGGCGGAATTGATTCTCCAGTTGCCTGCTACTTAATGATGAAGCGTGGTGTACATATTGAATGTATTCACTATGCATCTCCTCCATATACTTCACAAAATGCACAAGAAAAAGTTATGGAACTGGCAAGACTTGTATCTGGTTATCAGGGGGATGTTTTAGTTCATGTTGTTCCATTTACAGATCTTCAATTGGCAATCTATCAAAATGCGGATGAGAGTTATGCGATCACATTAATGCGTCGTATGATGATGCGTATTGCGACAGGCCTAGCTAAGAAAAGACATGCGCAAGCAATCGCTACTGGTGAGTCAATTGGTCAGGTCGCAAGTCAAACATTAGAAAGTATGCTTGCGATCAACGATGTCACAAACATGCCAATTATTCGTCCAGTTGTTTGTATGGATAAAGTTGAGATTATTGATCTATCTAAAAAGATTGGAACCTATGAAACAAGTATTCTTCCTTATGAAGATTGTTGTACGATCTTTACACCTAAAAATCCAGTCACAAAACCTCGTGTGGATAAATGCGAAAAATATGAGGGAAAATGGGATTTTGACAAGATGGTACAAGATTGTATAGATAATACAGAAGATATTTGGGTACATCCAGTTAAAGTTGAAGAAGATTTATTCTAAGAGAAGTGAAAATTAAGCACTTCTCTTTTTCTTTTATGTTATAATCTTTCTATGTTGATATGTCCGGTGTGTAAAGAGAAACTAATAAAAGGAAATAAAACATTTCGATGCGTAAATAATCACTCTTTTGATTGTGCAAAACAAGGCTATGTGAACTTATCTCGTAAGCAGACAAAGAATCATGGGGACAATGCTTTAATGGTCAAAGCGCGTACGGATTTTTTGGAAAAAGATTATTATGATTTTATGCGTCAATATGTAAAGGAAAAGGTAAAAGGAAATACATATTTGGATGCTGGCTGCGGCCAAGGCTATTACACAAAAGAGATTGGTGCAAACTTTGAACAGAGTTATGGCATCGATTTAAGTAAGGAAGCGATACTTCATGCATCTAAACAAGATAAACATACACAATATATTGTGGGAAGTTTATTTGATATGCCTTTTTCAGACGAGAGTATAGATTGTGTTACCAGTATTTTTGTGCCTTTAGGCCAAGATGAAATCTATCGTATTCTAAAAGAAAATGGATATTGGATCGTTGTGGGTCCGGGTCCTAAGCATTGTTTTGAATTAAAAGAAGTATTGTATGACACACCCTACGAAAATGAAATGCCTGAAATACAAGAGCAATATGACATGGTGAGTCAAAAAATCATTAAGGAAACGAAAATGGTTGATGATGTATGGGCTTTGTTGGAAATGACACCATATCGATATAAAACAAGTCAAGCTGGTCTTGATCGAGTAAGAGAATTAGAAAGGTTAGAGGTTACGTTTGAATTTGTCGTAACTGTGTACAAAAAAATATGAAAACAACAATAAAAAAATGGGGAATCAACGGTGAAGGAATTGCATTCCATGAGGGAAAGCCAGTATTTATTGAAAATGCCATTCCTGAAGAAGTAATCGAATTTGATATTAAAAGGGATGAAGATACATACTTGATTGGTGAAATGACTCGTTTGGTAGAACAGAGCTCAAAGCGTCGTTATCCTTTATGCCCGATTTGGAAAGAGTGTGGTGGATGTGCCTTGATGCACGTGAAATATCCGGCTCAATGTAAGATGAAAGAGGGAAATCTAAAGGAGACATTAATTAAGTATGCGGATTATAATGGTCGTATATTACCGATTTTAAAAAATCCAGAACCATTGTCATATCGTAATAGTTGTAAACTTCCTTTTGGTGAAGAATATGGTGAATTATATACAGGAATGTATGAGCGTGACACAAATCATTTTCAAAAGATGGAAAGATGTTATGTACACTCAAAACTTTTAGAACAGACGCGTCAGGCTGTTTTAAAAATCATGAATGAACATCACTTAAAAATGTATGATGATAAAAAGAAAACAGGTTATCGTACGTTGGTCATGAAGGAATTTGATTCTAAGATTCAAATTATTTTTGTGACGGGAAAAGAAGATTTAAGTGAAGAATTTATTCATGACGTAACTCAATTAGAGGGTGTTGTTTCGATTTGGCAAAGTGTAAAAACAGAAACAAAACGCGAAGTATTTGGGGATATGCGTTTTATTTGGGGAGAAGAAAAGATGCATCTTCAATTAGAAGATATTCAACTTTCTTTACTTCCAAGATCTTTCTTCCAGTTAAATACGAAACAATCCGTAAATCTTTATAATGTAGTTAAAGATTGGATGCCAAAATCAAAGACTACGGTTGAAGCCTATAGTGGTATTGGTGCCATCAGTTTATTTGTGAAAGATAAGGCACAAGAAATTATTGGCGTTGAATCCATTCAAGATGCGGTAGACAATGCCAATGAAAATGCGATATTAAATCATGCAGACAATGTATCTTTCATTTGTGAAGATGCGGGTATTGCTTTAGCACACTTAGTGCAAGAAAAAGATGTGGATACATTGATTGTGGATCCGCCTCGTTCTGGTTTGGATGATACAATGAAGGAAACTATTTTAAAATCAAAGATCAAAACGATGATCTATGTATCTTGTAACCCAGCGACTTTGGCTAAAGACTTAGGTGTATTAAAGAAAGAATATCGTATTGTCAAGATTCAACCAGTCGATATGTTTAGTCAAACTCCACATGTAGAAAGTGTTACGCTACTTGTTCGCAATGATGACTATAGACCAAGACGTCGTTTTGATGATCGAAAAGATCGTGACTACAAACCAAGAAGAGATGGCGATTTCAAACCTAGAAGACGTTTTGACGATAAAAAAGATGGAGACTTCAAACCAAGACGCCGCTTTGATGATGATAAGCCAAGAAGAAGAGATGGTGACTTTAAGCCTAGACGTCGTTTTGATGATGATAAGCCTAGACGCAGATTCAATGATGATAAACCAAGACGTCGTTTTGATGATCGAAAAGATGGTGACTTTAAACCAAGAAGACGTTTTAATGATGATAAACCAAATCGTAGATACGGGAAATAAAACACTAAGGGATTTCAGTTAAACTGAAGTCCTTTTCTTATCGATTGGAAATTTGTTTTGGAGAATCTCGGTAGTTCAGTGATGAGAGTTTCAAATGGAGATGGTTCGAATTGGATTTGATTGTGATATTCAAGGATAACCTTAACTTTGCAGAATTTGTATAACTAAAAAATAAAAGAAGCATTAGTAGCTGA
>ERZ780223.3870-NODE-3870-length-10690-cov-5.640339_pt1 | contig 10690 bp, 6 predicted proteins | sample MGYA00511016_ERZ780223 | MGnify/ENA primary metagenome ERZ780223 (study PRJEB29588, sample SAMEA2159032) | human gut metagenome | biome: human gut; feature: human-associated habitat; material: faeces | place: Denmark | collected 2008/2010 ... | reverse complement strand
AATAGCCGGAAGGGCGCGCTGACAGGCGATATGGGTTCAACTCTCGTCAGCTTAAATATTTCTTCGGAGGATACTATGGAAAAACTGTCGCATGCATATATAGTGTCCTCGGCATCGGAGAATGCGCGCATGGGCAAGGCCTTTTACCTTGCCGAAAAAATGCTGTGCCAAAGCGAGGGCGAGCGGCCCTGCGGAGTGTGCCGCGATTGCAGGAAGGTCAAGGCGCGCGTGCACCCCGATCTTGCCGTCGTCGAGCGCATAACCGACGATAAGGGCAAGCAGAAAAAGGAGATACTGGTAGATCAGGTGCGCGCAATGGGCGCCGATGCTTACGTTCTGCCGAACGAGGCTGCCGAAAAGGTATATATCATAAAAGACGCAGACACAATGAACGAGCAGGCGCAGAACGCTGCGCTGAAGATACTTGAGGAGCCGCCGAAGGGCGTTCATTTCATCCTGTGCGTATCCAATCCCGAGCGACTGCTGGTCACCGTGCGCTCGCGCTGCGTGCTTGTGAGCTGCGCCGGCGAGGAGGATGCGGAGGACGAAAACGCGGCAGCTATGGCCGATGAATTTGTCGCTCTCGAGCGAAAGGGCGACACTCCGGGGCTTACCGCGTGGTGCTTTGCGCATGAGGGCCTTGACGCTCGCTCGCTCGGCGAGTTTCTGCTCGCGCTCAAGCGGCGCTATGCCGCGCTTCTTGCGTCGCAGCAGGATAAAATGCGCATAATGGATATTATACGGCTCGTTGACCGCTGCATGGAGTATCAGACGGTCAATACGGGTGTGAAACACATTCTGGGGCTGCTGGCGGTCAGGTCGGCAGCGGAAACGAGGAAAGCAATTGACTGAAGTTATAAGCGTTAAATTTAAAAACCGGGGAAAGAGCTATTATTTTTCGCCGAACGGAAAGACCGTAAAAACCGGCCAGCAGGTCATTGTCGAAACCAGCAAGGGCCTTGAGATAGCCGACTGCTTCCGCGGCAACCACGAGGTCGAGGACGATTCGGTTGTGCAGCCGCTGCGCCCGGTTGTCAGGGTCGCGACGCGCGACGATCTTCGCGTTGCCGAGATTAACAAGCAGCGCGAAAAGGAAGCGTTCGAGATATGCCAGCAGAAGATCGCCGAGCACGGCCTTGACATGAAGCTCGTTGATGTTGAGTGCAACTTCGAAGGCAACAAGACGATGTTCTTTTTCACCTCCGACGGAAGGGTCGACTTCCGCGAGTTGGTAAAGGACCTTGCAGGTATATTCCGCAACAGAATAGAGCTGAGGCAGATCGGCGTTCGCGACGAGGCGAAAATGCTCGGCGGACTCGGCATCTGCGGAAGACCGTTCTGCTGCAGCCAGTTTATCGATGAGTTCCAGCCGGTTTCCACAAAAATGGCGAAGGTACAGTCGATGTCTCTCAATCCCGGGAAGATATCCGGCAGCTGCGGCAGGCTTATGTGCTGCCTGAGATACGAGCAGGAGGCCTATGAGGAGCTTACAAAAAATGTGCCCAAGCAGGGCGCGTTTGTAGAAACTCCGGCAGGCTACGGCATTGTTACGCAGGTAAATCTTTTGCGCCAGATAGTAAAGGTAAAGCTCGACGGCGAGGGCGACGATACGGTAAAGACTTATCGGGCTGTTGAAGTTGCGGCAGTGCCCGGAGGCCGCCCCAAGGATGGTGAGACTCCTCCCTCGGTGCTCAAGTACATCCCCGAGCCGGAAGAGGAAGAAGAGGAGCAGGATATCTGGAAGCTGCCGCAGCTGTTTGCCGATGACGATGCAGCCAAGGAGAAAGAAAGCGCACAGGAACAGAAAAAGCGCAGCCGCCGCTCGCGCAGAGGCGGAAAGACGCCTCAGAGCGATGCAAAACCGGCGCCTCAGTCTGCACAGGCACCTTCTGCGGAAGAGAAGAAGAACACGGCAAAGCCAAAGCCGAGAAATCGCCGCGGCGGCGGAAAGAAGCCTGCCGAGCAGAGCGTTTCCGCCGAGCAGCCGAAGCTGCAGCAGCAGGCCAAAAGCCCGGACGGCGAGAAGAAGCGCTCAAACCGCCGCTATTATCACCGCGGCAAGCCAAAAAATAAGGGCGGACAGGCGCAGAATCAATAGTATTCCCGGAGGCTGAGATATGAGTAAAAAAAGCAATAACAAAAGCGGAATGAGCATGAAAACAAAGTGGATAATAACCGGAATCCTCTGCGTTCTGGCTGTGCTGACGGTGGTCGTCGTCGCGGCCGACGGCTGCTTTGACTTCAAGCCCGGCTCGGTTCAGTCCAACGACAAGGCCGTTGCCGAAAGCGCAGCGCCCGCCGGCGACAAGGATACCGCAAAGACCGGAGGAACACACACCGTTCTCGTTACGGCCGGCAACGGCGGCACAACTGATCCCAGCGGCAGCCTCGCGGTTGAAGACTGGGAGAGCGTGAAGATCAACTTCATACCCAATGAGGGGTATGAGATCCAGTCGGTATCGGTCGACGGTAAGGATATGGGCGCTATCGAGAGCTATGAGCTGTCAAACGTCACAGAAGATCACAGCATCATCGCGACGTTTGTAAAGAAAGCCGTTCCCACGCCGACACCTGCTCCAGCGACCCCTACGCCGGACGGCGAGTGATATGTAATTAAAGCTGACGAGAGCCGAACGCATGTGTTCGGCTTTCGTCAGCTTATATACTCCCTATGCAGCATATAAGCTACAGGGGGAGCATTTTTTGATACAGCATACAAAAAGGCCATCCGCGGATGCGGATGGCCGAATTGCTTTTTGGGGGAGTATCAGACGGAAGCGCTGCTTGCGCGGTAGATCAGAGTGACTGCCTGACCGCGGGTGCAGGTCGCGTTGGGAGCAAAGGTCGTTGCGGTGGTGCCCTTGGTAACGCCGTTGGCAACTGCCCATGCAACTGCGTCTGCGCAGTAGGAGTCTGCCGCTACGTCAGTGAAGTCGGTGCCGCTGGTGACCTTGTCGTCGCCGCTTGCGCGGAACAGGAAGGTTACGATCTGGCCGCGAGTGCACACGGCGTTCGGATCGAAGGTCTCGGCGGCCGTGCCGTTGGTGATGCCGGTGGAAGCCGCCCAGACGATCGCGTCGCGGTAAACGCTGCTTTCCTTAACGTCGGTGAACGGATTCTTCAGACTACCGACGCTGGGAGAACCGGCAGCGCGGTACAGGAAGGTTACGATCTGCGCGCGGGTGCAGCCGTCGTTGACGCCGAAGGTGTCGGCGGTTATGCCGTTTGTGACCTTGTTCTCAACCGCCCAGAGGATCGCGTCGTAGTAGGGGCTGCCGGACTTGACATCCTTGAACGGATTCTCGGCCGGAGTGGGCTCGGGATCGACGGCAGGAAGCTGATCGACGGGGATGACCGCGTTGACGGAGCCGTTGTCGAGAGTGATCTGATAGTTCTGCGAGTATCTTGCCTTGCCCTGCTCGTAGGTGTAGATGACGAGGGCGAGGGTGTGGCCTTCCTCAACGGTGTAGAGGTTGGGCTGGAGGTAGATGGTGTAGTCGTGGTTTTCGCCGACCTTCAGAGCAACCTTGGTGTCGGCCGAAGCGGAGTTGTAGCCTGCGCCGGGGTTGCACAGATCCATCCAGCCGCGAGCGATGATCTTGTAGCTGACGTCGCTTGCCTTGAGCTGCGCGTAATCATAGTTGCTCAGGCCGCCGCCCATCCATGCGCCGTTTTCGGTGAGGTCCTTGGGAACATAGCTGCCCTCGGTGTTGAATGCCTTGAAGGTCTTGCCTTCGGGAGCGATGTCAACGAGCATTGCGCTGACCATGAGCGCGTCGCGGTCGATAAGATCGGCTGCGTCGGGCAGGGAAACAGTCACGCCGCTGCCTGCTGCGCTTGCAACGTAGTTGTCGTGATCAAGCGCGCTGAGGTCAAGCTCGGGAGAAACTGCGTTGTCGTGATCGACGCCGCCGCGAGGAGCGTTGGGAGCGTCGTAGTTATCAACGCTTGCAGAGAAGTTAACGGCAACCGAGCCCTTGATGACCGTGTCGGCCTTGACGGGCATGGTGTACATTGCACTGACTGCGGTATCGCCTTCGGTGAGCTTATCTCTCCAGTTGCGGCTGTTGATGCCGAGGGAGGAGTAATCGCTGTTTATGGTGGTGCTGCCGGTCTTGCCGGAGGAAAGGGTCACGCTCTTTGCGGTGTCCCAGCTGTCATAGGTGTGCCATACGGAAGCGTCGTGGCTGTCCTGAGCGGTGACTGCCGCCATGTTTTCTGCGCCGTTTTCAACGCCGCACAGATAGTGGCTGAACCAACGGTTAAGGACATTGTTGTAGCTTTCGCCGTCAATGTAGAACTCGAGGTTGCCGGCAGGGTAGCTGGGAGTGAGGTGAGCGTCCTGGTGGAGCAGGAGCTTTACGTTTACGCCGGCCTTCTGGTATGCCTGATACATCAGGTCAAATTCCTTGGTGCGGACGTTGTCGTCGTTGAGGCCGTGAACTATGAGTGCAGGGCACTTGATGTTCTCTGCGTCAAGAGTGTAGTCACGGGTAGCCCAGTGCTTGGAGTAGTCGCCGTTGGTGGCGAGCTGATCCTGCTGGATCTGATACAGATAGTTGCCGTACTTCTCGGCGATGGTAGCGTAGTCGGCAGGATCGAGGTAACGGCCGTTGCAGTACCATGCGAGCATCTCGGAATAGCTTGCCGACCATGCGCTGGTGGAAATGCCCTGAGAGTTGGTGTACTCATACCAGCTTGCGATGCCTGCTACGGGGACGATGGTCTCGAGGCCGGCAACGCCGGTGGTGGCCAGACCGAACTGAGTGGTGCCTGCATAGGAGCGACCGGTCATGCCGACCTTGCCGCTGGACCAGTCTGCCGCGATGGTGATGTTGCTGGTCTTGTCGGTGTAGGCTACGCGATCGCCGTGCAGCCATTCGATGACGCACTTGAACGCATCGATCTCAAGATCGGTGCCGCAGGTCTCGAAGCCGTCCGAGCCCTTGGTGCCGAGACCGCCGCACTCGACGACGGCAAAGCCGCGCACGAGGTAGTAGTCGTACCACTCGAGATCTTCGTAGTCGTACATGCCCTCGGAGGGGTTCCAGTAGTACCAATCTGCGCTGTTTGCGTTCGCGGCGGCCTGCGCGGTGGTTGCGCTGCCTGCCGGAGTGCGTGCTGCCGGCTGGCTATAGAGCTTGGAAATGTCATAGCTCTCGCTGCCGAGATTTTCGCCGGGGCTCATGGAATCGTTGCAGCCGGTGATGTAGGGGCGAGCTTCGTAGATGGTAGCTGCCTTGTAGTTGCCCTCGACTGCCGCACGGGGAACCTGAACAACGGCCTTGACGAGGTCGAGCTTGCCGTCATCGTCGGTGTCGTAGTTGGTCTCGACGTATACGCAGTAGCGGATGATGTCGCTGTCGGCATTGCTGTAGCCGGTCTCGACAGAACCGGTGGTGTACGGGAATATGGGCTGAGCCATACCGTTCATGTAAAGCGGCTGGAGCTTATCGGCATGCAGTGCGTCGTACATGGTGTTGGCAACTGCCTTCATCTGACGGTAAGCGTCAAGGGTGCAGGCCGCGTCGGTGTCGGTATCGGCACTGATCATGCCCATGCTGCGAGCCAGAGCAAGATAGTCGGCAGGGAAGGTGCCGAGCTGCTTTTCGCTCATGCCCGTCCAAAGCAGCAGTGCGCGCACTGCGTCTGCAACAGACAGCTCTTCGCTTGCGGAAGCGCCGTCGGGGATGGTGATGCTGCTGTCAATGTCTGCAAGATCCGCATAAGTCAGCACGTCGCTGCTGTCTGCCGGCTCGGCAAAGGCTGCGCCGGGCAGAACGGAGAGAATCATGACAAGGCTCATCAACAGAGCAAGAAGTCTTCTCTTCATAATACGCCTTCTTTCTGAGTATTCTAAATCAGTACACCTAATAATACAAGGTTACCGATTTATGTGGTTTAGTTTAAAACGCGAAAGTGAAATTTTCAATTGACAGAATTAACGAGCGTTAAGAAAAATTAATACCGATATTTGTAGTATTTATATGAAATCGCGAAAGTGTATCAAACTTACGTGATTAAACGACAAAAGCAGCCTGAAATGTCCAGCATTTCGGGCTGCTTTTGGAAAATGATTATATTCAGAAGGTCATTCCGCCTGCGAAGCGGTTGAACATGACCGCGACCTGCGAACGGACCGCACTGCCCTTCGGGCTGAGCGTTGTGCTGCTTGTGCCGTTGATGATCCCTGCGCCTATTGCCCAGCACATGCTCTCGCGCGCAAAGGAGCTTACCTGCTGCGCGTCGGCATAGCCGCCGATATCGGCGTAAACGTCGGTGTTATAGCCCTTGTAGTTTGCGTATCTGTGCAGGAAGGTGACAAGCTGCTCGCGCGTGAGCGTTTCATTAGGCGCGAAAGTGCCGTCGGCGTAGCCGTTGGAGATGTTGTTGTGCGAGCCCCAAAGCAGGGCGTTGTAGCAATACTGTGAGGAGCTTACATCGGAAAAACGGTTTTCATATTCCGAAACATCGGGGCTTCCGTCAAGACGATAGAGCACCGTCACGAGCATGGCTCGGTTCATTGTAACATTGATGCCGAAATTGGTCTCTGTCAGCCCCTTGAACATGCCTGCCGCAACAACATTGTCAATGTCGTTGTGCGCCCAGTAGGTAACGGGAACGTCGGTGAAATTGCGCGAGGGGCAATTATCACCGAACTGGCAGCCGTCCTTCCACACGGCGACGGCGGTAACGTCTGATGCAGGCATCGTTATGTACCAGTATCCGTCGCTGCCCTTTGAGGCCGTTGCGCCGCTTACTTCCCAGTGGTCAAATATCTTTGTTCCGTTAGCGCTCGGAACAAGCTTTATTCTTGTGCCGGCCGAGTAGCTTCCGCTGCCTTCGCCGCCGGAAACGGTAAGCTTATAGGCCGTCGGAGCGGTGCCGTCTGCCCAAACTGCGACGAGAGTTCGCGTTTTGTCGGCGATCGTAGAGGTCGTAACGGCCTGGCCTGTGCCGGAGTCCTTCCAGTAGTCGAGCTTATATCCGTCGTGCGTGACGGTGGGGAACGAGCCGTAGGCCTTGTCCTTATAGTAAGCAACGACGCGGTTTCCGCTCACCGTGCCGCCGTTTGCGTTGAAAACTCCGGCAACGAAGTGCGTAAGCTCGGTGCTGTAATTGTTATAAAGGAAGATCTCCGCCTCGTTTATGCGGCGCTTGACAAGTCCGGGGAGGATCTCGCCGCCGGCAGAGCACAAAACCGCGAACGAATCCGCAAGCTCAAGATCGGAAACAGGGTTGCCGTAGCTGTCTTTAAAGCCCTGCTGTATGTACCGAGCCAGTCTCCAGCCTGTGTTGTAATCGACCCAGTTCGGCCCAAAGTTGTAAGCAAGGCTTACAAGCGCGTCAAACTGATTTTGCGTCAAGCTCAGTCCGTATTTTTTCGCGGTGTTGTTGACGCCTCTTTCAAATCCGACTATATCCTGCTCAAAATATGCATCGGCCTGCTCGAGCGTGATCTCCATGCCCTCGTAAATGTCCGAGGCGTAGTGACCGTAGCCGATCGTCCAGTATTCCTCGCTCGGATGCGCCTTGTATGCCGTAAGCCGTAGCCCCTCCCAGCCCTTAATGAGGAGCTTTAGGTTGTCGCTGGCTTTCATATCTGTCTCCGCAGCGTCGGCGAAAGCCGCCGTCGGCACAAGCGTCACGAGCATCAGAACGGCAAGCAGGAAGGATATGTACCTTTTCATATGCATGTCTCCTGTTTTGCGTGATGTGTGAAAATAAGTTTAAAAATGAGTGGCAAAATTATTACATTCTGCATTCTAACAAAAAAAGCTTGAAAAATCAAGGCTTTTGTTGTCGAACGGCCCGGACGGTAAAATTTACTGCGCCGAAAATGCCCGAAAGGGGCAAAAGTCGCCTAAATGCGAGGTGCTTGGACGGCCTATTTTGTCACAGACGCTTATTGACAGAATCGGACGGATATTATAAAATTTATTGTCCGATATTTATAATTATTGAGGAGCTGAGTGCAATGCGTGATTACAGCAAGGAATTTGCCGACAGAGTGCAGTATATAAGAAGCCTCGTGGAAACGAGCGGCGTTGACGGCATCGTTTTCGGAAACTCCGGCGGCAAGGACTCTGCCCTTGTCGGCATACTGTGCAAGTTTGCCTGCGAGAACACCGTGGGTATCATGATGCCCTGCGCGTCAAAGCGCAATTTTGAGCAGGATATGAAGGATGCTAAGGAGGTTGCCGAGCATTTCGGCATAGAAAGCCGCGTCATCGACCTGACCGACGTCCGCCAGGCAGAGATAGACAGGCTTCAGAGCATAACGACGCTGACAAATGCCGCCGTCAATAACATTGCTCCGCGCCTTAGAATGACAACGCTGTACGCCGTTGCAGCCTCGGAATACCGCCTCGTTGCCGGAACGGGCAACCGCAGCGAGCGCTACATGGGCTATTTTACGAAATGGGGCGACGGCTCGTGCGATTTTAACCCCATATCCGATCTGACCGCGACCGAGATCATCGAATTTCTCAAATGGCTCACTGCACCTGCATGCATCATAAACAAAGCACCCTCGGCAGGACTGTTCGACGGTCAGACCGATGAGGACGAGATGGGCGTGAGCTATCACGCGATCGACAGCTATATTAACGGCGGCGAGGTAAGCCCCACCGAGAAGAAGATAATTGACCGCTACCACCGCGTAAGCGAGCATAAGCGCAGCGGCATAAACGTATTTAAGCAGATAGATGAGTAAACACGAATTTTATGAAAATCCCCTGTGTGGGAGATATGCCGGAGAAGAGATGAAGCGCCTTTTCTCCGATGACTTCAAGTTCTCAACCTGGCGCAGATTGTGGATAGCCCTTGCCGAGAGCGAGAAAGAGCTTGGACTCGATATAAGCGATGCGCAGATCGAGCAGATGAAAGTGCACGTTGACGATATCGACTACGAGTCGGCGACCCGGCACGAGCATGAGGTGCGCCACGACGTTATGGCGCATGTGCTCACCTTCGGCGAGTGCTGCCCCGACGCAAAGCCGATAATCCACCTCGGTGCAACGAGCTGCTATGTCGGCGATAACACCGATATCATCCGAATGCGTGAGGCGCTCGTTCTTGTGCGGAAAAAGCTCGTTAACGCCATTGCGGCGCTGCGCGATTTTGCCGAGAAATACAAAAGCGTTCCGACGCTTGCGTACACGCATTTTCAGGCAGCGCAGCCGACGACAGTCGGCAAGCGCGCAACTCTCTGGGCGTATGACCTCATAAGCGACCTTGAGCAGCTTGATTTCCAGCTCGGCAGGCTCGAGCTTTTGGGCTGCAAGGGCACGACCGGAACCGGCGCAAGCTTCCTTGAGCTTTTCGACGGCGACGAGAAAAAGGTGACGGAGCTTGAAAAACTCATAGCCGAAAAAATGGGCTTTAGCCGCTGCGCCCCCGTGAGCGGACAGACGTATTCGCGCAAAGTCGATTTTTATGTTTTGCAGGTGCTCTCCGGCATTGCGCAGAGCGCGTCGAAATTCTCAAGCGATGTAAGGCTCCTGTCGCACCTCAAGGAGGTCGATGAGCCGTTTGAGTCAAAGCAGATAGGCTCGTCGGCGATGGCCTATAAGCGCAATCCCATGCGGAGCGAGCGCATAGCGTCGCTTTCGCGTTTTGTCATAAGCGATCTGCAAAATGCAGCCTTCACCGCGTCGAGCCAGTGGCTCGAGCGCACGCTGGATGATTCGGCAAACAGAAGGTTGAGCATCCCCGAGGCTTTCCTTGCCGTTGACGGTATCCTCAACCTTTATATAAACGTTGCATCCGGCATGAAGATATATCCTGCCGTGTGCAAAAAGCATCTGGATGAGGAGCTGCCGTTCATGGCAAGCGAAAACATCCTCATGTACTGCGTTAAAAATAAGGGTGGCGACAGGCAGGAGCTGCACGAGCGCATCCGCGTCCACTCCGTTGCCGCGGCGCAGCAGGTCAAGCTCTATGGCGAGAAAAACGATCTGCTCGAGCGCATAATGGCAGACCCTGCGTTCAAGCTCAGCGAGGATGAGCTGCGTGAGATGTGCGATCCGCGCGGCTTCACCGGCATGGCCGAGCATCAGACCGAAAAGTTTATAAATGAGTATCTTGATCCTGTCATCGACGCAAACAAAGAGTATCTCGGCGTCGAGGCAAGTGTAAATGTGTAAAGGAGCGTAACAATGTTAACTGCAATCGTGGGAACAAACTGGGGCGATGAGGGCAAGGGCCGCATGGTCGATCTGCTCTCTGAAAATTACGACATCGTTGTCCGCTATCAGGGCGGCAACAACGCAGGCCACACCGTGGTAAATGATAAGGGCAAGTTCATCCTGAATCTGCTGCCGTCCGGCATTCTCCGCGACGACACCGTCAACGTCCTCGGCGCCGGCATAGTCATCGACCTTGAGCACCTTTTCAATGAGACCGCGCGTCTGCGCGCCGGCGGCATTGCAATAAGCCCGGCAAATCTCAAGATCAGCGACCGTGCGACCATCTGCATGCCCTATCACAAGCTCCTTGACGGCCTGGAAGAGGACAGGCTCGGCGACAAGAAGTTCGGCTCGACACGCCGCGGCATTTCTCCGGTCTATTCCGATAAGTTCATGAAAAAGGCGCTGCGCATGGGCGACCTTAAAAACCTCGATCACCTGCGCGGCCGCATTGCCGATATCATCGAGTGGAAAAACCTCACCGTCGCCGGCGGCTACGG
>ERZ780223.3869-NODE-3869-length-10693-cov-6.536849_pt1 | contig 10693 bp, 11 predicted proteins | sample MGYA00511016_ERZ780223 | MGnify/ENA primary metagenome ERZ780223 (study PRJEB29588, sample SAMEA2159032) | human gut metagenome | biome: human gut; feature: human-associated habitat; material: faeces | place: Denmark | collected 2008/2010 ... | reverse complement strand
AAATATATTACCTGGAATATTATTTCATTAATGGGATATATAAGTATAATTATCACAATTTCATTTTTGGTAATGCTTAGTTTATCTTCTACTCAGTTAAATATGCGCGTAGATTTAAATAAAATTATATATGAATATATTTTTAATCATATTGTTTCGCCGTATGTTTCTGTATATAAAATTCAACTGGGTACTATAATTTTTTTATTGCTTTGCTCTATTGCAGAAAAAAAATATTATGAAAACAACGAATCATACGGATTTAGAATATTTGTAGATAATGATAAAACTTATTCTAAGTTTTTTGTAATAGGTTTGATGTTAAATTTTTGCCCATTGTATTTGTTTTCAATGTATATAATAAGTATAATAATGAAAATATTTTAAAATATTTATGCTATACTAGAATAGAAATAACTTTTGACAATTAAATAAATTATGTCGATGTGGCGGAATGGTAGACGTGCATGCTTGAGGTGCATGTGGAGAGATCCGTGGGGGTTCAAGTCCCCCCATCGACACCATAAAAATAATGCGGCTTAATGCCGTAATTATTTTTATAAAGCAGATGGCAAGGACGAAAAGCCAATTTAGGGTTCAGCGACCTGTGAGCAGAGTGCGAAGGAGTTTTGCGAAAAGAATAAAATTCTTTGAAGCAAAATCCGAAGACACGTTTAACGCGAACAGGGCAAGACAAGTACCCCCTATCGACAATTTTTACGTAGTAAAAAATCTGTTGTTTGGACGAGAATCCACTGAACGGAAGTTCAGTCTGATTCAAGCGAGTGGAGAGCGAACGAACTTGAAGATGTGAAGACAAAGATTTGCGATAGTGAAGTGAAGCAAATCACCTGCACAGGAACAATAAAATCTAAGACAGTCCATCCATAAACATTATTTAAGGAGTTTAATGACTAAAAAAGATTTTCTCAATAAGAGATTTGAACATAAGGTTATTGATAAGATACTTATAGTAACTGTATTTCTCATAATTTTTTTATCACCACCTTTGATTTTATATACTTATTTATTAGACACTCCTATTCAGGAACGTTTGACATGTGATATGGAATTTTGTAAAATAAATCAATTTTTTGCATTGTCAGAGAATTTCACAACAACTATTCAGCGTCCAACTAAAATACTTGTTAATTCCTCTGTTGGTAAGAATTTGCAACACCTTTCTTTATTCCAGTATGCAAACTTCAATATTTGCAACACAATATCATAGATACAAATCTGCTCAACGGGACAAACAATTAATTGAATCAAAACGCCCTAATATAACAATCGTAAAAAATGATTCATCCTTGTTTTTACTAATCTTACTTAATTTAATTGATATTTTATTCGTTTTTTATTGTATAAAATATTGGTTAAAACACAAAACTCTTATAGATAAAAAAAATCACTAAGCATCAAAGACAGTGTGCAGTAGTTATTGCACCCCACAGTCTACACTTTACCGATTACGAAATCAAGAGGTGACCTTGAGTAAATATTAATAAATGTAACAAAAATGTAAAAAATATAGTCTGTTTTCTAAAGATTATTAAACTACATGCCGAAACTTATAATGTGAGTAAAATATAAGGAGAACCGAAATATGGCAATCGAGTTTAATAGATTCAACAACGGTTATAATAACTATAACTTTGCTATCGGTCAACAAGCAGCTAAAGATGCTAAAAAAGCTGAAGAATCAAAGGAAGTAGAAAAAAGTAATGTTGTTTTTAAAGGATTAAAAAATGATACAGATTTATTAACACAAAATCCGCAGGGGATTTATGGTGCAAGTTTAACAAAATTTACACCGGAAGATAAAACATTGGCAGACAGTACAAATGCTATCTTAGCAAGTCTTGGATATTCTTATAAGGTATCTGCCGCTCAGGTTGCAAGTGTTACTAATGGCGTAAATAATGTTGTCCTACCGGGTATGAAATCTGCTGAAGATGGTGCAGTAGCTGCAAATATTCAAGACCCTAACGGACCTTTTGCAGATTTATTCTGCTAAGACTTATAAATAATATATTTACTCACATTTTCAGGCTGATTTTTCAATCAGCCTTTTAATTTATACTTTTATCTCGTATTTATAATCTAAAAAGATGAAATTTGTATCAAAATTTTTCCTAAAACTTATGTTGATGTTACAATTTTATTATGGCTGGCACGTGGGATGAATTAGTACAACAAATAAAAGAACGTCTGGATATTGTTGATGTGGTATCCGAACAGGTTGTTCTCAAAAAAAGAGGGAACAATTACTGGGGCTTGTGTCCGTTTCATAAAGACAAGAATCCGTCATTCTGTGTTACCCCTCACCTTGGTATTTATAAGTGTTTTAGCTGCGGTGAAGCGGGTGATACTTTGAAATTCTTAATGAAAACCAGAAATATTGAATTCAAAGACTTAATAATAGAACTTGCTGAACGTTTTGGACTTGAAATTCCATCTACTCACAAAAATTCAAATAATACTTCAAGAGAAATTAAAGAACAAATGATGACAGCAACAATGGTTGCAGCAGAGTTTTATCATGATTTATTAATAAGAAAAAAAGATGCTAACGCTGATATTGCCCTGAATTATTTGACAAAACGTGGAATTGGAGCTGATATTATTAAAAAATTCCACATAGGGATTGCTCCAAAATCTTATACAACTCTGTATGATGAATTGAGAAAAGATTTTTCAAATGATATTTTGGAAAAAGCCGGTTTAATATTAAAAAGCGATAAAGGCGGATACATAGACCGTTTCAGAAATCGCGTAATCATTCCTATTCAAAATGAAAATGGGGATTTTGTAGCATTTGGTGCAAGAGCTTTGGAAAAAGACCAGAATCCTAAATATTTAAATTCATCAGATTCTTTGATTTATAATAAAAGCCGTTTATTGTATGGATTATACACTGCAAAAGATGCAATAAAAGAAAATGATTCAGTTATACTTATGGAAGGCTATTTTGATGTAATTTCATCTCAAGCACACGGAATTGAAAACTGCGTTGCCTCTTGCGGAACATCATTAACTCCAGATCATGTCAAATTACTTTCCCGTTATACAAAATCGAGAAGAATTTATCTATCTTTTGATACAGATTCAGCCGGACAAAAGGCAACAGCCAGAGGGGCTGCGATTATTAAAGAAGTTTTTGCAGGGCTTGGTAATATAAAACAGTTTGATGAAAGTTATATGCCATCAACAGATGACAAGTATGCTTGTGAAATTCGTGTTATATCTCCGCCTGAAGGTAAAGATCCGGATGAATTTGTACGTTCTGTAGGAGCAGATGCTTATAAAATGTATATGCAAAATGCACCATTGTTTATTGATTTCCAATTAGAAACAATTCTAAAAAGTAAAGATAACTATAAAACTCCACAAGAAAAAGCTCAATTTATAAGTTCATTAATACCGATTCTAGTGGAAATTAAAAACAAAATTATTCGTGCAGAATATATAGAAATGGTTTCACAAAGACTTTCTATTGACAGCGAAGCCATAAGGGCTGAAATAAAAACTTTTGAAAGAGCAAATCTTCCTAAAGTTGAGAGAATTGTCAAGAATGTAACAAAACGTAACTCTGTTTTGCAAAAAGCGCAAAAAAATTTGTTGAGTGTTTTTTTAGTTCCTGACAATCATTTTACATTTACCGAAATCAACGAAATGATTGGCGGCGTTACATTCGATGATGAAATATTAATAATTGTAAAAACAACAATTGACAAATTGATATGTACCGTAAATAATGTGAAAGAATTAATCGAACATTTATATACTGAATTTGTTGATAATCCTGAAGCTCAAGCAGTTTTACCTGAACTAATAGCAATATCAGAAACGTATAAAGGTTTGAGTGAAGAAGATTTTGTAAACGTAATTGAAGAAACAATCAACAAAATCAATCAGTGTAAACAGGTTAAAGAAATAAAACGCATTAAACAAATGTATAAAGGGATTGATGATGATGATCCCGAAGCCCTTAAAATTCAAATACAACTAAGAGATAAAATAAAGAAAAAAATAAAATCGGAGATGAATTAGATGACAAAAAAAAGACAACCAGGCTCCTCTGTAGTTAGTGTAATGGACGATGAAGCACTTGATTTACAAGATATTAATGAGGACGCAGTTTTAGGATCCGAGCATGATGCTATTAATTACATGAATGTTGACATATCTACTGATAATATTGAAGATATTGTTACTTCTAAAATGGGTGATAAAATGGCCCCGGATGATATTTATATGATGCATTCATCTGATGAACCAGATCCAAATGATTTAGAATTACCTAAAAATGTAGCTATTGATGATCCTGTGAGGTTATATTTACGCGAAATCGGAAGAATTAAACTATTATCTGCTAATGAAGAAATTGAATTAGCAAGAAAAATTTTAGAAGGTGGAACTCCAGGAGCTATTGCAAAAAGAAAATTAGTTCAAGCTAATTTACGTTTAGTTGTAAGTATTGCTAAAAAATATGTAGGTCGTGGAATGTTGTTCCTTGATTTAATCCAAGAGGGTAATCTTGGCTTAATCAGAGCTGCAGAAAAATTTGACCACGAAAGAGGTTTTAAATTTTCAACCTATGCAACATGGTGGATTAGACAAGCTATAACAAGAGCTATTGCTGACCAGGCAAGAACAATCAGAATCCCTGTTCACATGGTTGAAACTATTAACAAATTGAAAAAAGTAACAAGAAAATTGGCTCAAGATTTATCTAGAAAACCAACAGAAGATGAATTAGCAGCAGAAATGAATGTTTCTATTTCAAAACTTCGTGAAATTATTAAAATTGCTCAAGAACCTCTATCTTTAGAAACTCCAATCGGAAAAGAAGAAGATTCTCGTTTAGGTGATTTTATTGAAGATAAAGAAGCTGACGCTCCTGTAAAAATGGTTGCATCAGAACTTTTAAAAGAAGATTTAGCAGAAGTGCTATGTACATTATCTCCACGTGAACGTGATGTATTGAGATTACGTTTTGGTATGGACGACGGACGTCAAAGAACATTGGAAGAAGTTGGTCAATTGTTCGGTGTAACTCGTGAACGTATCAGACAAATTGAAGCAAAAGCTTTAAGAAAATTACGTCATCCAAACCGTAAAAAACGCTTGGAAGAATATGTTGAATAAATTTCAAACTCCTAAGTCCTAAACAAAAGTTTAGGACTTTTTTTGCATTTGTTATTCTTTCAAGCCGTCAATGTGGTGAGTAAAATTTTCTGGTAACACATCTACGTGTGTACTACGCCTCGCATTAAACGGCACCACTCACAATTAAATCAAAAATTCAACATTTTTGCTTGTAATTGTTCGTCTTTCGCATTGCTCATGCCTCTGCTCGGCTTGCCCTGCTGTGCTGAGATTTCGAAGTCAGGAAAAATCACTGGTAGCAAAGTTACGTGCGTAGCACCCTTGCGGAGTTGGATAGTATTACTTACTTTAGGTTACAACTGGTGGCATACCTACGTGCGCAGCACTGTCATTCCGAACTTGTTTCGGAATCTCATTATTGGATGCTTAGATTGGGATCCTGAAACGAGTTCAGGATGACAGAAAATTACGTTTCGTCACCTCAACGAATTTTCTAGTCAATTCAGGATAACTTATTAGTATGTATTAAGCAGGTCAGATTTACTAACCTGGCCAATAAATCTGTAAAGCCAACATACTGTCTGGATTTGTTGGTATAAGGGATATCAATGATAGAAAATTAACAACTTAATCTAATACACAAGCATAAATGATTTTAGCATTCTGCCTGCCCCATCTCCTTTTGTTGAAATTACTTCTAATTTATTTTTATAATTCATTGAAGTCGAGCTCCCACCATCAAATGCCATTGCTCTATCTAAATTGTACTGTTTACATAATTTTTGAACATCATATAAATCCATTGGATTGTCATCAGTTATAATAAAAATGTGACACTCATCTGTACCTTTTAATCCAATAATAGTTCTTGAGGTTTTTTGTAATACAAAAGCAGATTCTCTAATTACATCACCTTCGTCATTTTTAACGATAAAACCCTCTTCTTCAAGGTGCAATTCCGGCAGTATAAGTGGGCCGCCCTGTGCAGATGTTATTAATGAACAGCCAAATGGTACATCTGATTTATGACCTACAATTGCATATTCGAATTTATTGCCGCATTGCATCACTCGAAATTCTGAACGATTTAATATAATATTCATATTTTTCCTAAAAAAAGGATTAGCAAGCAATCTACTGTTAAACATTGGGTCAGCAGATGTTAATCTGTCTGTTACAACGTATGAGATAGTTTTACCATTTTTAGGATCAAAGAAACCTGCATTAACAGTCAATTCAGCTTTAGACTTTACATGAGCTTCTCTATTTGTTACTAAATCTTCGGATGCAACAAATTTAATACGTTTTTTGACTTTTTCACCTTTTAAAATAATATGATAAATTCCATTTTCGTGGTCAATTAATATATCTCCTGCCGCAAAAACCGGTGAACAAATTAATGACATAATGGCAATAGTAAAAAATATTTTTAAGAATTTCATATTAAAGATCCTTAGATTTGTAGAATCCGCAAATAGCAGCGGTAAAAGCTATTGTTGGAAACGTTGCTGTAATAAATGGAGATAATATTTCTTTTTCTGCTAACAAATCAAAAAACGGTAGTGTTATATAATAAACAAAAATACATCCGATTGCAATTGTAAAACCTACCAATCTCTGTTCTCTCGGCTTGCTGAACCCCAGTAAACAGCCTAATATAGCTAACAACACACATACAAATGGATGGAAAAATCTTTGTAAGTATTTATTCAAAGTTCCGTGATATTCTTCAGACAATTTTTCTTTCTTTAACAGATTAACATATTTTTTAAGATTAGCGTTTGTGATATCACGCTCTTTCATTGTAGAATATGTCATTAGAGTATATGCATTTGATGCAGCTTCACCTTCAAGAATATTCATTTTATTTATATGTTTTATGTCGACAAAAATTCCATCATTAGAAATCCGATAATTTGTAATATCATTCAGAACCCATTTATCATCTTCAACATATCCCGTTTTTGCAGAATAAATATTAGATAGCTGGTGAACATCTTGATAAACATGACTTGAAAAATCCAAAACCATAACATTTTGCAAATTTTTGTCAGCAGACTTAGCTACAACAACAGCCATTAAAGGGTGTCCGGTGTTGTCTTTTTGCGTATAAATATATTGAGCAGTTCTTATAGAACCTCTTATGGCTCTCATTTTCTCCGCTGCCATTGGTGTCCCTTTATCACCTGTTATAAAGCATAAAAATGTAAAAATTAGACTTAAAACAATAACCGGAGCTACAATTCTAGGAAAAGACATCCCAACGGCTCTAAAAATAGTTATTTCAGAATCTTTACTCATTTTATCGAAAGTAAATAATGTTCCTAAAAGCAACCCTACAGGAAATGCTTTATCAAGAATCTTCGGGAGTTCATAAAACAGAAGAAGAATTGCCGTTTTTAAACCATAATTGCCTGACAAAGCCCCTTTTATTGTGTTTAGCAATATTTCCGGAGCTATCCAAACAATTGTAAACAATAAAATAGCAACAAAAGATGCCAAAGTTACCTGTTTGAACATATATCTATCATAAATAGTTATTTTAGGAAGTTTGAATTGCATTATAAAGAGAAATCCTTTCCTAAATAAAATTCTTTAGCAACAGGGTTAACTGCAACTTCTTCACTTTTACCTTGAATTTTTATTTTGCCGTCGAAAATTACATAAGCTCTATCTGTAATTGAAAGTGTTGCCTTAGGGTTGTGGTCGGTAATCAAAACCCCAAGCCCTTTATCTTCTGATAATTTTCTAATATTATCCTTAATTTCTCCGATAGCAATTGGGTCAATCCCAGTAAAAGGTTCATCAAGAAGAATAAAATCAGGACTTGCAGCCAGAGCTCTTGCAAGTTCCACACGACGTCTTTCCCCACCGGATAAAGAGATAGCAGAAGCCTTACGAAGTCTTGCTACACCGAATTCAGCAAGTAATTCTTCCAGTTTTTTACTTTTTTCGCATTCAGTTAATTTATCGTTCATTTGGAGAACCAGTTTTATGTTATCTTCAACAGACAAACTCCTAAAACTGGATGCCTCTTGAGGCAAATACCCGATACCTGCTTTTGCTCTTATGTGCATTGGCCAAGATGAAATCTCTTCACCATCTAAAGTTATACTTCCTTTGTTAGGCTTTACAAGGCCTACAACCATATAAAACGTTGTGGTTTTACCTGCACCATTCGGCCCGAGAAGACATACAACTTCTCCTTTATTTATGTTGAAAGAGACATCATTTACAACACTTCTATCCCCATAAATTTTTATTAAATTTTTTGCCTCAATTCTCATTTTATCCCCTTATCAATTTTAGTAACATTTTACTGAAAAAATATGCAGATTGCAAATTATTATAAGAAAAATGACAAATAAATCAGTTAAGAATAGTCAAAAGATTGGTATTTTTATAAAAACATTAAGAATTGTAAAAATTATTCTGAATCATGTTACTTTTTAAAATAAATTGGGAATATATATCATGTACACAAACCATTTTCTTTTTCTTTATTTTCTCCTACACACACTAACCTTTTACCGAATAAAGCCGTCTAAGCGGCTATTTTTATTGTCTAAATTTGCTACATTAGAGTGATGCTGTTATAATAGTACTATGAAAAAGAGAGTTATATTAATTGCAATAGGCTTAATTTTTGCAAGCTGTACAGCCTTTGCAGACAGATTTGTGCCAGAGTTTAGCAAAATGAAAACAATCAAATGTAATGTTGAAGAGACTATATATTCACAAGACAATTCTATCATTACGCAGAATACATATTTCAGGATTTTTAATCTTGATGATGAGAACAAAAAATTGTATCTCCAAAAATCTCCTGTTTACAAAACAACGTATTATGATATTGATAAATTAGAATTTATCCTACAGCATTTGACAGACGATTTTATAATGCTTTCTTCTGTATCTATAGACCGTTCTAACGGGAACTATAAATCTGAATCAAGTATAACTTATGATAACTCAATATTTGGTATACGAAAAGCAGTTGGTATTGGAATCTGTAGTCCTGTTAATTAACATTTTTGTTACAAAACTGTTATTAAGGTCAATTTTTTATTATAAAAATCCTTTATTCATATATAGGGGAAATAATATCAATGGGAAAAATGTTGACTGAAATGTTGGACTTGAATATTTCTGACGCAGTGTTTTCAAAAAATGAAAATACTATGCTGCAGACAATTGATTTTTCAATAAGAAAGAAAAAACAACAAACGTTAGCAGATTGTGTAAGATATTTTTGCAAAATAAATGCTGTGGAAAATGATTTAACAGGAATTTGTTTTGGTTTTGATAATGTAGTTTTGAATGAAGAACTATCAAATGCAAAAGTTAGGTATATAGCTCAAGAACTTGCGGATGCAATTGACAAAAATTCTGTTTCCAGAATTAAAGAATTAAAATACGAGTTTGGAAAAGAGGCAGAATTTGCAACAGCTAAAAATTTTTTAAATAAAAAATGCAAAGAGATATGGAATGTATTTGATTCAAAAGACACAAAACTTGAAGTTCCAAATGAGGCAATGGTGTCACTTGGGATTTCTAACAAACCGGATTTGGAATTTTTGCTTGGCGACAGTGTCAGATTTTATGAAAAAGATGGCAGCGACACAACAAGCAGAATTATTGCATCAATTTTAAACAATAAAAATTTATCGTATACCATAAATGATATTCATAATTTTTTGAAAAAACTACATATAAAAGAAAATTGTAAATATAATTTGAAAACGGTGTCGTATTTTATGCAGGAACATGATTACGACGAGATAAAGTTGAAAGATTTGGGGATTTGTAAAGATGATATTGGAAAAGTTTTTGGTTCTTTTACAGCTGGTAGTAAGTCAAAATATGCTGTAAATATTTTGAAAAGAAAAATTGCAGATATTTATGCAGCGTTACAAAATTGTACAAACCGGTTTGTTTATTGTAAATAAAAATTTTTATAAATTTTTGTAAAATAAGGCATGCAAAAAATTTTTTGTTTTGCTTTAATAATCATATGAGTTTCGAAATTCTAAACAGACAAACTATCAAATTTTACGAAAAACAAGGTGTAAAATTCTTTGAAGGGTTTACTGCTGTAGATAAAGCTAAAAAGCCTGTAAAAGTTTATTTTGACCATTCTACTGAACCATCCATATTAGTTCAAAATTCAAAAAATCAAAAATTAAGGAGTGAATAAGAAAATGAAGCAGCAAGCAGTATCCATCAGAATCGGCTGGGTAATCGAATACAAGGGCAAACCCTGGACGGTCGTTAAGGCAACCCACATCAAGCCGGGCAAGGGCGGCGCCTTTATGCAGGTCGAAATGAAGTCGGTTGAGGAAGGAACCAAAACCAACGAGCGTTTCCGTTCCGAAGATACGGTCGAAAAACTGATGGTGGAAGAAAAAGACTGCCAGTTCCTCTTTGAAGACGGCACCGGATTGACTTTTATGGACAGCGAGACTTTTGACCAGTTCTCCATGCCTGCCGATATCCTCGGCGACAGCCGTCCTTTCATGACCGACGGTATGCAGGTTATCATCAGTTTCATCGATGGCAAGCCGATTTCGGTCGAACTGCC
>ERZ780223.3862-NODE-3862-length-10731-cov-2.343200_pt1 | contig 10731 bp, 20 predicted proteins | sample MGYA00511016_ERZ780223 | MGnify/ENA primary metagenome ERZ780223 (study PRJEB29588, sample SAMEA2159032) | human gut metagenome | biome: human gut; feature: human-associated habitat; material: faeces | place: Denmark | collected 2008/2010 ... | reverse complement strand
TACGCGTCTTCATCAGTCTCTCCAGCGCCTCCTGCACCAAACGTTCAGATTCAGTATCCAATGCAGAAGTAGCCTCATCCAGAATCAGAATGGGAGGATTCTTCAGAATAGCACGGGCGATACTAACACGTTGTCTCTGACCACCGGAAAGTTTGCCGCCACGGTCACCAATATTCGTATTATATCCTTCCGGCTTTTCCATAATAAAATCATGGGCATTGGCAATCTTAGCAGCTTCTATAACCTGCTCCATAGTTGCATTTTCTACGCCAAAAGCAATATTATTGAAAAATGTATCATTAAAAAGAATGGCTTCTTGATTCACATTACCGATCAAACTTCGTAAATCGGCAATACGCACATCTTTAATACTTGTACCATCGATGGTGATATCTCCTTCCTGCACATCATGATAACGTGGCAATAAATCTACGAGCGTTGATTTTCCTGAGCCTGACTGTCCCACCAGGGCCACAGTCTTACCCTTTGGCACTGTCAGATTCACATGCTTCAACACCTCTCTTTTACCATCATAGCTAAAGCTTATATCTTTAAACTCAATCCGATCATTCATTCCAGTCAATGGCTTCGGATTAGGAATTTCCTTAATGTTGTTCTCAGCCTTTAAGATTTTGTCTACACGTTCCATAGAAGCAAGCCCTTTCGGAATATTGTAACCAGCCTTGGCAAAGTCTTTCAACGGATTTATCACGCTATACAAAATAACCATATAACCGCGGAGATTTTCGTGCAATAATGCCATTGATATAACCGCGGCTATATATTATTATATAACCAGAAAATAAATAACGGCGATGCAACGGAGTTAGGGCCTCCGATGCATCTATGAGGTGTCCTACCACCACACAACAGCAAAACTGCGCCGTTACAATGATTATACAGGATAAATCTGATCATTGCAACGCATAGAAATCCGGAAGCAAATATTTCACTTAACCTGTGTACACCGTGTACACAAGTTGGAGATAGATGCAGGATCATTGGCATACCGTGTGGGAATCATCTCCTCACGGTATTTATTTTTCTCAATTTTAAGGAGGAAAAGACAATGAGTGTAAAAAATTATTTAACAGCAAGTGATGTATCGGAGTATATGGGTATCTCGATTCCCATGGCTTACAAAATTATCCGAAGACTGAATGATGAACTGAAATCCAATGGATACATTACCATATCCGGCAAGGTCAACAGGGCTTATTTTGAGCAGAAGACTTTTGGATTCTCCAAGTGCTAGGGAGGATGTATGCCGGTATATAAGGATGAAAAGACCAATACCTGGTATTCAAAATTTCGCTATAAGGACTGGACTGGTAAGACCAGAGACAAGATGAAACGCGGTTTTACAACTAAGAGAGATGCACAGAAATGGGAAAATAATTTCAAGGTGCGTTTGGCTGGCAATCTGGATATGTCCTTTGGAGAATTTGTTAAAATATATAAGGAAGAACGATTTCCACGATTAAAAGAGAGTACCAGGGTGATGAAGGAAAATGTGATAGCAACACATATTCTGCCATATTTTGAAAATCGTAGGATAAATGAAATATCTTCCACAGACATTATTAAATGGCAAAATGAATTGTTGACGGCAATTAATCCAAATACAGGAAGAACATATGCGAAGAGCTATTTGAAGACGATTCATAATCAAATCAATGCTATTTTCAATTATGCGTGTCGTTACTATAAATTACGTGAAAATCCTGCATCGATTGCAGGTGGAATTGGAAGTGAGGATGAGATTGCAATGGAATTCTGGACATTGGATGAGTATTTAAAGTTTTCAGAAGAAATGATGACGGAGCCGATTGCCTATTATGCATTTCAGATTTTGTACTGGCTTGGTTGCCGGGAAGGGGAAATGCTGGCGCTCACAAAGGCGGATTTTGATCTGAAGGGTAAAATATTAAGTATCACAAAAACATATCAAGTCATAAAAGGTGTGCCTACCATAACATCTCCTAAGACGCCGGAGAGCAAACGTAAGGTTACGATTCCGGATTTCTTGTGTGAGGAATTGAACGAGTTCTTTGAAAAAATTCCTCATGTAAAGAAAAATGAGCGGATCTTTGCCGGGATCTCAAAATCTTATTTGCACAGACATATCCGACAGGGAGCAGAAAGGGCTGGAGTAAAGCAAATCAGAGTTCATGATCTGAGACATTCTCATGTTTCTCTTTTGATCAACATGGGATACAGTGCAGTGGCGATTGCAAAACGAACAGGGCATAAGAGCATCCATGTGACGTATAGATATGCCCACCTGTTTCCGAGCATTCAGACAGATATGGCTGCAAGCCTGGATGATTTGAAACGAAAAAAGGAGAGAATGGTTCATGTCGGAGAAACGGTTGGATAGATGTGGAAGATGGAGAAATGTTATTGTGGCATTTCGGGTCTCAAAAGAGGAAGGAGAGGCGATTGATGAAGCGGTGGCACTTTCCGGTCATAGCAAACAGGATTATATTATCAGCAAACTTCTGAATCGGGAAGTAGTGGTGGAGAAAAGTCCAAGAACTTATAAGCTGCTCAAGGATAAGATGGATGCTATCTATAGAGAACTCTTGCGGATTGAAAATGCGGGAGAATGTTCGGAAGAATTTCTGGAAACCATCAGATATGTGACATCTCTGTATGTGAGGCAGGGAATAGATATTGAAACGGATAGGATGGCATAAAAATGGAGCCTTGTATTTTCGGAAGATTGGAGAAATACAAGGCTCTACAATTAGGCTTATTTATTATCAGAAGTATCTTTTTTCTGTTCCGCTTCTAAAGCCTTCAGGCCCATACGAATCAGTTCTACGGTTGCTTCTGAGCGTGTATTAAACCGATGTTCAAATCGGAAATTTTCAATTTGCTCAAATAGTTCATTATCGACAGAAACGGTGTACCGTGGTCTGTTAGTTGCCATATTAATCACCTCAATGAAATTATATATTAGTGAACCAGAGATGTAAAGATGCGAATTTCCGTTGCTTGACACTGGTGCAGTGAACCACTATAATAACATCAGAGGTGCAGTGAACCACCAAAAGGAGAGACGATATGAAGAACTATACTATATTGGTCGATGAGGGAATAGATAGAAAACTAACACAGACAAAGAAAAAATATTATGCCAACGTAAGTCAGGAGGAAATGATCCGAGAATTAATTCGTAGAGGACTAGCTGTGGCAGATAAAGATACACGGGAGCAGATACATGCATCTTTACAATAATAGTATGCAACAAAAGATGAAACCAGATGTAACAGGTAGAGTTGTCTGGTTAGATGTGGCAAGGGCATTTGGAATATATGCAATTTACTTGGGGCATTTTGGGGAGGCAGCAGGTCCAGCGTACCGCTTTGCATTTCAGTTTCATGTTCCGCTGTTCTTTTTCCTTGCAGGATGCACAGAAATCTATAATAGAGAAGAATCAGTATTAGGAAACTTAAAGAGGAATGTTAAAACTATTTTGCTGCCGGCATATTTCTTCGCTGTTTTATCATTAATAATTTATGTGATTAATGCCAATGCAGATTTGACAGAAACCTGCTTATGGGGACAGCTGATTATCAAAGGATTGGTTCGCAATACATATCTGGCTGCATCCTTATGGTTTTTGTCATGCTTGTTCATTGTTAAATCAATATTTGTATTGCTGAAGAAGATGAAGAAATGGTATTGGCTTGTGGCAGCGGGGATTTTTCTGTTTCTGCTTGCGGAATATGGAATGTCTCCGCGACCAATAGATAGTCCAAGATATTATTACAATCTGGACAGTGCTTGTTATTACATGCATTTTTACATTATAGGCTTCCTAGCGTATCCGTATTTGAAAGAATGGTTGGAAAAAACAGGGAGCATTGCGAAAAGTATAAAAACAGTAATCGCTGTAGGACTTCTGGTTTATGCGGGACTAATGTATTTCCAGATTAATGTATTATCTTATATTCCGATCCACAATATGATAGCAGATTCTGGGCTACGGTTGGTGAAAACGTATCTGATGATTGGCGCGATTATTATGCTGGCATATTATTTACAGGGAATAGAGGTGCTGGCTAAGGTTGGACAGGACACATTATATTTGTGCGGCAGCGAATATATGATTAAAATTGTAGTTCCGTCCATCTGTGGAATCGTTGGATTAAGTATAAATCTGGATGGCCCTCTCTATGTCTGTATCTATACAATAATGTTGCTATGGGCAGGAGAAAAAATATTTGTCCCGTGGGAGAAAAATATTATAAGAAAAATGAGAAGGTGAGGAAGCAATGAGAAAAAAGAAATGGAATGAATTAATAATTGCACTGACAGTGTCAATGGTTGTTTGTGGATGCGGAAAAAATCAAGAGATAGATTCAGTGTCGGTTGGAATTGAAGTTAATGAAGAAGTGACAGAAGTGCCTGAAGAGCAGGAACCAGAATACGAGATGGTGACATATTCTGTGGTAGTAGCTTCAGAAAATGAGGATGGGTCCTATACAGCTTATGATGCTGATAGCACTTACATTCTGGCATTGTCGGAGGAACTTCCGGAGGATCAACGAGCAGAGGTGACGGTCGGAGCTGCAATCAGCATATCGACTGAGGTAGAAAAAGAAGCTGAAAATGAGGAAGCTGAGGTGTCTGAATCAGAAAGTGAGCCAGAAACTGAGACCGAGGAAGAATCTGCACCAGTGCTGGTTCAAGTAACTGCAGTAGCGGATATCAATGAAGAGGAAGCAGCAGAGCTTACTTATGCAACCTTTGAAAAAATCAATGGATTTTCAGTAGAGGACCTGACGGACACCCCAATGTATGCAAGTCAGACAGTAAATGTAAGAAAAGGACCATCAGAAGACTATGAACAGCTTGGCGCACTTTCCTGGGGAGATGAGGTTACGGTTACGGGAATCGCTTCTACTGGATGGTATCAGATCCGGTATAATGATGAGATCGGCTATTGCTCCAATAACTATATTGTAAATGACAAACCGGTAAAGACGCAGACAGCCAGTACTGAAAGCAGTGCATCTGAATCAGATCTTCAGGGGGCATTGAATGCCTTAATATCAATGGGATATTCAGAGGAGCAGGCGAAGACCATGATAGAAAGTCAATTTGGTCCAGGCTCATCTGGTGGTTTGGTAGCAAGTACATCATCTGATGCAGAGTCAGCAAAAGAGACAACTATCTGTCCGGAATTGGCAGATGCGATCAATGCGGGAAGGGAAGCAGAAGGACTAGATGCACTTGCATGGGATGATTCTCTGGCAACAATTGCGGAAGAAAGATCGAAAGCTATTACAATAGATTTATCTCATAGAGGCTCAAGCACATTAGAGATGCTTACAAAGTCCCAGAGCGGTGAAGTGCAGACTTGGTACAATAATTTTTATAATTCTATAGGACATCGTCAAGAAATGATGAGTAAGACATTGACTAAAATAGGGGCAGCATACTGTTATTATAAAGGCAGTTATTATGTTATAGTAACATTAGGCAGATAATTATAATGTGGAGAAACATTTGAAGTCAGATGAAAAGAAAAAAGTTATATCGAACTGGAAAAATTAACATGCAATTAATCGAACTGGCCGGAGGTAGTTTCCGACGAGAAAATATGGTGAAACACAAATATTATGGAAATATATACGAAGGCGTATTGAGATTGAACTCCAGAGAGAGCAAAGCTCTGATTTGCGAATATCGTTTCGGCGGATCAGAATTGCTTGGAATTTTTCCAGAGGAGGATGCGGAAAAGCCTGATGAAGTAGCAGATATCATGTCTTACATGAGAGAGTTCTTAGAAGAAAACAGGAGCAAAATCCAGGATAATCAAGGCATACGAAGAAATATTTATGTTGTTATTTTGATGCTGGCAAAGCTATTGGCAATCGCATTTGCAGGAATTGTTTGTAAACGATTTTTGACAGAAAATATTTCGTGGCAAATGTGCATAGTGTATTTGCTCGGGTGCATTGGTCTTTACATTTTGGTCAAAATAAATGAAATATTTTTGCCAGCAATGATGGATGTGTATTTTGATATATAATCAAGACAAGAGCAGGAGGACATATATGGGATTTGTTATGGATTATATTAAAAATGATGTAATTGAAGAAAAGAGACTTATTAATGGTATGATTAAAGACAACATACCGATGTCGCGAATCAAAGAAGTAACGGAGAGATCAAAGAGGGAGATAGAAGCTATTTTGGCTTTTCCAGACAATCCGAGCCAGAATGAATTATATGCAATACAAGCTGTTTGGCGTGAAGGTGCGATACGAAAGTATCTAAAAGAGATAAAGGAAAGAGAAACAGAGTATAAGGTAGACATTGAAAATTATAGAAAAGAAGGCCATTCTTGGCAAGAAATTTTTGAAATGTTGAAACTGAGACTATCTGTAGATCCAGTGGTAGCAGAATGCGATCTTATATCATGGATAATAGATTGTCGAGAAAAAGAATAGCAGTGAGCCGCTTGTGTACGTGAGGTATGCAAGTGGCTTTTGTGTATAGATGACTTGTTTGCTTCTATAATTTGCGTTGCTTGTAATTTGCCACAGGGCTTGTGTATAATGAATATAGAATATGGAAGATAAGTCATCAGAATCGGAGTTTTTCTGTAACTGAAACAATAGGAGAGCCATGCTTACAAAACAACAGTTAGAAGTTATTTTAGAAAAATTAATAAAAATATATAAATCGGTCTACGAAGAAAACATTCAAAGGATCATATTGTATGGCTCTTATGCGAGAGGAGATTACAGCGCAACATCTGATGTCGATATCGTTGCCTTGGTGGATGGAGAAAGAGAAACACTGCAGCAAAAATTAAAACAAGTATGGGATAAGTCATCAGAGCTGGAAATTGAATGTGAAACAATATTGTCACCAACAGTGATACCATGTGATGAGTTTGAAAAATACAGAGAGAGCTTGCCGTATTATAAGAACATAGAACAAGAAGGAATTGAGCTTTATTGTTGTAAAATGAAGCTTGGAGAAAATTAATTTGAAAGTGCAGGAGGAAAAATACAATGAGATATATGGAGAAAATCAAAGATAAAGGTGTAGCGATTGGAGAAAGAAACATTATTGAGAAGATGTTTGAAAACGGATTTTCTGTTTCGGAAATAACGAAAATTACAGGCAAAAGTGCAGATGATATAGAGAGCCTTATGAACATGAATACTGAAATAGATTTTGATTATGAATGGGCAGCATGGCAAAATGAAGTGAGATTGCGAATGCGAGATGAAGAAAAAATAAGAGAAGGCTACCGAGAAGGATTAAAAAGAAGCTTGAAAGATGTTATGGAACGTTGGCAGAACAGCGGGGAAAGCAGAACTGAGCTTAAAGATATGATGGTTGAAAGTTTTGAACTGAGTGAAAGAGAGGCTGAAGAAATTCTTGCAGAGCTTTGGCGGTAGGGAAGATGAACTTGTGTACACCGTGTACACAAGTGGAGAGGGGATGAAGATTTGAAGGAAAATTTAAAGGGTAGATATAAAGTTGAATTGAAGTTGAATCTGGAAAATCTTTCTGATTTGGACAGCGAGGAACTTTGCAAAAAAGCAGATCGAATTTTTGAAACAGAAGGTTTACAGTGTGAAGTTTCAGAACAAGATATGAGAATCTATAAAGGAAATGGAAAGCCACAGGATTATGGAAATTTCTGGGCCGCAATTTTCCAATTAAAGTCTGCAGGAGAAGTGGCTGAAAGATTAAGTGAATGCATATGGCATAATGGAGAAGACAGTGAAAATCTGATTACAGATTTTATGAAAGCCTGAAAGCAGCAGATGGAATCTGTATAGGAGAGCAGTGGGGCATATAGCGTATATATGGAAAATGAGGAAAATTAAAATAGGCGGGAAAAAGATATCTAAAAATAATATCTGGAATAAAACAGATTTTCGTTTATATGCTATGGGAGAAAAAAACAAAATTATAGCAGCAGTAAAATATATCAGGAACCGCATGATCTGGAGCTGGCAGCGGATTACCAGAGGATATGCGGAATGCGATAAATGGGGAATGTATGGATATTTACAGGGACTGATCCCGGATATGCTGCAGGATATGAGAGATAATCGCCATGGCTCGCCGGGATACTTGGGTAAAAATTATAAAAACAAAGATGGAATATTGGTTAACAATGAAAAGGTAATTACCCAAATTAGGGGCCATGAAGAGTGGGATAAAATCTTAGACCGTATGATTTTCCTTTGGAGAGAATTGGACGAAAATACCTGTACGAAGAAAAATCCATATGAAGATGAATACATGAAAGCATCAGAAGAATTTGACAATAAATATGGCCTTCTGGGAGAAAAACTGCAGACTGAAGAAGAACTGAAAGCGGGAAAAAAGAATGGATATACGACAGCTCATTTTATGAATGAATTGCCGGAATATAAGGATATTTCAGACAGATATGATGCAGAAGAACGAAAAATAGAAGAATACCGTAATAAATGCAAAGATGAAGCATTTGACTTGTTGAAGAAACACTTTTGGTCACTTTGGGATTAAGCATTTTAACTCTGGTAAAGTAGATGGGATCATGATGAAAACATATGTTGTCAAGAAAGGACAGAAGCCTACGGAAGAGCAAATCAGAAAGATTCAGGAAGCTGCAAAGCATCCGATTACATTTGATGAAGACTGTGAAGAACTGTCTCCGGCAATGCGGAAAGCTTTTCGGTGTGCAGCAGCTCAAAGAAATCGTAACCGGAAAACTGCTTCGGAACCCGAAGTATAAAAGTATATAGTGGAGTTCTGGTGAGACATGGATATATGCAAACATTGAAAGGAATTTGAAATTATGCATAGAGATGTGGATAAAATTTTGGATGAAATAATTGAAAAAAAGAAAAATAGTGGATACAGGATAATCTGGGAAGAATTATTCCGGGAAGATTATAAAAAAGCATACGAAAAAGCATATGAAAAAGCAGACGAAGAAGCAAAGCAAATAAGAAAAAAGGTGGCGATTAATCTATTGGAGGAAGGGTGGACGGTTGAAAAAATTGCTATGGTCTTAAAAGAAGATGTTGAGACTGTGAAAAAATGGTTGCAGCAAACCTGATGTGGGATTTGAATTATAAAAATGCATAGCGGAGTCCTGGTGGGACATGGACATATGAAAACATTAAAAGGAATTTGAAATTGGTAGTAAAACGAAAGTGGAGAGGATAGATAAGGTTTTTGATATATGAATAGCATAACACAGGAAATTTGGAATGAAGGATATGAACAAGGAAGAAAAGAGACAGCGATTGCGTTATCGGAGTCAGGATGGACAGCCGAAAAAATTGCTTGGGGTATAAAAGAAGATGTTGAAATTGTGAAAAAATGGTTGCGGCAAAAAGATGATATAAAATGAAAACCGGAGAACTGGTACATGGAGGCATGAATTTATGACACTAGAGATGAGTATCCGTGCAATCACTGAAATGTGCCAGGAAGATGTGGCATTGATTCACTTGCCGCCATCATTGAACGTAAATACCGTAGGAAATAAACACGAAGCATAATGAAGAATATGGAAAGGTGGTATTATTTATGTATAGAAATGTGATTGATATTCGCAGAGAAGTACCGAAAGATGTCTTGAAAAGATTAGTCGCTATAGCGGACAAGGCTTTCAATAATCGGGCAGGAAAAGTGAAAAATGTGAGTATGTCCCCTTACAGGTTTATTTATGAGGGAGGAGAAAGCGAATATGGATGTCTGGAAGTTGGTATGCTTAATCTGAAAAGAGAAGCTGATTTTTTGAATTTCGTAAGTGCATGGGAGTGGGTTGATGATGACCCGAACGAATGCTGTGATTTGCTTAAACTGTTCACGAAAAAGGGGTAATTTATGGTGGCAGGAAGAAAGCAAATGACATTTGATCTTGACACGGACGCTCTGAAAATTATGCGGAAGTGATAGAGGACGAAAAATAAGAGGAAGATAAAACATGGGAAGATTTTATAAAATTAATCTGCCGTGCCCTCATTGCCATGAAGAACATATCTGGTGGCAGATCCAGTTGACGGATGAGGAGCAGGCAAAAATGGACGAATATGTGGAAGAGAATAAAGGGCGATCATCCATTAGTCTGCTGTTGGGTGAACCTGGAATCATTGTTACGCGAAAACTCAAATGTTGTTATTGTGGAGAAGTATTTGAAGCACGTTCAGGATTGTGGAAAGATAATGAGGTAGGGTATAGAGATCCGGATTGTGTTGCGGGAGTTGGTGAAATTCCTGTTTGATAAAAGATTACATATGAAACGAAAACTGGAGAAATAGTACATCAGGAGCTTGAAAAACGGAAAAAAGGTGCATCGGAAGAGCCGAAAACAGGAGAAAAAGTACATCAGAGAGTTGAAAAATGGAAAAAAGGTGCATCAGAAGAGCTGAAAACAGGAGAGCTGGTACATCAGAAAGGCTTGAGAAAATGAAAAAAATACCACGATCAATTGAAATCCTCATTTACAAATTTGCACAGATAATACAATTGCTTTTTGGATCAGATCTTTATGCAATTATTTTATATGGCTCATATGCAGGGGAGCTTACAATAACAGCTCTGATATTGATATTATGATTCTTGTTGACTTGCCGGAAACGGAAATAAAAAAGATAGAAAATGATATAGATGATGTGGTGTTTGAAATGGAGATAAATATTTGATCAGCAAAAAAAATAAGGTGCAGTTTGAGTATTGGATAGGCATGAT
>ERZ780223.3859-NODE-3859-length-10737-cov-6.181146_pt1 | contig 10737 bp, 8 predicted proteins | sample MGYA00511016_ERZ780223 | MGnify/ENA primary metagenome ERZ780223 (study PRJEB29588, sample SAMEA2159032) | human gut metagenome | biome: human gut; feature: human-associated habitat; material: faeces | place: Denmark | collected 2008/2010 ... | reverse complement strand
AATTTCCGTTTGAGGACAGTACCCTCTTTGTTCATAACGCAACAGGTAGCGTCAGTATTAAGTCCTAAATCGACTGCTAACACAATGTCTTTAGAGTTTGTAAGTTTTACATTCTCCTCAAAGCTGAAACGTAAGAACCACTTCTTATGTTTCTTCTCAAGCGTCGGTACTGACAGCTTGCTGCCAGCAGACTGCTTACGAATGTAATCTATGTCTGTATGCTTAAGCGTAAACGGTACCCATATCCAGTCGTTGTTAACAAAAAGCTTTAAGCTTACACTGTCAGCATCCATTAAAGAACCATCATAGGTATTATCTTTATAGAATGTTGGCAACTTGTTAAGATTCATTTGTAAGACTGGCTTTTTAGTGGTCTGTTTAGAGTTTAACCAGTTTTCCAGGTTAGAGTAATAGCTCTGTAAGTGTCCTAAAGCAACACTGATTACGCTACGTCTTAAGTAGCTTGGAAGCTTGGGAAACTGCTTATCAAACTCTGGATATTTTGCTAGATTCTTGCTTGTAGAATGTATCAGACTCTCAGCATAACTATTACGACTTTTACCAGTTCGTAAGCTAATTGCTGACCATTCACTATCGAATGTAGAAACACAGAAAGAAACTGCACGTTTATAGATTTTAATCGTTGGATAAAAAATCTTACTGGTATGTTTTAATTCAACAGCATAACTCAATGTTGTTTTCATACGCTCGCAGCTCCTTTCTCTTAAAAGTATTATGTTAGACTTGTTCTAACCAATATAGTAATTTTAACACATAAATGAACAGAAAAGAAGTAGGAAACGCAACAAAAAATATAGCATTAACTCACGACTAAAGTCACGAGGATGCACTTACCCTACCTCAACCTGAGCCTCTGTCTCAGTTGATGTTACATTCTCTGCAGCAGATGGCAACGCTCTCTTGTTGCCATTGGCATCAAGATTCGTTGATGCATATTCAGCCTCAGTTTCATAAGAAACTTTGTGTTTGTCTGCTTCGTCCATCAACCAGCCGTAGTTATCTTCCAGATTCTGCACACGCTGTTTACGAATCTCTTCAGCAGACAATCCAGAACTCTTTGCAGTCTCTTCGAATTTCTGAGCTTGGGCAACACCTGCTTCCAGTTCATTTGCATATTCATCAATCTCCGGTGTTCCAATATTACCAATATGAGCTTCTTCATCATATGATGTATCATACTCACTATAAGTTGAAGTACCTTCCGGCACAAGACCATCAATCATCTGCTTCTGTTCATCTGTGAAGATATCATACTGAGCATCCATCTGATGCATTAAGTTATACAATGGTTCAGTTGTTGTACGCATCATCTTGCCAAGACCATTCTGCATGCGGTCAGCTTTCTCTGAATCATTGCATCCTCTGATTTCTTCGGACGCACCATCGGAATATGCTCGTAAATTACCCATCATGATAATCATAGAATTAGCAACTGCTTCTTTCTGGGAATCTGACAACTTACCATCGTTTTCATTAGCAAGACCCTGTACATGCTGCATGAAACCATCACACGCGGTATACATAACAGCTGATTCACCCATATTCTGGAACTCAGACTCTTTCGTATATGCAATCACATCAAGATTTGCATCCTGAGCAAGCTTATGACCGTTTTCACGCATTGTCTCAATCTGCTGAACATAGAATCCGGCACCGATATCACTCTTACCATCCGTATTGGTCAATGTATTAAGAGTTGCTTCTGTATATTTCTTTGTCTCATCCTGACGGTTATCAAACAGCTGTTCAACATTCATTACATCACGGGTCTCTGCGTTATCACCAGAACCTTCCAGAGCATCTGCCCATTCCGTCATCTTCTGACCAATCTTGGAATCTTCACCAGCCATCTGAGCGATGCTTCTAAACATTGGTGACAGCTTATCACATTTACCGATAATCTGTGGTACTGCAGCCAGACCCACACCGCCAATGATACCAGCCCATTTACTCTTTGTAATTCCACCAATCACACCAGACGATACTACAAATGTACCAAGAGCCATACCTCCACGATTCAACAAATCATTACTATCATTTGTCTCGCTATCTTCTTTACCGACATCATCTCTGAGATGACTCCATGTACTGCTGTCAGCATATGTATTACCATCAGCCGTACGCTGTACCCCATATGTAGCAAGACCATCCGTCAATGCTTCCGTACCTGTAATTGCACCTCCGCCAGATGGGTCTACACCCTTGATAATATTATTGGCATATGCCATATCTGACCAAGCAGACCATTTAGCCGATGTAATATCAACACCATTATTGGCTCTATCGTTCAGTGTATCCATAGAACCTCCATCAGTCCATTCAGATACAGACTGCTTGCCTTCCATATTTTTTACAAGCTTATCCTGCAAATCCGTATTGCATCCATTATACATATTTCCAGCCATTTCAGTCAGCAAATACTTACAGTTCTCAGTACTTGTCAATTTTGACACATTCTCACAACCCTGATACATACCACGGCAGTCCCATACATTCTCCGATAATTTGCTGAAGGAATCTTCCATCTTTTCACAGTTATTGAATGCGTAAGAAGTATCTTCCATACCAGCCGGTAAAGAATTCATCTTACCACCTTCACCCAATTCACCATTCCATCGTGCCACAATTCCATTTTTTTCACCAGTCTTAGCATCACGAGCAGCGCGTTCCAAATTTGCACAATTATTAAACGCAGCATGCATAGATTTAAGACTATCCGGTAATTTTGGCATTTCTGTCAACTCAGATTCGCCATCAAACATGTAATCCATGTTTATCAAACCAGATGACTTATCATCAATAGGTACTGGTAAGGTAACAGTTGCATCCTGTGAACCAACAATGCCATCATAACCATCAAAACCACCGACAGCATGACAGATAGGTACTGCAATCTTCTGTTCTTTACCATTTACAGTTGTAGTACCGGTCTTGTACTGCATATTAAACAATGATGAATTATACTTAAATTCACCCATGTAATCACTCTTAAATTCCATGACTGGTTGAAAATTATTCTTTTCACCACGATATGTCATCGTACCACCACATACATTCACAGATACAGAACCTTCAAAATCATCATCACCTTTGTGCTTGTTATACTCATCAACAAGATAATCTTCAGCAGTCTTGCCATCGATATCTGTCGCCTCAACAGAACCATTCAGTAACGTCTTCTTACCTGTTGTCATTTCACTGACGTCCAGCATGACACCCTGACCATCATCAAATACAAGGTTTCCTGACTCTTTAAAATCGTCACGTGTCAACTTCGTAACACCGCCACGCTCTTTAACAATGTCGGAGATATCATGATTCTCTTTGTAATTGTCACTGACAAGCTGTGCATACAATTCTGTCTTTTCAGCATCATCCTTTGTAGAATTGATTTTATTAATCAATTCCTGCTGTTCTGTGGTAAGTGCTGTATTAAAAGCCAGACCATCTGAACCAGAATCAACTTTTACATCCGAAATATCAGTTGCTTCAGACTGCTGTCCATAAACAACACCCTGTTTCGCGGTCTCATAATGATACGGATTCACATCCTGTGTAATAGATGATACCCATGAAAACGCATCATCACCATCTGTATACAGACCTTTGGCAATGTCAGACAGACCCTTTGTATAGTCAGCTGCCTGAATATCACCATCAATCAGTTGTGCAGCAAGATACATCTTATTTATCTTATCATCTGAAAAATATTTGCCATTTGCACTGGCAACAAAATATTCATCTAAATCATTGCTCAAAGATGCTTTGATTTTATTCAAATCAAAATTTTCAGCCATAAAAATCTAACCTCCTTTTTCTATATACCTTTTTCTACATAAATACCCATTTATATTTTCATTATCGCATATAAGATGGATAATACAATACATGAAAACAGAAAACTCTACAAAAAATAATATACTAACAAAAACCAAAAACGATTGACATTGCGACAACAACATTTTATTCTGAAACATACAAACAATATAAGAAAGGAATGCTTGCAATGTCTAAGAAACATCAAATCTCAATCCCACTCATTGGACTCTGTATCGTTGCTACTATTGCATCCATTGTTACAAAAAACAAAAATACCATCATTAACCTCACAGCCGTCATTTCATTTATTACAAACGTATGGTTTGTTATACAGTCCATTTATCACACGGATGACAAAATTTAAGAAAGAAGGAACTTCACATGATAACACCATCCCGAAATGATATACTTCTTATTGCACTGGAAGAAAACTCAGCATGGGAACGTATCTGTCGAGGTTATTTCATTACACTCGACGGTCGAAAACATAACTTCGATTTCTCTGATGAACCACAGAAAGCAGACAATCCATTACCTAATATCTTCAACGAACCACGTACAAACACAGACATAATGTTCAATAAAGACACTGTTAACAGTGTCTTGAGACACATTCAGGCACTACCGGAAAAACTGGATTTTGAAGACAGCAAAAGCGTATCATGTGACATGGGAACCACTACATACTTTGCTATAAAAGAAAAGAACAAAGGAACTTTCTGCATGGAAATACTGATTTGCGGTGATACCGACTGGATACCCATGAATCAAGATGCCATAGATATTATATCTATTCTAAAAACAAGCATTACAAAATAATATCAACTATATCTAAAAACCATCTATTGTAATAATAGATGGTTTTTCTTATTATCAGATAACAAAAATATCTTGATATACGAAACGATTCCACGTAAAATAGACATAAGAAAGGAGCTGAAATTACATGATACAGATACTATCGACTATTGCATTTCTGGCAGCACAGATACTGTTCCTGCCATCATTCATAACAACGACAAACCGATGTCTGAACAAGGACAAGCCAACAGGAAAATATAAAATAATACTGCTGTTCCTGTCACCGGTTGCCGTGTATGCCTATATCAGCATACTTAGCGTTGTTATCACACTTACTGTAAAGGATACCGCACTATCGACAATAATTGCATCACTGGCTGACATTCTTACTATCTTCATATCCATACTTTTCGCATGGATATACGCCAAACTATGTAATCAGATATCCAAATGGCATGTGTCCTACTACATGACAGTATATATGTTCTTCGCACTATTCCAAATGTCCTTCAACTGGACATATAACACGCTTCCTGGAATCCTGCTGTGCGAAATTGTTATACCAGTCTGCACTCTGTATTATTTTAACACACACCTGGCACCTGTCATTGTGCAAATCAAGACAGAAAGCAACTCGGCAAAGCCGTCAAAGACAATCTTTGCACTGTCGCTGATTTCTGCCATGTTCTTTGTCGTACGTAGCGTAATCATCATGAACATCACGCACCTTGGACTGCATATTGTCACAAATTCTGTATTATTGAATGCATACATGACAGTCATCACATACCTGATACTGATATTCCTGTTTGTAAGTGCATCTACGATTGCTACAAACATACAACACGTACAGACAATCGAGTCGCAATCAGAGCTTAACGAACAGCTCACAAATGACATGATAATGGCACTTGTAAAAGCGATTGACATCAAAGACAAGTACACCAACGGTCATTCATTACGTGTTGCACAATATGCAAAGCTCATTGCTGAACAGATTTATCCTGCTGACTCACCGAAAATACACAAAATCTATCAGATTGCACTCTTACATGACATCGGCAAGCTCGGCATTCCTGACGAAATCATCAACAAACCTGGCAGACTTACTGATGAAGAATTTGACACCATCAAATCCCATCCGTTAAAAGGTGCTGAGATTCTTGGTGAAATCAAGTCACTTCCTGACATCATCTATGGTGCAAAATACCACCATGAACGATATGACGGAAAAGGATATCCAATCGGTCTGAAAGGTGACCAGATACCAGACATTGCAGCACTTATTGCTGTAGCCGATGCCTATGATGCCATGACATCAAAACGAAGCTACAAAGAAATCATGCCACAAAATGAAGTACGAAACGAAATCGAAAAGAATATCGGCAGACAGTTCCATCCGAAATATGCAAAAATTATGCTTGATATCATCAATGCCGATACGAAATACGAACTGCATCAGTAGCAGATATGAAAAAGCAAATAAACAAAAACACAGTCCCCCAATAACAGGGACTGTGTTTCTTTTTTTGTAATCGATATTCGATTAACGGAACCAGAAGCTAAGCAGATTTGCCAGCCAGGAACCACCCCATGGTGAAGTCCACATACACGCTCACCTCCTTTTGTCCGTTTCAGCAGAATGCCAAAACATAATCTATATTTCTAATATAACATGCTGTGTACAAAATGCAACCAAAAAAGCCCGTTCTGGATTCTCCTCCAAAACGGGCTTGATTATAATAAATATTACATACCAAGCTTAGCTTTCATTGCGGCAAGCTCATCATCTACAGATGCGTTTCCAACACCACCTGCATACTTGTCTGCCAAATCATCAGTTGCATGGATTCCAGCGTTCAGTTCAGAATGAGCCATTGCTTCATCCAAAGCCTTATTTGCTTTTTCTTCCATACGGTTGAAGGCATCCATGCTTGATGCAGCACGTTTTCCACCATCCTGAATCTTATTGATGCGTTCCTGCGCCTTTGTAACAGCTACTGTAGATTTTACAGTATCACGTCTTGCTTCCAGAGCATCAATGTCATTGACAAGCTTGTCATGCATCTGACGCATCTTTTCAGCATTCGCATTGTTCAAATCAGCATTCTTTTTGAGAGTAACCAGCTGGTTCTCGAATTCCTGCTTCTTGGCAATCAATGTACGAGCATCATTTTCGTTACCAGCTTTGATTGCATTCTCAGCTGCACGAGTATACTTGTCAATTGATGCCTGGCATTCCTCGACTTTACGATTTGCAGCAGTGGCATCAGCCATAATACCTGCAGTCTCTTTCTTGACCTGTGCCAAATCCTCTCTCAAATCACGAAGGGTCTGGTCAACCATCTTTGCCGGGTCTTCGCACTTATCCAGAAGTGCATTGATATTACTCTTCATAATATCAGAAAATCTTGTCATAATTCCCATGTTAGAAATCTCCTTTAATAATTTATCATAGATAACTGTCCGCTCCCCAGACGGTTATCTTATCTCTATACAAAATACTCTCCCTTATCGAGTATATCTGTCCACCAAGTCATCTGTCGGACTGCTGCCGACACCACCATGAATGTCAGCATTCAGAATACGTTCCGTCTCAGCAGCACGTTCACGTTCATGCTTGCGACGAACCTTCATGACAATGACCACACCGCCAACAATAGCGATGACCAGCACAATGCCACCAACTTTCACACCTACATCAGCGGCTGTGGCAGATTTCTTCATAATTCTGTTGGCAGTACTGTCAAAAGTATCTACGATAACATCATCTGTACTCTTGTCAGATGTCCAGTTCGAATCCATATAATTCCAGAAAATATCAACCGCTTCCGCATCCATGACAGTTGAAATCTGTTTACCATTTACATAGCACATATATCCAACATCATCTATATTTGCTTCTGCAAAATACATGAACATGAATGTGCCTTCATTACCGATATTTTCACTGTAGTATTTATTGGCATAAGCTTCCTTATCTGCATCTGTCTTCAAAGATGCATCATACTTATGAAATACCACATACGGCTGAACGCCTGTCTTATTATAAAAATTCTTCAATCGTGTCTCTGTTTTCGACACATTGTCGACCCATCCCAGTTCATCTACTACACAGTTGTTTGTAAATGCTACCGGAGATGCAATCTTCTCACGATTTACGGTGCTCTTTGGTCCACCTGCATTGCCTAATGCACCAAACATAAAAGCAAGTACAATCATCAATACAACAGCACCTGAAACGATTGTTGCAAACGGGGATGCTCTGTAATATCCACCACCTCCATAATAATGTCGATGGAAAGATGGTCCGAATCCACCGAATCCACGATTATATCCTGGTCCGTCATGATATCCTCCACCAGATGAATGGTTAAAAGATGTACCAGCACCAGCTCGACGTCCGCTTCCACTGCTTCCTACTCTATGACCACCACTCATACGACTGCTGGAATGTCCGCCTGAAGAACGACTGCCGGAATTTCCACCAGCTCCTGCTCGACCCATATACAAACCCTCCTTTCTTATAAAACTCATACTTTGATAATACACGAAAAAGACTGAAAAATCAACAGATTCTGATAATAACCTATCTCATAGGTGGATATTTTTTATTCGAACTGCGTTTCAGACTGAGCTTCTACACTCTCAGCTGCTGTAGGCAAGCTACGTTCTTTCTGAACGTCAGTACGCTGGAATCCGAAATATTCACGTCCCATATATTTTCCTGTATCAAGTTTTCCGGTAATATCCATCACCTTACCCGATTTTGTCTGAAAATCTGGAATCGTGATTTCTTCACCCTGCAGCATTTTGGTAATCTCTTCATCACTGAAATCATGATTACCATAATGTGCAGCAAATGCTACAGTCTTTCCATCAATTTCTGTCTTGATACGTTCCGTACCACGTTTATCTGTAATACGTTCAAAACTTACATCAGATGTACTTTCTGGAGATTCCTGTGACTGTTCTGACTTAACCATATCTTCTTTATCATCAGTATTGTCATCCCCGTCATAGTCACCTCGAAGCATTTTCAACTTTTCGATTTCCGTCTCAATTTCTCCAATATATGAACTCTTCTCTCCTTCATCCATAGCTTCATCATTTTCGATTTCTTCAATCTCACGCTGATAATCTTCAATTTCTTCAGTCAGCATATCCTCATCATCAGGATATAATGTATGCCACTGAGCATCCTCTTCGCTTTCCAACTCTGCATTCTGAGCTTTACTCAGAAAATTCTGATACTCTGCTACAGCTGTGCTCCATGTTTCTTTATAGGTGTCATAACCATCTGGGTCATATTTTTTTAACTCTTCAGCATCAAATTCATACAATGGATACTGCACAAAGCCTGACTGTGCACGAACTGGAGAACCGAATCTGGTATACGGTTTTGCAAGTCCCTGTTCAACCACAGCCTCTTCGATACCCGGTACGTTATTCACATCCAAGAATGTAGAATTCAACTGCATAATAGAACCATTACCAATATCGCTGCCAAGATTGACGGAAATTGTACCATATGGTTCATGGTCTACAGAGTCGAACAGTACAACACCCATGACTGCAGGGTCCGTCTGATATGATACAACAGACAGCTCATAGTCTTTACCGTCATAATTAAACAATTTACGATTATCACTCATATGTATTACCACCTTTCTATATATCATTCTTATATCATAAGAATAACACATAGATGACAGAATGGAAGATACAGTGTGAGAGAAAATTTAAAACAAAAAATATGCCATCAATAGCGCAAAATAACAATAGTACTTTTAAGACACTCTATGAACGCGTGACAAAAATTTTTATAAGAAATCTATACATTTTACGACAAAGACAATTTAGGCTCACCAGACCCTAAAAAATGATGTTTAAACACACATTTTATAAAAACCTACAAACGAGTGAACAAAAAACATCATATACTAATTCATATTAGGAGGTTTTACATGAGAAGGGAAACTATTAAAACAAACAATACAGATTACAACAAAAAAAGAACAAAAAATAGAAAGAATAAAATGTACTGTCACATATAATGAAAACAAGAAACTTGATTCTATTGAACTCGCTGACTAACCAGATTCATACAAAGGAGAAAAAATCATCATGATAAGCATGAAACCAACAGAAAAGAAAATTCGCATCAAGATTGAACCATCCATACACATGAAAGATGCTCACTATGCACTGATATTTTCAGAAGACTCAAACTATATAAAAGGTGAGATTACATGGGACGGTGTTATTACAACACCAGAAAACCTTGACGATGTTATCAATATACTTGGTACTGCTGATGTCAATTTGTATGTACGCGTTAAAATAAGCAAAAACAGACGATGGTTCAGACAAGCTACCGAAAAAGATATGGAACTTGCTGAAAATATTGCAATCAAGCATATTGCAAATGAAGGTCATTACAAGGATACGCTCTTTGTTGGTTGTAATAAATACGAAAATCTGCAAGATACGATTGCTGAGATAAAAGCAACCGGATTACATGCCGAGATTTTAGCGTAGATTGAAGTAGACAGGACTGTTAACAGTTCTGTCTACTATTTTTTGTACCACTAACTGTAAAGTTACTGGTACGCCAAACCTATTGGGTCGCAACAGATTTATTGATTTTGTACTGCTTGTACCAAATGTACCAGTAAAAATTCAAAACTTTTTTCACCGCGAAAAACATATAAAATCACATGAATGTGATAATTTGTCAAGTGAAATTTTAAACTATTTTTCGAGTTGTATTGAAAGTGTATTGAACTTTTCAATACAACAAATCCCTTACTGGGTACTGGATTCAGCCAATTTGCTAAAAATCTGTATTGAAACTGAAAATCGCTTCAATACAACAAATCCCTTACTGGGTACTGGATTCAGCAAAATGTATTGATTGTATTGAAAAATTTTCAGACCTTTTTATAGAAAATTTAATACATTCAATACACAAAATAGATAAATCCCTTACCTATCAACACATTTAGCCGATTTACACATAATATCATTATGATACTATGTAATAGAAATACAGTAAAGATAATATCACTATGATATTAAGTATGTATTACAAGT